>Ga0308162_1002641_pt1 | contig 11299 bp, 9 predicted proteins | sample PhySR2_FD_201370 | JGI IMG/M metagenome (GOLD analysis project Ga0308162, IMG submission 201370) | Phyllosphere microbial communities from UC Gill Tract Community Farm, Albany, California, United States - DLSLS.R2 | ecosystem: Host-associated > Plants > Phyllosphere > Unclassified | place: USA... | reverse complement strand
CCATCTTTAATGCGGAAGTGGCGAAATTGGTAGACGCACCAGATTTAGGTTCTGGCGCCGCAAGGTGTGCGAGTTCAAGTCTCGCCTTCCGCACCATTTAAATACCAATAGTTGTAATGAATTCAATTGGGATATCGCCAAGCGGTAAGGCACCGGTTTTTGATACCGGCATTCCCTGGTTCGAATCCAGGTATCCCAGCCATTCATCTTTCTCCCCCCTATCAAATTCTATTGGGATATCGCCAAGCGGTAAGGCACCGGTTTTTGATACCGGCATTCCCTGGTTCGAATCCAGGTATCCCAGCCACAAAAAAACGCCAACTCTCGCTGACGTCTATTCGTTTCTACAATCCTAATGCATAACTCAATGCTTTTCGTTTTAGCCATCCACCTCGTTGCGCCGCCATCAATCCGACATTTCTTAGGATTTCCAACGGAGCATGCTGATTACTGAACGCAAAATAGAATACATCCATCCCCGTTTGCATGATCAAATTGTCAGCATGGCGTTTACGCTGATAACGTTTTAATGTCTCAAGCCGCCACCAAGGCATTGTCGTTCGACGCGCGCTGACCAATACATCGATAAGCGCATCGACGTCGCGATAACCAAGGTTAACGCCCTGCCCCGCCAAAGGGTTAATCGTATGCGCTGCATCGCCGACTAACGCGATACCAGGTTTAACATAGGCGGTTGCATGCCGACGAGTTAAGGGGAAAGCGCCACTGCGTAAAGTCTTCACTTTGCCTACACGCGCGGGGAAATGCTGGACGATCGCTTCATCTAACTGTGTCGGAGTCAGTTTTTTCAATTGTTCTATGCGTGCAGCACTGTCGTACCATACTAATGAGGCGTAGCGATCATAGAGGGGTAAAAAGGCCCGGGGGCCGTGCGGCGTGAACTGTTGCCACGTGGTATCTCCAGGTTCTTGTTCGCACTCCACTGAAATCAACATGCAAGATTGCTGATAATCCCACCCTTGAATACCAATACCTGCGCCTTGTCTAACTTGAGAATGTGCGCCATCCGCTCCGACTAATAATGAACAGGTTATTGCAGTACCTTGATCTAAGACCACCGCCCACTTTTCCTGTTCAGGCAGATAGGTCATAGTATCGAGCGTCGCAGGACAAAATAACGTCACCGCTAAGGCTTGCATCCGCTCCCACAGTACACGCTGTAACACTTGATTCTCTACCATAAAGCCCAATTCCGGTAAGTTAAGCAGTGCAGCGCTAAATTCCGTTTTCGCACTTTGCCATTCCCAGGTTTCCAATTGACGGTATGGGGCGCAGCGCCTTGCCAAAATCTCTGACCAAGCCCCGATTTCCTCTAATAACGCGACAGAGGTGCGGCTGATAGCAGAAATTCTCACGTCAGGCAGAGAGGATGGTACATAGGGTTCAGGCTCTCGGCGCTCAATCACCGCTACACGAAAATTTTGTTGCCTTAAGCCACAGGCCAAGGCCGCACCGACCATGCCTCCCCCATTGATTACCACGTCAAAATGCTCTGTCTGCATAGCACATCCTCTGCGACGAAACACTTAGTCTGTGCTTCGTGAAATTAAGATAATCTATATAGTGTACCGTAATTTTCGTAGTAAACAGATTATCCGTTATACTGGTCACAACAGCAGCAAAGCATTACAATATGCGGCTAGCCGATCCTTGCACTAAATCAATGGCCCGTTCGATGACGAAAAAATTACATATTAAGACTTGGGGCTGCCAGATGAACGAATACGATTCATCTAAAATGGCAGATCTCCTCAATAGCACTCACGGCTATTCTTTAACCGAGAATGCCGACGAAGCAGATGTGTTACTTCTCAACACCTGTTCTATCCGTGAAAAAGCACAAGAAAAGGTTTTCCACCAACTTGGTCGCTGGAGAGCCTTAAAAGAGCGTAATCCTGAACTGATTATCGGGGTAGGCGGCTGTGTCGCCTCACAAGAAGGTGATCATATTCGTCAGCGTGCGCACTATGTTGATATCGTTTTTGGTCCGCAAACCCTGCATCGCTTACCAGAGATGATCAACAGTGTACGAGGCAATAAAAGCCCAGTCGTCGATATTAGCTTCCCAGAAATCGAGAAGTTTGACCGCCTGCCAGAGCCTCGTGCTGAAGGGCCTACGGCCTTTGTCTCGATCATGGAAGGCTGTAATAAATATTGTACCTTCTGTGTCGTCCCCTATACCCGGGGTGAAGAAGTTAGCCGCCCTTGCGATGATATCTTGTTTGAGATTGCTCAGCTGGCCGCGCAAGGCGTCCGTGAAGTCAATCTTCTGGGACAAAACGTTAACGCCTATCGCGGTGAACATTACGATGGTGCAATCTGTACCTTCGCTGAACTGATTCGTTTAGTGGCCGCCATCGATGGCATTGACCGGATCCGTTTCACCACTAGCCACCCTATTGAGTTTACTGACGACATCATCGAGGTCTATCGCGATACGCCAGAATTGGTCAGCTTCCTACACCTGCCAGTACAAAGTGGTGCGGATCGTATTCTGATGTTAATGAAACGCGCGCATACCGGCCTAGAGTTTAAGGCTATCATTCGTAAGCTTCGTGCTGCTCGCCCAACGATCCAGATTAGTTCTGATTTTATTATCGGCTTCCCGGGCGAAACCCAAGAAGACTTCGAACAGACGATGAAGTTGATTGCCGATGTTAATTTCGATATGAGCTTCAGCTTTATCTATTCTGCTCGCCCAGGCACTCCCGCCGCAGATCTGCCTGACGATGTCAGCGATGAAGAGAAAAAACAGCGTCTCTACATTCTGCAAGATCGTATCAATCAGCAAGCGCAGGCTTGGAGCCGTCGTATGTTAGGCACTGAGCAACGCGTGTTGGTGGAAGGTACATCACGTAAAAATGTAATGGAACTGTCAGGACGTACCGAAAATAACCGTGTGGTGAACTTCGAAGGGACGCCAGATATGGTCGGTAAGTTTGTCGATATCGAGGTCACCGACGTGCTACCTAACTCATTGCGTGGCAAAGTGGTGCGTACAGAAGATGAGATGGGACTACGAGTCGTTGAAAGTCCAGCCTCGGTTATTGCCCGTACTCGTAAAGAGAACGAGCTGGGTGTGGGCGTTTTTCAGCCTTAGTCCTTCGCTTAAATACAGGTTTAATGTCCAAAACAGAATCTGTTACTCACTCGTCTCTACAAAGCCCTGTGTGATACAGGGCTTTTTTATAACGCCGATATCTATTGCTGCAGAAATCTCTTCTTCTTAAACCTAAACCAGAGAAAGGATCTAGGATGACCGAACAAGACACACCACTCCCACGTTATCGACTCCTCACCGGCCCTGACGATGCGAGTTTTTGTCGCCGAGTATCTGAAATGCTAGACCGCGGTTATATTCTTTATGGCTCCCCCAGCCTCGCCTACGACTCAGCAAAGCAATGTATGATTGCTGCACAAGCGGTGATCCTCACTACACCCTAGATCAGTTCTTGTTCTGCAGCCGACGTGGCGCAGTGGCTTATCCTGGCGTTGACTCATTTAAACCTCGACTCAAAACAATTAAGCATCCCTCTTGATACTTCGGCGGAACGTCCCCTAACTTAGCGCCGAAAAAAGCTTAATGATGAATGTGTCACGAAATCGCAAGCTATGCTCCACAGCACAGCCTTTTGTGACTATGCTAAAAGGGAAATCTATTTTACTCTACGAGGCCCGTATGAAAGTTGCTGCATCACTCATCCCTGTACTCTGTTTAGCTGGGTTACCTGCCGCCATGGCCGCGCCTGAAGGAACATTAAGCGTGCATATTCTTAACCAGCAAACGGGTAAACCCTCTGCAGCGGTTACCGTCGTCCTAGAAAAAAAGACCGACAAGGGTTGGCAGACATTAGCGACCGGTAAAACCGATAGTAATGGCCGCATCAAATCCCTCTACCCACAGGATTCTGCAATGGCTAAAGGGGTCTATAAAGTCACTTTTGAGACCGGCGACTACTTTGCACAGCAGAAACAAGCGAGTTTCTTCCCTGAAATTCCAGTTATTTTTAGCGTCTCGCAAGAAAATGAAAAGCTCCATATCCCGCTGTTATTAAGCCAATACGGCTATTCGACCTATCGGGGAAATTAAGGAATCAGTGCTCTATCGATAGGGTGAATCTGTGCCCTGCCCAGCGTGGTCGCTGCCGCAGGGGACTCCATCCGTGAAGCGAGCCTTGTTTTTACAGATTGCGCCCCAACATCTGGGAGATAGCTTGCATACCCTGCACACAGCGTAAATAATCTGACTCATTATGCTTTCTTCAACCGTCGGTAATCGATCGACCCAAGTGATAAAAGAGGACAAATTTGACTATTGAAACCCATGAAATCACACTTGAACCTGCCGACAATCAGCGCTTACTCAGCCTTTGTGGGCCTTTTGATGACAACCTTAAACACCTTGAGCGCCGCCTAGGACTCGAGATTACTCGTCGCGATCACCAATTCAAACTCGCCGGTCGCGCGCAAATTGTCGCGGCAGCAGAAAACATCTTAAAAGATCTCTATGTCGATACCGCACCGGTTCGTGGTCAGACCCAAGATATTTTGCCTGAGAATATTCATCTAGCGATCAAAGAGAGTGGGGTGCTGGAACAGACTGCCGACAGCGTCCCTAACTTCGGTAAAGCCATTAATATCCAGACGCGACGTGGCGTAATTAAACCGCGCACGCCAAACCAAGCCCAGTATATTGCCAATATTTTTGGCCACGATATCACCTTTGGTATTGGTCCTGCCGGGACGGGGAAAACCTATCTGGCCGTTGCCGCAGCTGTCGATGCGTTAGAAAAGCAAGAAATTCGGCGTATTCTGCTGACCCGCCCAGCAGTCGAAGCGGGAGAAAAACTCGGATTTTTACCGGGAGATCTCAGCCAAAAGGTCGATCCCTACTTACGTCCTCTGTATGATGCACTCTTCGAAATGCTTGGCTTCGAACGTGTCGAGAAGTTAATCGAACGTAATGTGATCGAAGTCGCTCCCCTCGCCTATATGCGCGGACGTACGCTAAACGATGCATTTATTATTTTAGACGAGAGTCAAAACACCACGATTGAACAGATGAAAATGTTCCTAACGCGGATTGGCTTCAATTCTAAAGCGGTGATCACTGGGGATATTACTCAGATTGACCTCCCTCGTAATGCTAAGTCTGGTTTAAAACATGCTATCGAAGTGCTGTCAGAGGTCAAAGAACTGAGTTTTAACTTCTTTCACAGCGAAGATGTCGTACGGCATCCCGTTGTCGCACGTATCGTCACGGCCTATGAAGCGTGGGAAGAAGCGGAACAGCAACGCCGTGCTGAACGCGCAGAAGAACGAAAGCGTGAAGCACAAGCCCCTGCCCAGGATAACTAATGGAACAAGACGTTATTTTAGATTTACAAAATGTGTGCGCCTCAGCAGAAGGTTTACCGACTGAAGCACAATTTCATCGCTGGTTGACTGCCGCAGTCAGCCCGTTTCAGCCAGTGAGTGAAGTCACTATTCGCTTAGTGGATGAGGCAGAAAGCCGTGAATTGAACCATACTTGGCGAGGAAAGGATAAACCGACTAATGTGCTATCCTTTCCTTTTGAGGCCCCACCCGGCATTGAAGACTTTCCGCTGCTAGGTGATTTGATCATCTGCCGTCAAGTGGTTGAACAAGAAGCGGTAGAACAGCACAAAACGCTGGAAGCGCATTGGGCACATATGGTGATCCATGGTAGCCTACATCTGCTGGGTTACGACCATATTATCGATGAAGAGGCGGAAGAAATGGAAGCCTTAGAAACAGAGATAATGCTTGCGCTTGGTTATGCTGACCCGTACATTTCGGAAAAAGAAGCCTAATAGCTGTAAGGGGTGGTAAGTGTCGTTGTCCTTACCACCAACGTTTACTTAACGAGAGATCTAAATAAAACCGCCATGAGCGACGACCATTCTCAAAATAATGATACCCCTAGTAATAAAAAAGGATTTTTCTCATTACTTCTTAATCAGCTTTTTCACGGTGAACCCAAAAACCGTGATGAACTCTTGGAACTGATCCGAGATTCTGAACAAAAAGATCTGATTGATGAAGATACCCGTGACATGATCGAAGGCGTAATGGATATTGCGCAACAACGGGTTCGGGATATCATGATCCCTCGCTCACAAATGGTCACGCTAAAACGCGACCAGACACTTGATAGCTGCCTAGATATCATTGTTGATACCGCGCACTCTCGTTTTCCTGTCATCAGCGAAGATAAAGACCACGTTGAAGGCATCTTAATGGCCAAAGATCTGCTGCCCTTTATGCGTAGCGATGCCGAAGCTTTTAGCATCGAAAAGGTGCTACGTCCTGTGGTGGTTGTCCCAGAGAGTAAACGTGTTGACCGCATGTTGAAAGAGTTCCGCTCACAACGTTACCATATGGCTATCGTGATCGATGAATTTGGCGGTGTTGCAGGTCTGGTGACGATTGAGGATATCCTCGAGCTTATCGTCGGCGAGATCGAAGATGAATACGATGATGTTGAAGATGCCGATGTCCGTCAGCTCAACCGTCATACTTATACGGTCAGGGCCCTGATGTCCATCGACGATTTTAACCAGCAATTCGACACCAATTTTAGCGATGATGAAGTCGATACCGTTGGCGGACTAGTGATGCAAAGCTTTGGGCACCTCCCTGCTCGCGGCGAAAGTATCACGATTGACGGCTACCAATTCAAAGTCGCCGTGGCCGATCGTCGTCGTATCATTCAAGTGCATGTCCGCATTCCTGAGGATGCCTCCCCTATCACTCTTAGCGACGACTAAAGCTTATGGCAGTCAGTAAAATCATCGATCGACAATCGATTCGCCTTCTCCTTGCTCTGATTACGGGTGCCGTTGGCACCCTTGCTTTTTCCCCATTCGATTTCTGGCCTGCCGCTCTCGTTTCCTTAATGGGGTTGCAGTGGCTGACCACTCACCGTAAAACCGGACAAGCTGCCGCAATTGGCTATTGCTGGGGTATGGGATTATTTGGTAGTGGAATCAACTGGGTTTATGTCAGTATCGCCACCTTCGGGGGTATGCCAGGCCCCGTCAATGTCTTGTTAGTGATACTGCTGGCCGCTTGGCTATCGCTATTTACGTTACTCTTTGCTTTAGTATTGAACCGTTTCTGGCCGAGGGCGAGCACTGCCCGCCTACTACTTGCAGCACCTGCGTTATGGCAAGTGACCGAGTTTTTACGCGGCTGGGTATTGACGGGCTTCCCTTGGCTACAATTTGGCTATAGTCAAATTGATGGCCCACTTAAAGGCATTGCCCCCATCGCTGGGGTTGAAACCATCAACTTCCTGTTGATGGTGATGGCTGGTGCACTGGTCCTTGCACTCCAACAACGTCGCATCCGTTATCTTATTGCGGCGGTAGGTGTATTACTCGTTTGTTGGCCGCTACGCTATTTCCATTGGTATCACGAACAGCCCGAACGAAAAACTACCGTTGCGCTAGTCCAAGGTGATATTGCGCAGAGTATGAAATGGGATCCACAGCAGCTTTCCCGTAGCTTACAGACTTATACTCGCTTAACTGCACCACAAATTGGCCATACCAAACTGATTATCTGGCCTGAGTCGGCTATCAGCGATTTAGAAACCAATCAACAAGCCTTTCTTCATCAACTTGATGATGAACTGCGCCAAGGGGGGAGCTTGTTGGCAACGGGAATCGTGGATTCACGCTTAATGTCCGATAACCGCTATCACGACTTCAATACCGTGATTACCTTAGGCAATCAGTCCCCGTACAGCTACTACAGCCCGGACCGCTATCAGAAGAACCATCTGGTCCCATTTGGTGAATTCGTTCCGTTAGCCTCACTGTTACGGCCTTTAGCCCCATTCTTTGATTTACCGATGTCAGGTTTTAGTCGAGGCGCCTATTCGCAATCTCCGCTTTATCTTGGGGGATATCAGCTCACGACCGCGATCTGCTATGAAATCGTCTTGGGTCAGCAGGTACGCGATAACCTACGCCCAGATACTGATTTCCTGTTGACCGTGTCTAATGATGCCTGGTTTGGCCACTCCATCGGCCCTTGGCAGCATTTCCAGATGGCAAGGATGAGAGCGCTTGAGTTAGGTAAACCACTGTTACGTGATACCAACAATGGTATTACCGCCGTGATCGCGGCCGATGGCACTGTGGTGAAACAACTCCCTCAATTCCAGCCTGATGTGCTGACTGCAGAGATTACGCCTACGCGTGGAGCGACGCCTTATGCGTTGACCGGTGATACCACAATTTGGATCATCAGCCTGCTGAGTGCCATCGTCGCCCTTAGACGGCGTAAAATGCCCCACTAATTCGAGCCTCTTCGGAGGCTCTCTCCTCGACAAATGATGACTTACAAGAATTGGCAGTTGTTGCGCGGCAGCCTTATGGGTATGCTATGCGGATCTAAGTAAAGTCATTGTATCAAGCCCCGCGCTTATTAATAAGGATCACTGGCCGCCATGCAAGAGCAATACCGCCCGGAAGAGATAGAATCACACGTTCAAGCCCATTGGGATGAAAAAGAAACCTTCAAAGTGACAGAACAAGAAGGTAAAGAAAAATATTACTGCCTATCGATGCTTCCCTATCCTTCTGGCCGACTCCACATGGGGCACGTGCGTAACTACACCATTGGTGATGTGATCGCGCGTTACCAACGTCTCCAAGGTAAAAACGTCCTTCAACCTATTGGTTGGGATGCTTTCGGCCTACCGGCTGAAGGGGCTGCGGTGAAAAATAATACAGCGCCCGCGCCTTGGACTTATGAAAATATCGATTACATGAAGAACCAGTTAAAATTACTGGGTTTTGGTTACGATTGGAGCCGCGAGTTAGCGACTTGTCAGCCAGAGTATTACCGTTGGGAACAATGGTTCTTCACCAAGCTTTATGAGAAAGGCTTAGTTTACAAAAAAACCTCTGCGGTTAACTGGTGTCCGAATGACCAAACCGTTTTAGCGAATGAGCAAGTGGTAGATGGATGCTGTTGGCGCTGTGACAGCAAAGTCGAGCGTAAAGAGATCCCACAATGGTTTATCAAAATCACCGATTATGCAGAAGAACTGCTTAACGATCTTGATACCTTAGAAGGGTGGCCTGAACAGGTTAAAACCATGCAGCGTAACTGGATTGGCCGTTCCGAAGGGGTGGAAATCACCTTTGCGGTGGCTGATCGCAGTGATACCTTGACCGTCTATACCACTCGGCCTGACACCTTTATGGGGGCAACCTATGTCGCTGTTGCGGCTGGGCACCCATTGGCTCAAGAAGCGGCGGCACACGATCCTTCTTTGGCTGCATTTATCGAAGAGTGTCGTAATACCAAGGTTGCTGAGGCCGAGATGGCTACCATGGAGAAAAAAGGGCATGCGACTCACTTCCATGTCATCCATCCGCTGACCGGTGAGAAACTGCCTTTATGGGTCGCTAACTTTGTCCTCATGGAATACGGTACGGGTGCAGTAATGGCCGTTCCCGCACACGACCAACGTGATTGGGAATTCGCTAGCAAATACCAATTAACCATTAAGCCAGTAGTTTGCGACGAAGAAGGTAATGTTCCTGATGTCAGCGGCGAAGCCATGACCTTTAAAGGCCAGTTAGTTAACTCTGGTGAGTTTGATGGACTGGACCATGCTGCAGGCTTCAATGCGATTGCCGATGCGCTTGCTGCGAAAGGTGTTGGCGTGCGTAAAGTGAACTACCGTCTGCGTGACTGGGGCGTTTCCCGCCAACGTTACTGGGGTGCGCCTATTCCAATGGTGACGCTGGAAGATGGCACCGTCGTTCCGACACCGGAAGATCAACTTCCCGTCTTGCTGCCTGAAGATGTGGTGATGGACGGTATCACCAGTCCAATTAAAGCCGACCCTGAGTGGGCAAAAACCACCGTCAACGGACAGCCTGCCTTACGCGAAACGGATACCTTTGATACCTTTATGGAATCGTCATGGTATTACGCGCGTTATACTTGCACTCACTACGACCAAGGTATGCTCGACCCCGCAGCAGCCAACTACTGGCTACCGGTGGACCAATACATTGGGGGAATCGAACATGCCATCATGCACTTGATGTATTTCCGCTTCTTCCACAAGTTATTACGTGACGCAGGCTTGGTAAACTCCAATGAGCCAGCGAAACGCCTGCTTTGCCAAGGCATGGTGCTGGCCGATGCTTATTATTATGTCGGCGCAAACGGTGAGCGTAACTGGGTTTCCCCTGTCGACGTAACGGTCGAGCGCGATGACAAAGGACGTGTTATCAAAGCGACTGATAATACTGGCCGCGAAGTGGTCTACGCGGGTATGAGTAAGATGTCGAAGTCCAAAAATAACGGTATCGACCCACAATTAATGGTAGAACGCTACGGTGCGGATACCGTTCGTCTATTCATGATGTTCGCCTCACCGGCAGAGATGACGTTGGAATGGCAAGAATCTGGCGTTGAAGGCGCTAACCGCTTCCTTAAGCGTGTTTGGCGTTTAGTGCATGAGCACACCAGCAAAGGTACTGTCGCACCATTGGTCGTTGATGCGCTCGATGATGCACAAAAGTCATTGCGTCGTGAAGTGCACAAAACCATCGCTAAAGTCTCTGATGACGTCGGTCGTCGCCAAACCTTCAATACAGCGATTGCGGCGGTGATGGAGTTAATGAATAAGCTAACGCGTGCGCCGCAAGAGAGTGAGCAAGACCGTGCGCTAATGGATGAAGCCTTGAATGCTGTGGTACGCCTACTCTATCCATTTACCCCACATGCCTGCTTTGTGTTATGGGAAGCCTTAGGCCAGACCACGACGATTGATGAGGCAGAATGGCCTGTCGCCGATCAGCAAGCCATGGTAGAAGAGAGTGTGGTTATGGTGATTCAGATTAATGGTAAAGTACGCGCCAAAATTAACGTTGCTGCTGAGGCTACGCAAGAGCAAGTTCAAGCCCTTGCTGCCGAAGACCATTTAGTGGCGAAATATTTAGACGGTGCGACCATTCGTAAAGCCATTTTCGTCCCTGGCAAGCTGCTAAACCTAGTGATTGGGTAACTCCGGAGGTAATGTGCGACATTTTCTACTCTGCTTAATGATGGCAACCGCGGTGCTCAGCACCGCCGGTTGTGGTTTTCATACCCGTGGGAATACTAAAATTCCTCAAGAGATGAAAACGATGATTTTATCGAGCGATGATCCTTATGGCCCACTCGCACGTGCAGTACGCCAGCAATTACGGTTAAGCGGTATAAAATTGGTTGAAGACTCTGC
>Ga0308162_1002635_pt1 | contig 11317 bp, 12 predicted proteins | sample PhySR2_FD_201370 | JGI IMG/M metagenome (GOLD analysis project Ga0308162, IMG submission 201370) | Phyllosphere microbial communities from UC Gill Tract Community Farm, Albany, California, United States - DLSLS.R2 | ecosystem: Host-associated > Plants > Phyllosphere > Unclassified | place: USA... | reverse complement strand
AGCCAGGGCCGGCAAATGATTATTGATTCTGAGAAGAAAAAGGGCAAAGGGGGATAGCCGTCAGTAATGGCTTGATATTGATTATTAAGAGTTTTAATTGATAGGGCGGGTTTAAGTACAGGGCAGGTCTGGTGTCCCCTGCAGAAATCGAACTAGTGGTTAGTTTGCTGATTTAAAAGGTTTTTATTGAGGTTAAACTTTTTATACCATCATAGATACCAACACTCAAAAATAACATTAAAAACTGTTGTGAGGCACTCAAAAATGCGTCTTAATTATACTCAATTTTATAAGCCGTTGTAACTGTTTCACAGCTTGTTGATTGAAGAGCAAGTTCAAGGTGATGATGAGCTGACTTCTACATTGAGCTATAAAAACACAAATGTAAGGCCTCGGTATGGATACGGTTCAGATCTACAAAGAGCTACAGGCTTGGTTTGACTACGACAACTATGTTGATGTTGAGTCTTGCACTTTGAAAGGTTTACATAAGGAGTTACAGGTCAGAAAGAACATCCGGGACTCAATTGAGTTTTTTGGAGAAGGGGATGTTTATTTTGACCAGATCCTTGCAGGTAAACCTCTATTCAGTAAAACAATTGACCTCAAAACACATCTGGCAGAAAGCCAAACGCACATACGACAAGTGACCTTTGGTCATATTGAAAGCCTCAAAAGATCTCTTGAAATGTTCTCGCAAGAATCGTTTGTCAAAGGTAGTGATCAACTTAAGAAAGAGGTCAGGGAGAAGCCACTTACTCAAAGTATGAGAACTGTTTTTCTGGGAACAAACGAAAGCCGTGTGTATACCTTTTTTGATCTCGAAAGCTCATCTGATGACGAAATCATAGGCTCGCTTCGTGCGCTACTCCCTGTGTGGAGGAAAGAGTATGGAATCAAAGGCAGGAAGCAAGAGGCTTTCGGGCTGGGAAAAATTCTAAAGTTGGCTGACTACCGTATCCTTCCAATGATGGATCTGCTTATGTGGGCTAAGTTAAAAGATGTCACTCTTTCAAACACTCTCCTTTCCAGAGTGCTTTATCCTAAGCTCACAGATGAAGTTCGAGGAGACGAGCAACTAAAGGACACAGATCGTCCAATAGCTGAAAAAGCATTGTCAGGTGAGACCTGTAAGAATATTGAGAGTTTTATAAACAAAAACCTGCATCTTATAAATGTGTCTTTATTACATTTAAGAAGCATATGATTTTATTGGTGGCAACATGCTGTAAAATTTAGTTTTATTAAGTAATCTTAGCATCTAATTTAAGTAAGCCTAATGTTACAGACTGGTCATTATAAATACATGCTGCAATGAAAATCATAAATCAGGACTACCATTTTGAATGAATTTTAAATTTTGCTCAAGATGCATCAAATTTGTTGTACTTGGTATTGGGAAAAGATTTGGAGAGTAGTTCAGTAGCCATGATATTTCAGCAGAGACCAGTTGACTATTTTTTGACAAAATATCATTAGTCTTGGCTGCTTCTAAGCACTTTCCAATACCAAAAGGGGCATAAGGTACAAAAGCAATATTATTAGTTTCACACCATTTAATTATCTCATGCGATTCCGTTTGATATAATCTGTTGAATTTATTTTGGATGGCTGCAATTTTTTCTATTTTATTAGCCTCTTCAATCTGTTGTAAGGTAACCTTGGAAAGCCCAATGTTCTTTATTTTACCTTCTTTCTTCATATTAGACAGTTCATCTATCTGGACATAAAGTGGAATTTCCTCATCGATACGATGCAAATAGTATAAATCAATTGCTTCAAGTTTTAATCTAAGCAGACTGCCTTCAAGACACTTTCTAAGATATTTTGGATCTCCATTAGCCTGCCATTCTCCAGGCCCACCTCTTGTGAAACCACCTTTTGTAGCTATCAATAATTTTTCGCTATATGGATAAAAGGCTTTCTTAATTATTTCTTCTGAAACATTAGGTCCATAAGCATCAGCAGTATCAAAATGTTGTATTCCTAACTCTGAAGCTAATCTTAATAAGCTGATTAATTCTCTCTCATTTGAGGGTGGACCCCATATACCAGGACCTGTAATTCTCATAGCACCGTAACCTAACCTACAAACATTTTTACCTGCTATATTTCCGAAAAAATAGTTATTCATTCACTTTCCTAATTTTAGAGTTATTTCGCTGTGTAATTTGAAAATTGTTTCTTGATGCTGATTAGATTTGAGCGTTGAAAAAATAAAAGGCATTCTTGTTTTTAAATCATGTAAATGAAAATCTACACTTTTACGAAAATCAAGGTCGCAGTCACGGTCTGGCGCAAGTGGAATTAACGAATCTAATTTGGTTGCAAATAAATATGAATAACATTGTGAATGCTCGATAATGATTTTTTCAATACTTTCTTTTTCCTTGATAATGTGAGATTCTTTTCTAAAGTCCATTGCTGCATTCCAATACGCAAGTGCATCAAACTCAGGGCGGTCAACAATGATTACCTCAGAATTAATCATTGCTTTCTCCCTTTCCTCTGAGGTTTTATTAATAAACCAAAGTGTTGAACTGTAATCGTGTTTTTTTAATAAAGGCATTCCCAAATTATATGCTGTTTTACCAAATGATGGAACCAACGAAACTCTTATACCAATAGTTGTTAGTGTATCGCTTAAAGCTTTACAAAAAGAGCTTTTACCAGTTGAATGTGCGCCAGCTATACCGATCACTATTTGCATTACCAAAGTTCTCCTTGCTGTGGAAGTATAGGCTTATTTTTTTTTGAAATATTAACTTGGCATACTTCACAAACTTCACTCCAATTTCGAAAACCTGATTTTGATAGTAAATAACTAAATAATTTGGATGTCGCTTTTGCATCATAGCTTGCTCTATGAAAAGAGTTCGATTGATCTCTATAAAAAGATTTCGATTTATGAAAGTGTAATTTTGTAAAGTTTATAAGATTCTCAAGAGAATAGCTGGTAGCTTCCGGCAAAAAATGTTTAGCAAGTTTCATAGTATCAATGATACCCGCAGGTTCCCACTCAGGGATATGCATTTTGATGATGTTATAATCGACTTTAGCATTATGCGCAATAAGCCAGGCTCCATTGAGATGACTATGAACTTCATCTTTTATTTCATCCCAAACGGGGCAGTTTTCTACATCGGAATTTTTTAAACCATGTATCTTAGTTACTATTCTGTTAATAGGGTTAGGTGGTTTGATTAACCAATTGTATATATCTTCTTTTTTCTTAGCCTCTAAATTAGATTTTAGAATTGATATTTCAATTAAATCTGGAGGGCTATGGCCATTACCCTCTGTATCCACAAAAAGTATTGGTTCTGGAGGTAAACTTAATTTCTCATTTTTCATCACTAGTGATCCAGCCTGTCTCAGCTCTGCCATGACGTTTGTAAAAATGGGGTTTATCTATGTCATGAACTTGATATTCAAATGTATGTTGTAAAAAATACCTTTTCTGTTCATCAAGACCTTGAACAATTATAGCTTTATCAGTAATTATGGGGGGAGAAGTAGCACCAAGGTCTTTACACATATTTAATATAGTATCATTATCAGGTTTACGCCATTTTTGCTGGCAGCGAAGAACTTGCATTTTGGGACATATATCACAAATTTCATTAATGCCAAAATGACCATTATAATCAGCTTGTCTATGGACAAATGATATTCCACATGATGTTTTTCTAAAAATCGGAGTAGAATCTGAGTTATGTGAACGGAAAAAATTTAGAATCTTTTTTTCACTATACTCAGGTAGTATCTTTCTACGCATTGTTTTTTGATATAGTTCAGGCAGATTGTTCTTCTTATAATAATCAGAAATTTCATCCCTGTAAAATAGTCCGCTAAAAACTACCGCGTGTGCATGCATGGTTAAATTTTTTATTTTTAACAGATCTTCGTCAGTGTCATTAAGACCTGGAATAATAGGTCTCCAGTAAAGAATGACTTTATAGTTGACTGAGTTTTTAAATAACATAATTAATGAATCTGAAGCAATTTTGGAATTTACTGGTTCTATTTTTTCATCTTCAATTCCTGAATAAGTAATAAATATAGTTAGTTTGATGTTTTTTAATTCATTGAATCTTTTGCAATCATCTTCTGTTACTTTCCAGCGTGTAATTAATATAACATTGTTCTTTAGACCAAGATTATCTAAAAGATGTAATACATTATGAGTATGCTTTTTTACTTTAGGTAGCATAGGATCAGTCGCCCTATTAAACAACTGAATAGGCGTGATATCTTTCTGGAAATAGATATGATTAATAAGAGATCTAACAGCCATTTCATCACTACATAATGCTTTAGGAACTCTTTGCTCAAAATTTCCAAAAAGGTGTCTAACACAATAGCTACAGTCAAGTGGACAACCAACAATATGGTTCAAACTCAAACCGCTTTTCCTGTACTCGACAATTGATTTCAAGGATTGATTGATTTCTTTAAGTTGGTCGATACTGACTATATCTATGAATTGCTTCATTTTTTTCCTAAATGTTATTATTAAATTATTCTAATGTATATTAATGAGTTTTTTTTTAAATTCAACAAAAATTAGGACTAAGCCCTGTTTCGGTTGGTTAAAAGCCGTTGAGTTGGATAATTTTTTAATTGATATCTTTTGCGCTAATTTCACAATGAATCTCTTTAGTCAAGAGATGTTATAAAAAAAATAGATTCATGATAAATATGCTGCGTGAATGCCTTTTGAAAACAATGTCCACTACATCCCTTCAAAGCCTGTCCCCGTCTACTTAGTATCAACTTATCGACCAGACGAGGAGATACAATTATGAATACAACAACCCCAAGCGCTACACGACTCATCCGCTTACCTGAAGTGCTACATAAAACAGGTTACAAGAAAGCATGGATTTACCGATTGATTTCCGAAAATAGATTCCCTAAACCTATCAAATTAGGTTCGAGAGCTGTGGCCTTTATTGAGGCGGAGATCGATCAGTGGATTTCTGACGCCATTAGCAATTCGAGAACAGCTTCATAGTGAGGCTCCAGACGAACAACATCGACAAAGTGAGGACAATGTGGAAATTAAAGAATTCCTGAAAATTGGAAACCTTTCAAGGCTTGTGAGTCAAAAAACCTTCGATAAGATTTTCGATGCTGAAGCTATCAGGTTATTACCTGTGAATACATTGAGTAAGAGAGCCGTGGCCTGTTTAAGCTATTACCTCGAAGATAGCGAATACAATCCATTCCAAGTTTTACCCGAGTTAAATAAAGATAGTCGAAACTGTATCTATGAAACCATACTGTCAGTGATCAAATGTAATAGGCTACTCAGAAAGTTATCGAAGAAAATCACACAGAATGAAATTAATATTGCTGTAACAGAGACAGAAAAGGGCGAAAACCATGTATTGCTCTGTAGCTTAAGTGTGCAAAAAGGGATGTTAGACGATTATGTGAAAACAATGCCGGATCTTCTCCCAGATGAAGATTCATTCATGACAGATGACATAAATCTTCTCAAGCTAACGGTTGAAGATATAACAAAAATTTTGCTGGGTGACATGTTGGAAAGAGGAGCATTGGTAATTCATATGGGAGATGAATTCCGAAGTAAAGCTAAATTTTTTCAAGAGGAATACTGGAATCAGGTGGAAGATATTTACTATGGGAGAGCGGCAAGATGAATATTTATTTGAAGTCTCATTATTTAAAAAATGTAAAGTTTTAAGATCAAAAAATATAAAAACTTAACAGAATACTTTCCAAATTGGTTTTTGGCGGCGCTGTATTACTTATTCAATAAGGCTTTATTAGTTTTTCTTCTTAAATCGGGTATGACTACTAATAACTAGCCGTACTGGTTTCTTTCACGTGAAAGAAATTTTTTTAAGTATCTAAATAAATTATAAATAAACACAAAAATAACAAAATAAAATTGCAAAATTTAAATCAATAAAATAATGATAAGTCGTAGTGATTACTAAATGTAAAGTTTTCGGAGGGTTATTATAATGTCATTCAAAATAAAAAAATTTGTCATGAGTAATGGAGAGCGAGGCTGCTTGATTCTCAACAAAGAAACACTGCTACCAGTTTACTATCAGAACCTTTATCTCACAACTAATGTCAGGAACAGAAGTGCGACTGCATCAACGATGGAGATAGTCGCAACGAATCTACTTATCCTTAGCAATTATATGAAAAGCAGGAACATTAAAATCATTGATAGGATTGAAAGCAAGAGTTTCCTAAGTGTAGCCGAAGTAGATGACCTGATACGGTATGCAAAGCAAAGATTCGATCAACAAAAAATTACGAATGTAAGATTACTAAAAGGAAAGCAGATTGCTACAAGAACTTTTAGTTACAGGATACACGTTTTTTCAAGCTATCTAAATTGGTTGTGCGGATTGATCCATTCTAAGAAGGGAATCCATGCCAGATATGAAGTCGAAAGTTTTATTGAAAGCATAAAGGCGCACTTCCCGCGAAATCGCTCACTCAGCATCAATGACAGAACAGACAAATCGATAAGTGAAGAACAAATAAAAACTCTGTTTAAGTTGTTGGAAGTCGAAGGGAGCCAAAACCCTTTTCAGAAGGAGGTTCAAGTGAGGAATAGGCTCATTTTTACCTTGCTACTGAACTGTGGGTTGAGAGCAGGTGAATTACTAAATCTTAAAGTAAATGATCTAAATCTTAGAAATAACACACTGAGCATCTTCAGAAGACATGACTGCATTGAAGACCGGAGGCTCAATCAGCCATTAGTCAAAACTGGCGAAAGGATAATCCCATTATCAGAAGATTTAGTGATGGAGATCTTCGATTACATACATACTTGTAGAAGTAAAATTACTAAAAAGAAAAAACATGACTTCCTATTTGTAACTCACAGCGCAGGTAAAACGGTAGGAGAACCATTATCTATTTCAGCATATGAGAAAATAATTTCAACTATTAAAAAAGCAAGCCCGGAATTAAAGAGTTTATCAGGGCATAGACTGAGGCATTCATGGAATTATTTCTATTCAAATGAAATCGATGGTTCAAATTTGGAAATCAGTCGAAAATCAGGATTGAGATGCTATCTCATGGGGTGGTCAAAAGATTCTAAGATGTCAGAAAACTATAATTTCAAACATATATCAGAAAAAGAAAAGGAAGTTATTGGAAGGGTTTATGAATCTTTGAAAAAGATAACTGAGGGTCAATACAATGGAAACATGTAATCTAAGAAAAGAGAATCTGGTTTTTGCAACGATGCAGGGGTATAGCTTCAAGCTTTCTGATATCAAATGGCAATTAGATAAAGAGACTTGTATTTTTCCACATAAGATTGGCGATAAAATGCCAGAACCGATGCGTATTGGTTACCTTAATACCTTGGCTTACTTTTCGTCTGAATACAGTGCAGGTTACACAAAAAACATTAATCAGATTTTTAATCAATGGTTAGGGATGATAGACATTAAGACGATAGATGCTAATGCGGTTTATCAATTTAATGTTAGTTTAGGTCCTGAGAAAAACTACAAGCTCAATTCTATAAAGAAGTTTCTAACGAAGTGGAAAAAGCTCGGTTATGTAGGAGTTGAAACCTCAGCTTTAACAATGCTGGCAAAAATAAAGGTTAAAACTAATTTGACAGGAGAAGCCGTCAAACGAAGAGATCCAAATAGTGGACCGCTAACTGGAGAAGAACTGGAAATCGTTCTTGAGAGTATCAGCAATTTATTGAAAGAAGACAAAATTCCTATGTATATTTATTGCTATGTCATTCTTTTAGCAACCACGGGAAGGAGGCCATTACAGTTAACGTCCTTAAAAGCGAAAGATCTGATCAGAACGGGAGAAGGTTGTTTTCTAAATATACCGAAAGTAAAACAAAGGAAGAACTTTAGAAGTGTGTTTAGCCTGGTAAGTATCGACGACTGTCTTTATGAAAAACTAACAACCTTGATTGATATGAATCAAAAACATATCGAAGATGGTATTAATCACAGTATTGGTCATATAAAAAATGAATTACCTATATTCATGGATACCAAAAAATCCGTATCAATTCAATCTGGTCAAAGTTTAGATACCATTATGGCAACTAATTTTTTTCATATGAAAAATTCATTTATCTCAAGGAAACTAAATATCTTTACTACTAAATTTAACATTTGGTCATCAAGAAATAACGAGGCTATACGGCTTAATGCAAGACGATTCAGGTATACCCTTGGATCTCGTTTAGCAAAGGAAGGAGCCTCAGTTGAAGTGATCGCTAAAGCATTAGACCATAAATCTATTAACTCATCAGGGATATACGTAAAAAATAGCCCAGATAATGTTCACGATATTGATATGAAGCTTCATTCATTTTTTGAACCTCTATCGAAAATATTTCAGGGTAGCGATAGCACACAGAACAAGAAGCTCTTTACAGAATATGTTTTAAATTCTTTTGGATTCACTGATTGTAAACACGAACACATAGAGTGTTTTACCTGCAAAAACTTTAGAGCCTGGAGTTGTGAATGACCAATGTGATTTTATTCGAGCCAATAAATACTAATAATCCATCATTAAATGTTGAAGATTTTATTGAGTTTTGTAAGAGTAATATATTCAACTCAAAGTTAGCGATTACATGGGAAAGCAATGTATGGAAGGGATGTTACAGATTCAACAAGTTTGACATGAAAAATAATCGAAATAGCAAAGATAGATTAGCTGATGATTTTATTGATTTTGCTAAGGCTTATATGTTTCATATTCACTCGTTTAACAAGTCAAAGTTAAACCAGAATGCTTTGGCAATGTTGAAGATCGTTGAGTTTGTGTTATTGAAATCATACGGTGAAGCTAACGTAGTCAACTGTAATAATAACATTTTTGATGAGTGTGTAAGAGTAGCAACGGCTAAATATACGAAATTAACAGCAGTTGGAATTGGTAAGGAACTTGAGAAACTATGTTTATTTTTGAGTGAAAACAGAATGATAAGCTCATCATACTTTTTTTGGGTAAATCCGTTAAGGCATAAAATAACTCAAAGTTGGCAAGGTTATGAACCTTCACTGGAAGGGCACTCAAAATTACCAGACATAAAATCCGTCATAGCTATTGCAGAGATTTTTTCCAAAGATGAAAGCCGACTGTCTGTGAGGGACATTTTCACAACGTCTGTTCTTGCACTCCTGATGTGTGCACCAGGACGAATCTCGGAAATTTTAAACCTTCCTGCGGATTGTGCGATTACAGAGCATGATGAGAACGGCATTGAACGATATGGTTTAAGGTTTTTTTCAGCGAAGGGGTATGCTGGAGACATCAAATGGATTCCTTCAGTAATGGTCCCTGTAGCTAAAAAGGCCATAGCCCGGTTGAGAAAGTTGTCCACCCATCCAAGGTTTGTTGCAAAAACGATGGAAGGGAAGGTTCCAGAGTCATATAGATATGAACTCTTTAGTAAAAAACCTCAAAATTTTCCCTGGTATGATGAAGAGAAGAAAATCAAATATTCAAATGCTTTGTGTCTGTTATTTGAGGGACAATTATGTAAGAAAACGAGCAATCATTTGGCACCTTTGTTCAGACCCACTGCTCAGTTTTTTAGATCGGATATTGATGCCTTTGCAAGTATCAAAGGCACTACCAACCTGTTTAAAAGACACGGTTATATTAACGATGATGGTAGTCCATATTCGATTAGGACTCATCAGTTAAGACATCTATTAAATACGTTTTCTCAAATCAATGGTATGGACGAGTTTAGCATCGCCAGATGGTCTGGAAGGAAGTTGGTATCACAAAATGTTTCCTACGATCACCGATCACACATACAAATGATCAATCTCATGAAAGATAAAACTTCAATCGGAGCCGGTAATAGCCATAGGAAAAAAGAAATAGCTGTTATGGACATAACTGATTTTGATTTATTGAATGATGGAGCTGTGCTCGTCACTAAGCATGGCTACTGCAAGCACTCATATGTTTTTGAGCCTTGTAGTTATTATCCCTTACAAGACTCTGGAACGGATGATGGCCAACTAATGATGATACACACTAAAATTCTTGAAAAAACCAATTATGATAAAAATGATGGGAATGTTAATGCTGATAAATGGTATAAATTTCAAACTAAAATAATAAAAGGAGAATAAATGGCTAAACACATTACTGGTTATGATGAAAAATTGATAATGAAAGTTATTAATACCTGGAATAACGATGAGAAGCTGACCTGGGAGGCTTTATGCGACCAGTTGATAAAGGTCATTGGGAAGAGACCTTCGAGGCAATCTTTAAGTTGTCATGTTAAAATTGCGGATTGTTTTAATTCAAAAAAGGAGCTTCTCAAGTCTGGTGTGAAAGAAACATGTGCGGTTAAACCTGCTAATTTGAAGGTTGCTTGTCAGAGAATAAAAAGGCTCGAAACTGAAAACGAAGCTTTGATAGCATTGAATAACAAATATTTAGAGCAGTTTAAGATATGGCTGTATAACTCTCATTTAAAGCAAATAACAATCGATGAGCTTAATCGTCCTTTACCTAAAAAAGATATTCAAATAGAAATTGATAGGTTTTAACTATTGACATGATTGAATATTATGATATTTCTTTAAATGTCAGGATGACATTCACAACAGCAAGGATGCTACTATGAATAAATTAAACAGATATTTGCCAGATCAGAAGTTTTTGATACTCCTTAATCGCTTCATTCTTAGATACGATGAATCAGACTGCAATAAAGAAAAAATCGTAAAAGATGCCTACCTGTTCTGTGTAGGATACTTTTTGAAGTATCAGCAAGACTATCAGAATCCTTATCTGAAGGGACCAAGCAACATTATTGCAGTTTTGAGTTCGGCTTTGCTCAGTCCAAACTTCTATACAATACCTTCAACTGTCAGCCTTGAACGAGTGCTGTATTTCTACAAGTTTATCATCGAATACATTATCTGGAATGAATATGAGGTTGAAACTGTGTTTAGAACTCAGAAGCTAAGTTTTAGAAAAGAGATTCCCTATGAAAGAGGAAATTCATCTTCAGAAAAGAAAAAGAGGATGTAGTTACAGTTCATTGCCCAATTTCAAGATTGTAATTTTTTTGAAAATGGCTTTTTTGCTTCCTCTTAGAGGGTTATAAAGCCATTTTTTTAATTTATGTATTTACAACTTCCTTAATCGTTTTATTCTTTCCTGCTGAACCCTGAACCCTGAACCCTGAACCCTGAACCCTGAACCCTGAACCCTGAACCCTGAACCCTGAACCCTGAACCCTGAACCCTGAACCCTGAACCCTGAACCCTGAACCCTGAACCCTGAACCC
>Ga0308162_1002632_pt1 | contig 11337 bp, 10 predicted proteins | sample PhySR2_FD_201370 | JGI IMG/M metagenome (GOLD analysis project Ga0308162, IMG submission 201370) | Phyllosphere microbial communities from UC Gill Tract Community Farm, Albany, California, United States - DLSLS.R2 | ecosystem: Host-associated > Plants > Phyllosphere > Unclassified | place: USA... | reverse complement strand
TGGTGACACGCTTTACCTTTCCCGGTCGCCAGCTGCTTTTAACGCTGTTCGACATTCCGTTTGCCGTATCGCCTGTCGTGGCGGGCCTGATGTATCTCCTGTTCTGGGGCATCAATGGCCCGGCGGGCGGCTGGCTGGATGCCCATAATATTCAGGTGATGTTCTCCTGGCCTGGCATGGTGCTGGTTACCGTCTTCGTTACCTGTCCGTTTGTGGTGCGCGAACTGGTGCCGGTGATGCTGAGTCAGGGCAGTCATGAAGACGAAGCCGCCGTGCTGTTAGGTGCCTCGGGCTGGCAGATGTTCCGTCGCGTGACGCTGCCCAATATTCGCTGGGCCATGCTGTATGGCGTTGTGCTGACAAACGCCCGCGCCATTGGTGAGTTCGGTGCGGTATCGGTGGTATCCGGTTCTATTCGCGGTGAAACCTATACCTTACCGCTTCAGGTTGAATTACTGCATCAGGATTACAATACGGTAGGCGCCTTTACTGCTGCGGCCTTACTGACCGTAATGGCAATCGTGACGCTGTTTCTGAAAAGCATTGTGCAATGGCGTTTAGAGCAACAGCATAAACGCCTGCAACTGGAGGACAATCATGAGCATTGAGATTAAACAGATCAACAAATCCTTTGGTCGCACAGCGGTGCTGAACGATATCTCACTGGATATTCCTTCTGGCCAGATGGTGGCATTACTGGGGCCGTCCGGTTCCGGTAAAACAACGCTGCTGCGTATTATCGCCGGGCTGGAGCATCAGAACAGCGGTCAGATCCGTTTTCATGACCACGATGTCAGCCGTCTGCATGCGCGCGAGCGTCAGGTAGGCTTTGTCTTCCAGCACTATGCGCTGTTCCGCCATATGACGGTATTCGACAATATTGCCTTTGGTCTGACGGTGTTGCCGCGCCGTGAGCGTCCGTCCAGTGCGGAGATCAAGCAGCGCGTCACGCGCCTGCTGGAGATGGTGCAACTGTCCCATCTGGCAAACCGTTTTCCGGCCCAGCTTTCTGGCGGGCAGAAACAGCGCGTCGCGTTGGCAAGGGCGCTGGCGGTGGAACCGCAAATCCTGCTGCTGGATGAGCCGTTTGGCGCGCTGGATGCGCAGGTGCGCAAAGAGTTGCGTCGCTGGTTACGCCAACTGCATGAAGAATTGAAGTTTACCAGCGTGTTTGTGACCCACGATCAGGAAGAGGCGATGGAAGTGGCCGATCGTGTGGTGGTGATGAGCCAGGGCAGCATCGAACAGGTGGGCACGCCGGACGAGGTCTGGCGCGATCCTGCCACGCGTTTCGTGCTGGAGTTCCTGGGTGAGGTTAACCGCTTTGACGGTGAAGTTCATGGCTCTCAGTTCCATGTGGGCGCGCATCACTGGCCGTTAGGTTATACCTCAGCGCATCAGGGCGCGGTCGATCTGTTCCTGCGTCCGTGGGAAATCGACGTTTCACGCAGGAGCAGCCTGGAAACGCCATTGCCTGTTCAGGTCTTAGAGGTAAGCCCTCGCGGTCATTTCTGGCAGTTGGTAGTGCAGCCAAGCGGATGGCAGAGCGAGCCGTTCTCGCTGGTCTTTGATGGCGAACAAACCGCACCGCTGCGTGGCGAACGCCTGTTCGTGGGGCTACAGCAGGCCCGACTGTATCAGGGGGCGACGCCGTTACGGGCGGTTGCCTTTGCGCATAGCGCCTGATATTTTCTTTTTCACGCAGGGCGGGACAGTGTCCCGCCTTTTTAATGACCGTTATACCGCAATGACTCAGGCTGAAGCCTGAACGATGGCGGATAGCGTTTTGCCAGGAAATGCACCGTGACCACTCTGGAAGACACCATCGGTAATACGCCGCTCATCAGGTTGCAACGCCTGACGCCTGACAACGGCAGTGAGGTCTGGCTTAAACTGGAAGGGAATAATCCCGCCGGTTCAGTGAAAGATCGCGCCGCCTGGTCGATGATCCATCAGGCGGAGCGGCGCGGTGACATTACTCCAGGCGATCGGCTGATTGAAGCCACCAGCGGCAACACCGGTATTGCGCTGGCGATGATTGCGGCAATGAAAGGTTATAAGCTACGGCTGCTGATGCCGGATAACATGAGCCAGGAGCGGCAGGATGCGATGCGTGCCTATGGTGCCGAGCTGGTGCTGGTCAGCCGTGAACAGGGAATGGAAGGCGCCCGCGATCGGGCCCAGGAGATGGCTGCCCGGGGTGAAGGCACCGTACTGGATCAGTTTAATAATCCCGACAATCCACTTGGCCACTACCAAACCACCGGGCCGGAGCTGTGGCAGCAGTCGAAACAGCGGATGACCCACTTTGTTTCCAGCATGGGCACCACCGGCACGATTACCGGCGTAGGTCGGTTTTTAAAAGATCATCATACCGGCGTCAAAGTGATTGGCCTGCAGCCGACCGAAGGCAGCAGTATTCCCGGCATCCGCCGCTGGCCACAGGCCTATATGCCGGGCATTTATCGTCCTGAGTTGGTGGATGAGATTATTGATATGGGCCAGCAGGAAGCCGAAGAAACCATGCGCGCGCTGGCGCGTCGTGAGGGCATTTTCTGTGGCGTCAGTTCCGGTGGCTCGGTTGCCGGGGCGTTGCGCATTGCCAAAGCCTGGCCGGGAAGCGTGGTGGTGGCTATCGTCTGTGACCGTGGCGATCGCTATCTTTCTACCGGCATCTATCAGTAGCGTGTCGTCAATATCGACGCGTTAAGAAAGGCTTGTGCTATCCGCCGGGTGCATAAGCCTTTTTTATTTGCCTGGGTTCGCACTATGCTTAATCGCATCTGTAAGGATCGCGTAAAACCGGCTGCGCATTGCGCTGACTCGGGTCAAAATAGCGCCAGTTACACATGAGAGATAACAATGAAAATCTTGCTGGTAGATGACGACGTAGAGTTAGGCACCATGTTAAGCCAATATCTGATTACGGAAGGCTTTGACACGCAACTGGTTTTAACCGGCACGGCCGGGGTTCAGGGGGCGCTGTCCGGTGAGTTTAGCGCCATGATCCTGGATATCATGCTGCCCGATATGAGCGGCACCGATGTGCTGCGCCAGGTGCGTCAGCAAAGCCGCTTACCGGTAATTATGCTGACCGCCAAAGGCGATAACATTGACCGGGTCATCGGGCTGGAGATGGGCGCTGATGACTATATGCCCAAGCCCTGTTATCCCCGTGAGCTGGTTGCGCGTTTGCGTGCCGTACTGCGCCGCGTTGAGGAGCTTGCGCCGCCGCAGGACAAGAAAGAGACACTGCAATGGGGCGAGTTAACCCTCAATTCGGCCAGGCGCATTACGGAATGGCGTGGCAAAACCTTTGACCTGACCGCCTCAGAATTTAACCTGCTCGATTTGCTGTTGCGCTCACCCGACCGTGTCGTCACCAAAGACGAACTGTCAGAAAAAGGGCTGGGACGACCGCGTGAGGCTTACGATCGTAGCGTGGACGTGCACATCAGCAATATCCGTCAGAAACTCAGTGCGCTGACGGCGGAGAGCATTACGATTGAAACCGTCCGCAGCATTGGCTATCGCATTCGATGAATCACAGCTATCGCGGACGCATGTTCTGGAAGATCCTGCTGGGCTTCTGGCTGGTGTTTGTCATTATCAGCCAGCTTATCTGGTTGGGGTTTTCGCTTTCCGGTACCCGACACCATCCACCTGAACTCCTGGTGACACAGCGTCTGGCTGACGTGATAATGGCGTCAGCGTCATCTGTGCTGGAACGTGAAGGGCCCGCCGCACTTGCGGTAATGACAGCGGAATGGACGCCTGAAGAACGGCAATTTCTCAGCATCAATCCCGTTGATGATCTTCAGTCTGACGCCACCGCAATCCCCTCCGTTTCCGAAACGCCCGATAAATCACTATTCCCCGACCAGCTGGTGCGCCAGGTGCAAGGTGCCGACGGCAAGGATTATGAGCTCCTGTACGATCTCAGAGGCATGCGCGAACGGAGTCGGGAAGGGCGGCCGCACAGTTTCCTGAATATTCCCGAGCCGATGTTTATCTTTGCTGGCTCGGTGGGGCTGCTGTTCAGTTTGCTTCTCGCCTGGAACCTGACCCGGCCGATGCGACAACTGCGTGAAGGATTTTCCCGGGTGGCAAATGGTGATTTGCGCGTCCGGCTTTACCCGGCGTTGCGTAAACGCCACGATGAGCTGTCCAGCGTGGCACAGGCCTTTGATGCCATGGTGGAGCGGCTGGATACGCTGGTGAAGGCGCGTGAAGCTCTGCTTCATGATATCTCCCATGAACTCCGTTCCCCGCTTGCCCGCCTGCAACTGGCAACCGGCCTGGCACGGCAACGGCCGGAAAACGTGAATGCTTCGCTGGATCGCATTGACGAAGAGGCACAACGGCTCGATAAGATGATCGGCGAGCTGTTGACCCTGGCGCGTGCGGAGCATGAAAGTATGCCGGGTGATCACTATTTTGATCTGGCGGGATTGTTAGAGGCGGTCGTGACAGATCTGCGTTATGAAGCGCAGATTCCCGGTGTTGAGGTGAAGTTTGACGTTGACGGTCAGGCCGATCATACCGTGCGCGGCAATGCTGAACTGTGTCGTCGTGGCATTGAGAATGTGTTGCGCAATGCGTTGCGCTTCTCGCTTCCGGGACAGCGGATTGAGGTGAGCCTGAAGGTGGAATCTCAGTGGCTGGCCATTCACGTGCGCGATCAGGGGCCGGGCGTGGATGAAACCAAGCTCTCCAGTATTTTCGACCCTTTTGTGCGGGTAAATTCACCCCTGATGGGGAAAGGTTATGGGCTGGGGCTCGCTATCGTGCGTAAGGTGGTTCTGGCGCATCATGGCGAAGTCCGCGCCGTTAACCGGCCAGAAGGCGGTCTTGAGTTAACCCTGCGTTTACCGCGTTGGCAGCCGCATTAATGTTGTCACAGGCCATAAAAAAACGGCACCTTTGAGGGTGCCGTTTTTCTTTTTACATCTTAGTGCGGATTACTTCTTAATACGAATCACCGGCGTTTCACCCACGATGACCTGACCAGAAAGCTTAGTCAGCTCTTTGATCTCATCCATGTTGGAAATGACAACCGGTGTTAACGTTGATTTTGCTTTCTCTTCCAGCAGCGCCAGATCGAACTCGATAACCACGTCGCCTTTTTTAACCTTCTGACCTTCTTCAGCGATACGTTTAAAGCCTTCACCTTTCAGCTCAACGGTATCAATACCGAAATGAACGAAAAGCTCAATGCCATTATCTGATTCAATTGAAAAGGCGTGATTGGTTTCAAAAATCTTGCCGATAGTACCGTCAACCGGTGCAACCATTTTGTTGCCGCTGGGTTTGATCGCAATACCGTCACCCACGATTTTTTCTGCAAACACCACATCTGGTACGTCTTCAATGTTCACGATTTCGCCTGACAGAGGCGCTACGATATCAATTGTCCCAGCGCTATCTGTTTTTTCGCCAAAAAGTTTAGAAAACAAACCCATGATCTTCTCCTAAGCAGTAATTTGGGGCCAGCATCTCGTGGATCAGCAGAGCGTTTTTTCTTTAATGAACTTGTTAACCAGGTTCATCAAGTCTTCCGCCGTAGGTTGAGCCAGTGCCTGCTCTGCCAACGCCTTCGCATCTTCGAAATGTGTATTACGAATAATTTTCTTGATGCCAGGGATAGAAATGGCACTCATGCTGAATTCGTCCAGCCCCATTCCCAGTAACAGTAGTGTAGCACGTTCGTCACCTGCCAGCTCACCACACATGCCAGTCCATTTACCTTCAGCATGAGACGCATCAATAACTTGCTTGATGAGGTTCAATACTGACGGTGTCATTGGGTTATACAGGTGCGAAATCAAATCATTACCACGATCTACTGCAAGAGTATACTGCGTCAAATCGTTTGTCCCAATGCTAAAGAAGTCGACTTCTTTAGCCAGGTGACGGGCAATCACGGCAGAAGCGGGGGTTTCAACCATAATGCCGACTTCGATTGACTCATCAAACGCTTTGCCTTCTTCGCGTAACTGCCCTTTAAGCAGCTCCAGTTCCGCTTTCAGACTGCGTACTTCTTCGACCGAAATAATCATCGGGAACATGATACGCAGCTTACCGAAGGAGGAGGCTCGCAGAATGGCGCGCAGCTGAGCATGCAGGATCTCTTTACGATCCATCGCGATACGGATAGCACGCCAGCCCAGGAACGGGTTCTCTTCTTTTGGCAGGTTCATGTAAGGCAAGTCTTTGTCACCGCCGATGTCCATGGTACGCACGATAACGGCCTGCGATCCCATCGCTTCAGCAACGGCTTTATAGGCCTGGAACTGCTCTTCTTCAGTAGGCAGCGAATCGCGATCCATAAACAGGAACTCGGTGCGGTACAGACCTACACCTTCAGCGCCGTTACGTTCGGCACCGGCGATATCACGCACGGTTCCGATATTGGCGCAGACTTCGACCTGATGACCATCCAGCGTCACCGCCGGCAGGTCTTTCAGCTTGGCCAGTTCATGTTTTTCTGAATGATACTGATGCTGAACGGCTTTCAGCTCTTCCTGAACTGCTTCAGACGGGTTAATGTGAATCGCATTGTTCACGCCATCCAGAATAATGAAATCGCCGTTCTTGATCGTGGCAGTCACGTTACCGGTACCGACGATTGCCGGGATCTCTAACGAGCGAGCCATGATTGACGTGTGCGAAGTCCGACCGCCCAAATCGGTAATAAAGCCCAGCACCTTTTTCAGGTTCAGCTGTGCGGTTTCTGACGGCGTTAAATCTTTCGCCACCAGAATAGATTCGTCCTGGATTGCGCTCAGGTCGACAATGTGCAGACCTAAAATATTTTGCAGCAGGCGTTTGCCGATGTCGCGCACGTCCGCCGCGCGCTCTTTCAGGTATTCATCGTCCAGCTCTTCCAGGGCTTTAGCCTGGGCGTCAATCACTGAGTTCACAGCGGCATCGGCAGTAGCGTGATCTTTTTTGATCAGGTCGGTGATTTCCTGCTCCAGCTCTTCGTCTTCCAGCAACATGATGTGGCCTTCGAAGATCGCTGCTTTTTCTTCACCCAGGGTTTCGCTGGCTTTAATGCGAATGGCTTCCAGCTGCTCAGCCGCTTTGCCACGGCCCTGAAGAAAACGCTGAATTTCCTGCTCAACCTGATCATCTGAAATCTTTTTGCGGTTGATGACGATCTCGTCTTCTTTCAGCAGCAGAGCTTTGCCGAAAGCGATACCTGGTGATGCTAAAATGCCTGAAATCATAACCTTACCTTTTTATCACGATGGCTGACTGGACTCGTTGCATTGCCATAGTCGTGGGACACGTACTCTACGAAAGCAATAACGCGGACAGTTTGTCCGCGATCAAGATGTTGCACGCAATGGCGCAGAAGAGTCGTTTTAAAGCGGTGCAGAAAGGAGATTACTCCAGTTCCGCCATCAGCTTAACCAAATGCTCTACGGCTTTTTGCTCATCTTCACCTTCCGCAGAAAGTGTGACAACGGTGCCCTGGGTCAGACCCAAAGTCTGCAGCTTGAACAGGCTTTTAGCGCTGGCAGATTTACCATTGGAGGTGACAGTGATTTCTGACTGGAAGGCTTTAGCTTCTTTGACAAATTGCGCAGCAGGGCGAGTATGCAGTCCGTTTGGTGCGGTAATGGTAACTTCTTGCTGGAACATTCTATTTCCCCAACTTTTTCAGGATTAGTGTTATGGATCTAAAGTCTAGCCTGGAGCCGTAACTTTAGCCTGTGTAGGTGCGCGGGTATACATCTTACTGTCTGACAAATGCGCTTGAATGAGTCTTTCTTTCCCGCTGAGTGTCAAAAAGCGTTTTGAGCACGTCACCGGGTAATTATGCCGTGATTCGCCCTTTCACTAAATCTGAATATTGACTCAGCTTGATCCACTTCAAAGGAGGATTAATTTCAGGCTTCGAAATAATTGGCAGTCTAAATACCAGAGCCACGTTACTGAAATCAATCTGCCGCATGGTAAAAGTGAGATCTACGCCACAAAAAAGCACCCAGATGGGTGCTTTTTAAGCATTTATCCGAAAGCGTTCCCGCTTACTGCAGTTCTTTCTCGGTAAAGAGATCGGCAAACAGGGCAGTACTCAGATAGCGCTCACCAGAAGAGGGAAGAATAACCACAATATTCTTGTTGGCATAGGCTTCGTCTTCCTGCAGCTTCAGCGCGGCGGCGACGGCAGCGCCAGAGGAAATACCTGCCAGAATACCTTCTTCTTCCATCAAACGACGTGCCGTAGAGATAGCGTCTTCGTTGGTGATCGCGACAGCCAGGTCAATCAGCGCCAGATCCAGGTTGCCCGGAATAAAGCCGGCCCCGATGCCCTGAATTTTGTGTGGGCCAGGTTTCAGCTCTTCGCCTGCCATTGCCTGAGCAATCACGGGAGAATCGGTTGGCTCGACCGCCACCGTGATCAACGATTTTTTACCCTTGGTGTTTTTGATGTAGCGGCTCACACCTGTCAGGGTGCCACCGGTGCCGACACCGGCAATAAACACATCCACTTCACCATCGGTGTCTTCCCAGATTTCCGGACCGGTGGTCTTTTCATGAATTTCCGGGTTAGCCGGGTTGCTGAACTGCTGCAGCAGCAAGAATTTATCCGGATTGCTGGCAACAATCTCTTCAGCTTTGCCGATTGCGCCTTTCATGCCTTTTGCGCCTTCGGTCAGCACCAGGTTCGCACCCAATGCTTTCAGCAGTTTACGACGCTCAACGGACATGGTGTCCGGCATGGTCAGCGTCAGCTTATAACCGCGTGCGGCAGCCACGTACGCCAGGGCAATCCCGGTGTTACCACTGGTCGGCTCAACCAGCTCAATGCCGGGCTTAAGAATACCGCGCTTTTCTGCGTCCCAAATCATATTGGCACCGATACGGCATTTCACACTAAAGCTTGGGTTACGGGACTCAACCTTGACAAGGATGCGGCCGTTACCGATGCGGTTCAGTCGAACCAGCGGCGTATGACCAATTGTTAAAGAGTTGTCTTCATAAATCTTGCTCATAGCCTGTCCTTAACTGTATGAATTATTGGGAACCCTCAGAGCATACCTGTTCTTCTTTCTGGCGGAAGGAAAGAAATCATATATCTATATGTCTCATGGCAATAAGACCTGCAAAAAATCGCATAAGGCTGGCTGATGAGTTTAGCCTGGGTTTGCGCGGGCAAGGCGCGTGCGATAGCGATCGACCCACATCGCCGTTGCGCCACAAACCGCCACCGGCATGATGGCAAGGTTAACTACAGGAATCATAGTAAACAGGCTGACCAGCGCCCCAAACTGCATATTCGCCGTCTTGTGCTGACGCAAGGCATGGCGCATTTGCTGAAAACCTACCTTATGGTTATCGAAAGGATAGTCGCAGTATTGAATGGACAGCATCCATGCGCTGAACATAAACCACAGCACCGGCGCGACAGTTTGCCCAAAGCCCGGAATAAAGTAGAGCAGCAGTAAGCCCAGCGCGCGGGGCAGGTAGTAGCCCAGCTTCTGTAATTCACGTTTCATGATACGCGGTATATCTTTGAGCATGCCGACCCAGCCGCTGTCGGGGAGCGGTTTGCCGGTCAGGCGCGCTTCCAGTTGTTCTGCCAGCAGGCCACAAAAGGGGGCAGCAATCAGATTGGCTACAGTGGAAAAGAAGTAGCTGAACACCAGCACGACGGAAATCACAGACAGCGGCCACAGCAAATAGCTCAGCCACTGCAGCCAGTCTGGCACATGGGACATTAACTGTGGTATCCACGTATCCAGCTGGTAAAAAAGCCACACGAAAGCGCCGCCCAGCAGAACGATATTGACCAGTAAAGGGATGATCACGAAGCGCCTGATGCCGGGTAATCTGACCAGCTTCCAGCCCTGGCTGAAGTAGTGCACACCGTTAAAAGAGGATACCGAATTGTTTACAGCCATAGAGCCCATTCTCCTGAAGATGTTAAGGCGCGCCCACTATAACCTGGCTTTTTCTGCTGGCCAGGTGCCGTTTGGGTAAAAAAACAGCGAAAAAGCGTGGGTGGTCTATCTTATTTGTGAGAAAATACTGCACAGACTTGCACTTATCTGGCAGGGCAAATACAGTTAGAGAATAAAGTTTGCCGCGGTGGCAAGGTATTGGAACAACAGAGAATACAATGATGCAGGATTTGCGTCTGATATTAATCGTTGTTGGCGCGATCGCCATTATAGCGCTTCTTATTCACGGACTGTGGACCAGCCGTAAAGAGCGCTCTTCAGTGTTCCGCGATCGCCCGCACAAACGTTTGAAACAACGTGATGAACATGATGATGAGACTCTGACCGATGACGTAGCAGAAGGCGTCGGTGAAGTTCGTGTGCGCCACACGCGCGAACACCAGGAGCCTCATTTCGATGACACTCGCGTGCAGCCGGACGAGCCTGTCACAGCAGCGCGCGCGCGTCAGTCATCCACCGCCGGGCCTGACAGCGATCCGCTTTTTGCCCCAGCGTCAACGTCTGAACCTACGCCCCAGCAACGGCCCGCGCGCGCGCAGCCTACCTTTGTTGCCGCGCCTCCGGTACAGGCGGACCCTCTGCTGGACGCCGACCCGCTGGATGCGGTGCAGCCTAATCCGGTGTACCAGGCGGCACCTGAGCCTGAGCCTGAAGTGGCTAGCCCGCCGCAGCCTAAGCAGCCCGAGTCCCGACCGGCGACCAGCAGCAAACCGAAAGAGGCCGTGTTGGTTTTGCATGTTGCTGCCCATTCTGGTGGTCAACTTAATGGTGAAGCGCTGTTACAGGGCATTTTGCAGGCCGGCTTCCAGTATGGCGAAATGAACATCTTCCATCGCCATCTCAGTCCGGCCGGAAGTGGCCCGGTGCTGTTTAGCCTGGCTAACATGGTCAAACCCGGCTCATTTAATCCAGACGAAATGACCGACTTCACTACGCCTGGCGTGTCCATTTTCATGATGGTGCCGTCGTATGGTGATGCGAATCAGAATTTCAAACTGATGCTGCAGTCGGCACAGCGCATTGCGGACGATGTCGGTGGCGTGGTACTTGATGACGAGCGCCGCATGATGACGCCGCAGAAACTGGAAACCTACAAAGCGCGTATCCGCGATGTGGTTGAATCCAGAGACTGATCCGCACTTTTCCAATTTGTTATGATAAACCCCCGCCTGTCGGGGGTTTTTTATCTGATGGGGTTATATGAAATCCGTCCAGGAACACATCACCGAACTGCGCACTACGCTGCGCCATCATGAATACCTTTATCACGTAATGGATGCGCCGGACGTTCCCGATGCGGAATACGACCGTTTGATGCGTGAACTGCGTGAGCTTGAAGAACAACATCCCGATCTGATTA
>Ga0308162_1002628_pt1 | contig 11355 bp, 11 predicted proteins | sample PhySR2_FD_201370 | JGI IMG/M metagenome (GOLD analysis project Ga0308162, IMG submission 201370) | Phyllosphere microbial communities from UC Gill Tract Community Farm, Albany, California, United States - DLSLS.R2 | ecosystem: Host-associated > Plants > Phyllosphere > Unclassified | place: USA... | reverse complement strand
CGTCAGCCGGCGGCGTTGAAAGAATCTCGCAGCGTTTATCCAGTAGCGACTCAACGGACGCCCGATTGCCCTTATCCCAGCCGCGCCGGGTGGTGAGCAGGATAAACCCTTTCTCTCCCGAGAACGTCGCCGGGATGAGCGCCACACCGGATTCTGCCAGCTGCGGTGGCGATAGATGGAAATGGCGCGCTACAGAAGTGACAGGATAGATCCCCATCGCCGTGGGCTGCATAACGCGACGGGCATAGTAGGTGTGATTCAGCAAACGGTCGGGCAAGGGTCGCCAGTCATTACCAATATAGGGTCGCTCGGCCTGCAGCTGGCGATAGACATCCTCCCGCAGGCAGGTCAGATGAATGTGCAGTTGATTCTGGCTACGGCCATAAGCGGAATTCAGCGCCATGCCGAGCCGATCCTCAGGCACTTCAGCGCCATAGGCCGCCATCAGACGATAACGCATTAGCCAGGCGTAACTGAAATAGTCAGGACGTCCGGGGCGCGTCAGCGCAATGCTCTCTATGCCGGACATCGCCACCGTGGGTACCAGAATAAAGTGCAGCCTGTGGCGAGGATTCTGGATGATGCTGTAGCCCTGGGTGCTGTCCTGCGGCAGATAGATTTGCTGGCAGGGAGTCGGATCGCGACGGTAGTGATAGTTATTCATGCAGAGGTCATGCGTGACCGTCCACAGCGCGTCAGACTGGGCGCATCCTGTTAGCAGTAGCGCGATGACCAGTGGCAGAGACCGGCATCGGCAAAACCATTTCCCGTTCAGGCGACTCAATTATTCAGAACCCTGGTCAGCTCAACCTCACGGGTTGTGGGATTAAAGTACAGATAGAACTGATCCCCATCCAATTTATCAGGCTTTGCCCATATCTCCTTCTCACCCAGACTGCGATTTTGCTTCACGTATCCCAGCTTTAGGAGATAAGCGTGCAGCGATGCAGTATCTGTAGCCCCTTTAAATACGATGCTATTTGTAGGTGAATAGCCGTCGCCCGGGTGAGACTCAAAATAGTAGTTGTCCGTTATACGCGGAGCTTTTTCGATGTCTGAGTCTGTCAGTGTATGGTATTTGAAAAAATCGCGTTGTGTGTAAACAGTCGCCTCATTGGAGCACGATGCAACAAACCAGACAAACAGACCGCCACAAATAAGCACGGTAGCAACCATAAGCGCGGACCACTTAAACAGGCTTTTCATTGCTTCGTCCCCATGAATGAGAGTGATGTCCCATCATTGGTAACGACCTTAACGATACCAGATGTGAAATCGTTACACGGCCTGAGCCAGGTCATAAAATGCGGAAGATTTACCTTATACGGCTGATGTCGCACGCATTTGTCATCCGGGTCGGGAAAAAGAATCGGACGGAATCCGTGATTTTTATGGGAACCGATAGCCCCGTAGTAGTCCCAGCGCCGAACAGCTAAATCATAGCTGACTGGCTTGAGACGATAGCCATATCGACCCCGGTATAATAGCCCGATAAAACCCGAACAGATCAGACACCAAATCCTCCCCTCTGTATCCACTGTCTGTATACCATGAGAATGAGCGCAGACTTTGCAGACCGTCGAATCTGGACGCGGTGTTCATCATCATCGCCAGCATGATTCTATTAATGCATATTAGCTCAGACCTCATCTGACAGACATCTGAATAAAAAAGCCGAATACTGTTAGATCAGGTCTTAACTTATACATTAAAGTGTCTTTTTTAGGGTAGCCCCCTGAAGGATATGATTACTTTACGGATAAAGATTGAGAAGTTATTCCGAATTCTTTTTTACGATATTATTATTTTCATCAATACGATAAAACCCATTCTTAACCACAAACAAGACATCTCTATTCCTGTCGTTTTCAACAGTAAAAACCTTATTTTTATCTATACAGTTAACTGGCGTTTTCATATCTTCAAAGCATAGGCTGTCATAGCCATCCCCTTCTTTATAGCCGTCGCCAAATAGCCAAAACGTAACAGTAAAGTCACCATCTTTAGCAGGTTTTGGAAGATCATACTTTTCTTTCAACATCGCCTTATTTTTAAGCCACCAGGTAATTTTCCCTCTGTCAGTGAGCGGGAAATTTCTTACTAAGACAGAGCTAAAGCCATTCGTTCTGTGATGAACTGCAACAATTACTACTGGCCGAAATGCAATCCAAAGGCAATAACCAAAAATCACCACAGCAACCAATAGTAGCACGTAAAGCGTTTTATGACTTTCAGCCTTCATTACGATTTCCTGTAATTTCTACGGTAGCTTCCATATTGGTCATAAAGGGCTTAAAAGCAAACCTATTATATCGCTGAAGCACAAACCAGATACGAAAAAAACGAAATAAATTAAATTTAAGTTTGCCAATATCTTTAACATCCAAGCCGAAGTGGTCCTGTACCTTATAATGTATCACTGCCCGATAACTGTCATGGCTAATATTCAGAGATTTTAAGGTGATATGGGTTGCCCGGGTATCATGAACAGTGATGCCCAGCCCGTTAATGTTATCCTGGCATCTGTCAAAGATTTTATCAGAGTGACTATATGGCCCATATCAATCCAGCCCAATACCCCGGTGTAAACGATGCCTTTGTCAAGTACATCAAATAATGTCCCGCGCATCATTTCTCTTCTGGTACTCATACTTACATCTCCCTGTATAGTTTGCCCGTGAATGTTATCGCCTTTTATTCAGGCAGTAAAGACAGCAGGCTCTTCTAATTAACCTGCTCTCCGCTTATTAATATACCTTCGGTGTTGCATGGCGGTTCGGAAAATAAAGTCAGCCAGGTGGCGGAATCGATCCATTAGGTCGCAGGGGAGAAGCGATTACTCGATGCACAGATCATAAGCATCTCCGCGAAACCGAAGCATAAATCGGGTGACTCTATTGCTGTCTCAATGTGAGGACTTACATTCTAATCGAATTCAATTTTTATGATGTTACCACTCTGGTCTAAGCGATAATTATCACCATCATACACCGTGAAAGTGAGACCAAAGTTTCTGCTTTTATCTACGGAAAAAACAGCATCCTTTTCGATACAATTCAGTTTTGTTTTCATATCGTCAAAACATCTCCTGTCATATTTTCCCTCTTCTTTATAACCATCACCAAAATCCCAAAAAATAACTGTAAAATAACCAGAGGGTGATGGTTTAGGGATATTATATGTTTCAGCTAACCGATCTTTATTTTTTAGCCACCAGTTGATTTTATCACAATCCGTAAATGGGAAATTTTTAACCAAAACAGAAGCATGATTACCATCCTCATGAACAGCAACGATTTCAACCGGGCGCAGACACAACCAAAACCAGTAGCCCAGCACTACACAGCCAGCAAGGAAGAGCAAAGCCATAATTTCCTTATTTTTTGTTCTCACTTGCGGTCTCCAGTAATTTCTATGGTGGCTTCCATATTGGTCATAAAGGGTGTGAAACTAAACTGACTGTATCTATGCAGCACAAACCAGATTCGGAAGAGATGAAACATATGTAGTGTTCTGCTCCCTCATTCTTTAGGATAAGAAAAATCAGCAGTGACTAGATACGACAGTGATTTAGCAGATTGAACATCATAGGCGAAATAGTATCGCTCTCCCTTTGTGAATTTAAATCCGAACACAGGAAGGCACTCACCTTTTGGAACATAAACGGGCTTGTCATCAAAAACCCTGTGAAGAGAGTTGGTTTTATCGCTGTTGATTTGGATGGCAATAACTCTTTCTTGTGGCTCCAGTGGCGACACCACACAAACTCGATTGTCGTTGAGAAACGCCATTGTTGATTCGCGCTCTACCATTCTATCGCCAGGCGCAGGGCATCCCGTTAAGAGAAATACGACACCCAGCAACATTTTGTTTTTCATGTTTAACGCTCCTTCCCTGTTACGATTTTCTGGCAAAGCGAGGGGCACAAAACTACTTTACTCATTATAAAATTCGTTTTTTATTATTCATTTTTTTCTCAATCGCTCTGACTATAATCTGATAACCGATGAGTGTTACCACTGTACAGATGACTATTAGCACAAACCCCACAAAACCTTCGATATCACGTTGATTAAATAGCTTTGCTAACGCTGCCCAGAACTGCAGCTCCCTTTCTGTCGATGGATCTGATGGCCTTGCCAGAAGAAAGGTAATGACGAACAAGGACACGGCGATAAGGATTCTAAACCCCGCTGGGACACGTTTTGCTTCCATTTAAAAACACCTCAATTGTGCCAAAAGACATTAGCCCGTTACGTAATTTTACTTGTGAGGTATAAAGCAATGCATGCCGAATAGACATGAAACCAGTTCGGTGTTGTAAAGTGATGCAGCGTAACGAAACACCAAGCGGGCCGCGAGGATGTAGTCTGAAGTTTCCTCGCTCTACGTTATTAACCCACGTATAGCCATCTATTCCTCCATCATCCCGATACAATGCAAACCATTCATACTTGATAACGGGTGTTGAAGTTGGCCATGAGTAGGAGTCGTGCAAGTCTGTCCGGATTATAACTTTCCAGCCACCGCTTGGGCGCTTAACGATGTGATATAAACCATCAGGTATTGGCCCGTTGTCTGGAACTGCGATACACCTTGCGCGATTGCGATATTACCTGTTACCAGAGTACGCCATAAACGTCCCGATCCCGTACATCAGTAAGGGTGAGTAATCTGCATCATTAACATTGAATTTTCCTTTTAATGCCATTTCTGGCTCCTTTTACTTTGATCACTCTATAGATGAGTGTGATTTATCATAATGCCTCATCATAAAATGAAAATGATCTGCGTCTAATATTTCCTGTTTTTCTATTTTGCCACCGTACTGAAAATTATGTAGAGCCTGATAATTCAATGCTCAATGCAGGTAACAATGTTGATACCTTACCGCCAGTTTCCTTCGAAAATGTAGAACGTAGCGTTATAAATAGTATGCTGTAACGGCTTTTCTCTCCACCAGGATGCCTCTTGGTTATTTTACTACATTACGGGCTGGGGTGTTATTTAAACTGGAATTCCTCTGTGAACTTAACGATATCGCCATTTTTTTGTATCTGATATTTTCCATCATATGTTATAAAGATCGTACCCAAATTATTACTTTTACTGACAGAGAAAGCAGCATCTTTATCAATACAGTTTAGCGGTGGCAGTATATCATTAAAGCATAGCCTGTCATAACCATCATTTTCTTTATAACCCTCACCAAACAGCCAAAAAGTTATAGTAAAAGAACCATCTTTCTCAGGTTTAGGAATATCATACTTTCCTTTCAGCATATCCTTATTTTCTAACCACCAACCGATTTTACCTTTATCGGTAAAAGGAAAGTCTCTTACTAAGATAGAACTGAATCCATACTCTCTGTGATGAACTGCAACAATATCAATCGGACGCAGTAACAACCAAAAGCAATAACCCAAAACCCCCAGCAAAACTAATAGCAACGCGTAAAACATTTTTTTAATTTTTGCTGTCATTACGGTTTCCTGTAATTTCTATGGTGGCTTCCATATTGGTCATAAAAGGTTTAAAAGCAAACGTATCGCACCGTTGCAACACAAACCAGATACGGAAAAAACGAAAGGCGTTAAATTTTAGCTTCGCAATATCCTTAACATCTAAGCCGAAGTGATCCCGTACTTTGTAATGTACCTGTGCCCGATAGCTATCGTTATCAATATGTAGTGATTTTATGATGATGTGGGTTGCCCAGGTATCGTGAACTGTTATACCCATCCCGTTAATATTATCCTGAAATCGGTCAAACTTAGGCAGTTTGCCATCAAGTATCGCCTCTCTTAGTTTCCCTTTTTTATGAGTTCGATAGGTATTAGTTGTCCAATCAATATTCTCGATTAAAGCGTTCTTGATTTTTGACAACGTACTGTTGTCAGAGCTGTCATTGAGAATATGCTCCTTCAAAGCACTGTCCAGGTGCATACTGGTGAGCGGTTTGCCATTACCGTGCTGCATATGGGTGATCATCTTTTCGATCACGTGTTTGTACGGGCCATAAATCGAGAACAAACGCGATAAATCACGGAACTCATCAAACAGGATAGCAGAGCACTGCTGGCGGGTGATTTTCTCACCTTCGCCACGATAGCCATAAAACATAGACTGTGGCTGAGTGAAGGGGGTGATTTTCGTCAGGGTGTAAGGGTTAGCTCTGGTGGAAACATCCAGCAAATGAAAATGTTCTTTTAGCTGTAACTCTGACAAATCCCCACATGCCATATCTTTAGCGTTGTAATCATCCATCCATTTTTGTGTTTTAAATATGTTGCAGGGAAAGCGTAGTGTAGTCATCAGATACATTCCTTGTATTATTTTTCGTTGAACTCCTCACATGAAACAATACTCGAAGACTGGCTACCGTGTAAATAATGCAGTAATCCCGCCCTAAACGTTTGAAGGAGCCGGAAAGATGAATAGTCGACGATTTAAGCTAGTCGTTCATCGTCAAAATGCCATTTGGTATTTTTCAGGCTCCCCTAAAATTTTGTGTAGTGCCTTTAGAATCGCGGCTACCAGTGTCTGGATGTCGATGTTGTGGACCCGCGCATCTGCATTCTGGGAATCCTGCATGGATGAATTACTCATAGCGCTGCTGATCATGAACGTAATCGGATTACTGGCATACTTAAATTACTTATTGTGCTTACTACTTATTAACACTCGGTTATCGTCATCTACACTTTTCCCTCCGGCATTTTTTTATTTATGCGAATAATAAACATTAGCTGTATAAAATACTGACAACATCATTTTATTGATGTTGTCAGATGATAATCTGATTTAAAACTCAAAAATGAGACTCATGAATTACAGCTGGCGTTGATCCAGACTGGAACATATCGTGTTGATTTCGCTTCTTAAGCTTACCCCACGGTATACCATTGACGTATCGTATCGTTGATATTTCTCATCCCGAGTGGCGCTGAACCAATTGAACGATCCTATGCACAATAGGCTTTCGTCACCCATCACAATTTTACTATGAACACGATTGACCAGCTTCGTCACGATGCCCATCTCATTGAGTTTTTCAACTGCATCATCAAGGCGCTGCTGCTTTGCTTTTCGCTTTTCATAGTCTGAATCTTCGGTATTAAAACCTCTGTCCGTTACCACAGTAATGTCGATACCACGATCGCGTGCCTGGACCATCGACGCCAGAAAACCGGTTTGTTCCAGCTTTTGCCATGTAAGCCAGGGAGAAACGATGGTTATACTCTTACCGATAGCGTCAAAAGTCTGGTTCAGAAATGCATCGTGCTGATCAACACCATGCAAGGTAGAGATCTGCGTTTGTGTTGTACTAAGATCCTGCCGTTCTTTCTGCTCAAACTGCAATGCATTATCGGAGGAGGCAAACAGGTATTTTGCCAGCAAACCCCTCGGCGAAGAACCCGGCTGGATCTCAAAGAGGTCCATATCACCAAATACTAGGAAGCTGTCTTTAGCACGGGATACCGCAACGTTCAGCATACTGTTGTCGCTGTCGATAAACCCGCCATCTTCATGTTTCGAATAGACCGGAGAGAAGAGCACGATTACCCTTTCTGCTCCCTGCAACGAGTGCACTGTACCTACCGTAAGTGAATCCTCACCGCCGCTACAGTTAATGTCGAGCTTGCGTAATGCCGCTTTTATCGCGTTGACCTGCGCTGAAAATGGCGTCACAACGCCAACTAATTTATGCAACGGTTTATCGTAATAGCGCTCAATGTCCTCTTTGTGAGCCGCAAGCCACGCTGCAATGGTCTCAGCTTCAAAAGCGTTATAACGACTTCCACCGTTGGACTTCATACCTCTGCCATCAATATGCAAATAGCCCATTGCCGGGAAAATAGTCGTTTTTCCTTCCCCTCGCTTGGGCTGCAACTTACCGTGATAACTGAGGGTATTGCAGTAGCCAATGATATTGTCGAAGCAACGACGATGCTCATAAAGATACATCCCACGGGCTAAATCAGGATCGTACTGATAGCGCGAGTTAAACTGTGCCACTTTCATGACACTGCCAGAGGCAGCGCTTTTCCCTGAGTCGCACACTAATGCATAAGCTTCAGTGAGTTCTTCCTGAGTGCCCCCAGGAAGGATGTTCTCTTCAACCATATTTCCAATGTCAATTGCTGGCAAACTGTTCCAGATAGGCGCAATCTGTTCTGTATCGCCAATCACTAATGCTTTTTTCGCCAGAGCGAAAGAAGCTGCGGCGACCTCAGGAAGCACTTGCCCCGCTTCATCGACGATAAGTAAATCAGCAAAGTTATATAAATAACCATCATCAAACTTTTTCCCGCCTGCATGTTCCTTGATGAGCATATGACGAGGCAGCATAAAGCAGGTCATCACGACACAAGGTGTGAGCTTCATCCTGCGTTGCCAGCGTGCCTTAACAGTTTTAGCACCGTTGCGTTTTTTTTCAGTTTGGAGATTATCGATGGCCGCCATATCCATCAGCCATCGACCTTCCCAGTAATGCGTCGACAGCAGAAACGCAGGGAAACGAAGTTGTGTATCGGCCAGCTCATCAGCTTCGTTCAGACTCAGCTCAGACTCACCTGTATAACCCAGTGAATGGGTAGTTTCACGCCAACATAGGGCAGCTTTCTCTTCACGTCGCGAAATCTCTTCAGCAAGGTCAATTTGCTGCTGGTATCCAGCCTGCACTTTGAGTGCTTGTGCAATCAGACCATCGATAAAAGCATCAACTCCATCAGGCAGAGAGCCCTGAAATGCTGCCATTCTTGCGCCAAACGTAGCCTCTAGAAACAGATTCATTTGATAGTGGCGCTTAGTACGAACAGCAGGAAGCCACGAGAAGAGTGCGAACATAATCGACTCACCAGCTCGATATTGCTGCCACTGTTTTTTGCCCTGCGTTAAAAGTGAGATTTCATTTGTACTATTTAGCAGTAACGTTCTTTTATCCCGCAAATACTGTTCGAGATCGTCTCTTATGGCGCGCCGTTCCTGACGGATTACATTCAGCCTGCCCCATGCAGGTTCTATTTGCTCAAGCTTTGCAAAAAGTTCAGCTAAATGCTTATGCAGGAGGTTCACAACGTGTTCAGGGGAACGACATTCTTCAGCCGGAAAAGCCGCTCTGGCCTTTTCAAGGAAGAAAACCTGCGCATCTTCTGCATATTCAAGGGATTCAACACCGTTAAAAAAATCTTCTGTCTGGTATTTTTTTGCTGCCTCCGCCTTTCTGGTAGAAGACGGGAAGTAAGCGCCAAAGCTTTTTACATCAGGTAACCAACGCCCTGCCATGGGTCCGGAGCCGGCAGAAAAATCTTTACCAAAGGCCTCGATAATGTTGGTAACAGCCTGATTATTGGTTGATGTTGCAATCACCACGGGCGGTTCGGTTTTATTTAAAGCAGCCCTCACCCACTCAGTGGCAATGATTGAGAGCACCAGGGTCGTTTTCCCGGTTCCTGGAGGACCGTTTACGGCAAGAATATCGCCCGGCTGTTGAGTGAGATAATGGCTAAGAGCATCACGTTGCGCGACTGCCAGCGGGAATTTGTCGCCCGAATGGCCCAGACGCTCACTGAACATGGCATTGCTGGCAAGGAGTGGTTCAACAGGAGACTTCTCTTTTGAGGCAAAGCGCGCCAGTAAAGGCACCTCTTTTTTGCACGACAGCAAATGATCGTACATAGGCAGGATATGAATGCTGGCAACACCTGGCTGGCTGGCTTTAATAACATAGCCATATCCAGCCGGTTCATATTGCTCAGGCGATTTGAGCCAGTTGCCAGCAACATTTTTTAAAAGCTCGCCTGCATCTTGAAGGTACTTTTGCCACTGCCGGTGATAACGCGCATAGCGTTCCTCGCGTTGCTCATCAGTTTCCTCAGGTTGCTCATCCTCATCATCGGGACCAAAAGTGATTGAATCATGAGTGGTTTTGTACTTGTCATATTCCGTCATCTCACCAATAGAAAAGGTGCCTTTAGGAAGCGGCTCAAGCAGGTCACGGGGTATGGTTGCAGGAGAGGTGGGGAACAAAAAACCTTCGCGGTTCAACAGTGCAGAAGTAACGAGAGGAGTAATAAAACCAGGTGCGCCCGCCGTGCGCTCCTTGCCATGCTTTAACAGGCGGATCCACACCTGAGGTCGTAAAAGGACCTCGACGGTCTTAACCTGCTCATCTTCACCTTCGAAGAACGATTGCACAATATCTTCAGCCAATCTTCCCTGATTAACGCTCATCCAGTGTGTGAATGACTCTTCATCTTTACGCTCGAATGCCCCTTTTCCAGACTCGGCATCAGCAAAGGTGTTACGCCAGTAAGAAGTGAATGCTTGAGTGTTGCTGTCCATTGCCATCCCGTAACTTAAGTAAAATTATTGATTTCGATGATACAGATTCTTTACATGATCAACTATTGTCCACGTTGTGAGCGCGATCGCAATAATTTATTAGTCACAGTTATGTGTTAAGTACATGAAGTTTAAGATGCCCCTGATTTGAATTATCCCCATTAATTTGCCAATTGATCCTCAAACCATCTTTTCAACTCATTGCCTGATACATTAATTTGCGTGAAACCAGAGCTAACACAATATCATGGGGTACCGTGTTATGGCTGGCGGAAGCGGGTAAAGTCAGACTTTAAAACAGCTCCAGCCTGGTGATCGTGTCTGAATAAAAATTCCTGCAACGGGTTACGTCGGTGTAGGTATTGTGCAGAGCGGAATTGAGCCTGCCAGCAGCTTCACGATAAATACTGAAGAACGTGAAAAGCTGGCGATGGATGTACTGAAATTCAGGTAGCTTTATCATCAGAATGCTGATGACCCCGATAAGTACGAGTATTTTGTTACCGTGAAATGGCTGGAGACCAGAAGCGAGCAGGAAGCCGTCAATGAAGTTGGTTTTTTCGGCAACCAAAATACCGTCTACAAACCTACAACGCCGAAATGGCGACATACCATTGAAAAATTAAAGCGTTCGCTCAGAAGCTGGAATGCGGAATACGGAATACGGAATACGGAATACGGAATGGTAAGGTGCCACTTAAGTTGTTTTGTGGCCATGTAAATATTTTTTTAGCGTCAAAAATGAATATCTCATTTAAATTAGATATTCATAAAATCATAATCTAATCAATACCAGTCTTCGCTTCTGACTCATAATCGACTCAGACTGGACTTACTTTGGTAAGCCTTCTCTTTTAATACTAAGCGCTTGCAGGCGCCAAATTCCAGACACAAAAAAAGCCGCCCTTAAGCGACTTTAATTTGCATACGTGGTGCCGAAGGCCGGAATCGAACCGGCACGCCTCGCGGCGGTTGATTTTGAATCAACTGCGTCTACCGATTTCGCCA
>Ga0308162_1002627_pt1 | contig 11367 bp, 10 predicted proteins | sample PhySR2_FD_201370 | JGI IMG/M metagenome (GOLD analysis project Ga0308162, IMG submission 201370) | Phyllosphere microbial communities from UC Gill Tract Community Farm, Albany, California, United States - DLSLS.R2 | ecosystem: Host-associated > Plants > Phyllosphere > Unclassified | place: USA... | reverse complement strand
AATCCTCCCGGATGCACCATTTACTGTTTCTAAAGCATTTCCCTGATGCATCCGTAGCTCAGCTGGATAGAGTACTCGGCTACGAACCGAGCGGTCGGAGGTTCGAATCCTCCCGGATGCACCATATTCTCCGAGATAATAGCAACGCTGTTGTTTCAAGGTCTGCGAGTTAATCGCAAGCACCAGGGAGGATAACGTTGCTTCAGCAACGGCCCGCAGGGCGAGGCGTAAGCCGAGTAATCCTCCCGGATGCACCATCTCTTCTGTTATTCCCTTCGATGTTTAGTTCTTAATCACTCTCATTGTTATCACTTCGCAATCAGCGACAAAAATCCCCTTTTACGATAAAGTAATGCTTTGTTAATCGGTTAGCGAGAGCACGATGTACGCACAGTATGACGGTTTGATCTTCGATATGGATGGCACTCTCCTGGATACCGAACCTACGCATCGTAAAGCCTGGACTGACGTTCTGGGCCGCTACGGTATGCGTTTCGACCTTCAGGCGATGATTGCCCTCAACGGATCCCCCACCTGGCGTATTGCGCAGGCCGTGATTGAACTGAATCAGGCCGATCTCGACCCGCACCTGCTCGCACGTGAAAAAACCGATGCGGTAAAAGCCATGCTTTTAGATACCGTACGCCCTCTGCCGCTGATTGACGTGGTAAAAGAGTGGCACGGGCGTCGTCCGATGTCGGTAGGAACGGGTAGCGAAAGTGCGATTGCTGAGGCATTACTCAACCATCTTGGCCTTCGCCACTATTTTTCTGCCGTGGTTGCCGCCGATCATGTTAAACATCACAAGCCCGCACCGGACACCTTCCTGCTCTGCGCAGAGTTAATGGGCGTCCCGGCGGCAAAATGCGTTGTGTTTGAAGATGCCGATTTCGGTATCCAGGCCGCGCGTGATGCCGGAATGGACGCGGTGGATGTGCGCTTACTGTGAGTGACGTGCTGTCACTCGCCTCATTATTTGCCAGCAGTTTTTTAAGCGCCACGCTGTTACCGGGAAATTCGGAAGTGGTACTGGTGGCGATGCTGTTGTCCGGCGTGAGTCAGCCCTGGCTGCTTGTATTAATAGCAACAATGGGTAATAGCCTTGGAGGGCTGACTAACGTTATTCTTGGGCGTTTCTTTCCGCTGCGCGAAAAGTCGCGCTGGCGGGAAAAGGCAGTCGGCTGGCTAAAACGCTATGGCGCTGCCACGCTGTTATTAAGCTGGATGCCTGTAATAGGCGATTTACTGTGTCTGCTGGCGGGATGGATGCGCATCTCCTGGGGACCGGTGCTCTTTTTTTTGTGCCTTGGCAAGGCGTTGCGCTATGTTCTCGTGGCGTGGGCAACACTACAGGGTATGACGTGGTGGCACTAATTGGTGGAATGAATACGCGACCTTCAATCGTCAACCATTACAATTATGCTGAGTAACATTACTTTGACAGGCGGGAGGTCAATTTGATCCCGGACGTATCTCAGGCGCTGGCCTGGCTGGAAAACCACCCTCAGGCTCTGAAGGGTATTCAGCGTGGTCTTGAGCGTGAAACGCTGCGCGTTAACGCGGACGGTAGCTTAGCGACAACGGGTCACCCGAAGGCGTTAGGCTCGGCGCTGACACATAAATGGATCACAACCGATTTTGCTGAGGCGCTGCTGGAATTCATCACGCCGGTGGAAGGTGATGTTGATCATATGCTTTCCATTTTGCGTGACATTCATCGCTTTACTGCCCGTAACATGGGCGATGAGCGCATGTGGCCGCTCAGCATGCCGTGCTATATCGAGCAGGGGCAGGAGATTGAGCTGGCACAATACGGCACGTCCAATATCGGTCAACTGAAGACGCTTTATCGCGAAGGGTTGAAAAACCGCTACGGCGCGTTGATGCAGACGATTTCAGGCGTGCATTACAACTTCTCACTGCCAATGGCGTTCTGGCAGGCAAAATGCGGTGAAACCGATAAAGACGCGATCTCAGCGGGCTACTTCCGCCTGATCCGCAACTACTATCGTTTTGGCTGGATCATTCCGTATCTGTTTGGTGCTTCTCCGGCGATCTGTTCTTCCTTCCTGCAGGGAAAACCGACCACGCTGCCGTTCGAGAAAACCGAGTGCGGGATGTATTACCTGCCCTACGCGACCTCTCTGCGCCTGAGCGACCTTGGCTATACCAATAAATCGCAAAGCAATCTCGGTATTACGTTTAACGATTTGCACGAGTATGTGGCAGGATTGAAGCGGGCGATCAAAACCCCGTCCGAAGAGTACGAGAAAATCGGCCTCGAAAAAGACGGCAAGCGCCTGCAAATCAACAGTAACGTGCTGCAGATTGAAAACGAGCTGTATGCGCCGATTCGTCCAAAACGCGTTACCCGCAGCGGTGAAACGCCGTCGGACGCGCTGCAGCGCGGCGGGATCGAATACATTGAAGTACGCTCGCTGGATATCAACCCGTTCTCGCCGATTGGCGTCGACGAGCAGCAGGTTCGCTTCCTCGATCTGTTTATGGTCTGGTGCGTGCTGGCGGATGCGCCGGAAATGAGTTCAGACGAACTGCTTTGTACCCGTACCAACTGGAATCGCGTGATTCTGGAAGGGCGCAAGCCTGGCCTGACGTTAGGCATCGGCTGTGAAACGGCACAGTTCCCGCTCGCTAAGGTGGGTAAAGATCTGTTCCACGACCTGAAGCGCGTGGCCCAGACGATGGACAGCGTATACGGTGGTGAAGCGTATCAGGCCGTTTGCGACCAGCTGGTTGAAAGCTTTGATAATCCTGAACTGACGTTCTCAGCACGCATTCTGCGTTCTATGATTGATCAGGGCATTGGCGGCACGGGGCGTTCACTCTCAGCGGAGTACCGTGAGATGCTGATGCAGGAGCCGTTAGAAGTGCTGAGCGAAGCGGATTTTGTGGCGGAACGCGATGCGTCCGTTGTGCGTCAGAAAGAGGTCGAGGCGGCGGATACCGAGTCGTTTGAGGCGTTTCTGGCGAAGCAGGCTTGAGCTGAAAAAGAAAAAGGCCACATCGCTGTGGCCAAAATATACATCTCTGAATTCAGGGATGATGATAACAAATGCGCGTCTTTCATATACTCAGACGCGCATTCTGTAGAAGAGTTCAGTTTATTTTAAAAAAAATCACTATCGGAGGTGACGTATGCCGTTATTAGATAGCTTTACTGTCGACCATACCCGTATGGAAGCACCTGCAGTCCGCGTGGCGAAGACCATGCACACCCCGCACGGCGACACGATCACCGTTTTCGATCTGCGTTTCTGCGTGCCAAATAAAGAAGTGATGCCAGAGAAAGGCATTCACACGCTGGAGCACCTGTTCGCCGGTTTCATGCGCGACCACCTGAACGGCAACGGCGTTGAGATCATCGATATCTCTCCGATGGGCTGCCGTACCGGTTTCTACATGAGCCTGATTGGTGTGCCTGACGAGACGCGCGTTGCAGATGCGTGGAAAGCGGCGATGGAAGACGTGCTGAAGGTGAAAGAGCAGAACCAGATCCCTGAGCTGAACGTTTACCAGTGCGGGACTTACCAGATGCACTCTCTGGAAGAAGCGCAGGAAATCGCGCGCCACATCATCGAACGCGACGTTCGCGTGAACAGCAATGACGAGCTGGCCCTGCCAAAAGAAAAACTGCAGGAACTGCACATCTAGTGCACCTTTTCCCTCTCCCACCGGGAGAGGGTAGGGTGAGGGTGGTTTAACCTCATGACCACAACCGCAACCTTCTCCTTTACCCATCGCCCCCTCGTTCCGTTTGCCCATGATTACGTTCACGGCGACAGCGAGCCGTGGCACCAGCACGACTGCGCTCAGCTGTTGCACAGCCTGACTGGCGTGGTGCGGGTCGATACCGCATCCGGCTGCTGGGTGGTGCCGCCCGGTCGCGGCGTCTGGCTCCCTGCGGGGACACAGCACTCTCTTCGAATCACCGGCAATGTCGCAGCCCGCACGCTGTTTATCGATCCGCTGGCGCGCGCCGATCTCCCGGCCACCTGCCAGATCGTGCAGATCACGCCGCTGTTGCGCGAGCTGATCCTCGTCTCCCTTGCTTTACCTGAATCGTACTCACCCGGAAGCCGGGATGAACGTGTCTATGAGCTGATCCTCGATGAAATCCGCATGATGCCGGCATTGCCGTTTTATCTGCCGGAGCCAGAAAGTGAGGCATTACGCCATCTGTGTCTGCAAATCCGGCAAAACGCGGGGGAAAGCTGGAGCAGCGCGCAGGCCGCGAGCATGGTAGGGATGAGCGAGCGTACCCTGAACCGCCATTTTCAGCAGCAGACGGGATTAAGCTACGGTGAGTGGGTGAGAAGGGCACGCCTGCTGGAAGCCTTAGTGCGGCTGGCGCAGGGCCAGCCGGTGCTGCGCGTGGCGCTGGATCTGGGTTACGGCAGTCACAGCGCCTTTACGGCGATGTTCCGTCGGGTGATGGGAACTTCACCCAGCGATTACTTTAAGAACGACTGACGGCGTTGAACAGCGCCTGAAGCGACGCGCGCGCCACGTCGCTGTCAATGCCCACGCCCCAGCGGCTGCTGCCGTCCTGGAACAGGCAGCGGATGTAGGCCACCGAGCGGCTGTCGCTGCGTTCGCCTAACGTATGCTCGTGGTAATCCTTAATCACGAACGGGGCGTTGACCCAGCGGCTTAAGCCCTGAGCGGCGGCAGAAAGCAGACCGTTACCCTGACCCTCAAGCTGGCGCATTCCTCCCTGCGTTGCGACGCTGGCCGTTAAGTGCAGTTGGCCGTCCTGCTGGCTGTCGCTGCGGTAGGATTGCAGCGCATACTGCGGTGTCGCTATCAGGCCGTAGCGGGTGCGGAACAGCTGCCACAGCGCATTTTGCGTCATCTCTTTTCCGTGGCGATCGGTTTCCTGCTGCACGTGCTGGCTGAAGTCCTGCTGCAGGGCGCGGGGTAATTTCAGGCCATGGTTCTGTTCGATGAGCCACGCGCTGCCGCTTTTGCCCGACTGGCTGTTGACGCGGATCACCGCTTCATAGGTACAGCCGATATCCTGCGGATCGACGGGCAGATAGGGCATCTCCCAGCGCTCGCCAGGCTGACGGGCATCAAAGCCTTTTTTGATCGCGTCCTGGTGCGAGCCGGAGAAGGCGGTATAGGCCAGCCGCCCCGCCCACGGATGGCGCGGATGCACAGGCAGCTGGTTACAGGCTTCCACCACTTCCACTACGCGGTTCATGTCGCTAAAGTCCAGATTCGGGCTAACGCCCTGGCTGTAGAGATTCATCGCCAGCGTCACCAGGCAGACGTTGCCCGTGCGCTCGCCGTTGCCAAACAGGCAGCCTTCCACGCGATCTGCGCCTGCCATCATGGCCAGCTCCGCGCTGGCGACGCCGGTGCCGCGGTCGTTATGCGGATGCACGCTGATGCAGACATCGCGGCGGCGGCTGAAGTGGCGGCAGAAATACTCGATCTGATCGGCGTAGACGTTCGGCGTGCTCACTTCGACGGTAGCGGGTAAATTAATCACCATTGGCCGCGCATCGCATGGCTGCCAGATCTCCGCCACCGCTTCACAAATTTCCAGCGCAAACGCCGGTTCGGTAAAGCAGAAGGTCTCCGGGGAGTACTCGTACTGCCAGCGGGTATCCGGGTTCTCTTCACACAGCTGACGAATAAGCCGCGTGGCGCGCGTTGCCAGCTCGACGACTTGCGCTTTCTCCATGCCGAACACTAGGCGGCGAAACAGCGGGGCGGTGGCATTATACAGATGGACGGTGGCCTGTTTCGCACCGCGCAGGGATTCAACAGTGCGACGGATGAGATCTTCCCGCGCCTGGGTTAACACCTGAATCGTGACGTCATCCGGAATGCGGTTTTCTTCAATCAGCTGACGCACAAAATTGAAGTCGGTCTGGGAGGCGGACGGGAAGGCCACCTCAATCTCTTTGAATCCGCAGCCCAGCAGCAGGTTCCAGAACTGCAGCTTGCGTGCGCTGTCCATCGGCTCGGCAAGCGCCTGGTTGCCGTCGCGTAAGTCGGTTGAGAGCCAGCGCGGCGCGCGGGTGATGCGTTGCTCCGGCCAGCGGCGGTCGGGCAGGGAAAGCGTGGGATAGGGTTGGTACTTGTCGGCGGGTGTGTTCAGCATGATGCGCTCCTGTTGTCTTTTCACTATCGTGAATCGATTTCAGGCGCGCTGCTTTATCGAAACTGACAATTGCTGTCGCGTTCTGGACATCGGTGGCGATTGTTGCCCGGTGGCGGCTACGCCTTACCGGGCCTACGGGCATATGCCCTTTTGTAGGCCGGGTAAGGCGTAGCCGCCACCCGGCATCCTGCGCACAAGACTAGTGCGCACCGCCGCCGCCGCTACCGGCGCCAAACGGGGGTTTAGCAAACCACACCAGCCCCAGCAGGACGATAAAGATCCCTGCCGATATCCAGAAAATCTCGTTTGCGGAGATAATCAGCCCCTGGTTGGTGATCTGCTGAGCAATCCAGCCGGACGCCTGTTGCTCCGTCATCCCCATTCCCTCCAGCTGGCTATACATCTGCTGAGCATTCGGGTTGAACGGGTTCACCGCTTCGGTCAACTGCGCATGGTGCAATGATTCCCGGTTGGTCCACAGGGTAGTGGTGATGGATGTCCCAATCGAGCCCGCCAGCGTTCGGGTAAAGTTCGACAGGCTCGATGCCGCCGCCATACGCTCAGGCGGTAAGCCGGAAAGCGTAATGGTGGTCAGTGGCATAAAGAAGCACGCCACGGCAAAGCCCTGAATAAACTGCGGCCACGCGGACGCGCCAAAGTCCATTCCCGGTTCGAACGTATACGCGCGCCAGTAAAAGCAGACGGCGTACATGATGAAGCTGAACGTGACCAGCCTGCGCATGTCGAGCTTATGGGCGAAACGACCAATAATCGGCGACAGCAGAACCGGTATTAACCCCACAGGCGCAGAGGCTAGCCCCGCCCAGGTCGCGGTATAGCCATATACCTCCTGCAATAGCTGCGGCAGCAGAACGATCGCGCCGAAGTAGAGCATGTAGGCGAGGCTGATACACAGACAGCCGATGGTGAAGTTTCGCGACTTAAACAGCGACAGGTCGACTATCGGGTTGTCGTCCGTCAGTTCCCACACAATCAGGAAGCTGATAGCGACCACGGCAACGACCGTGAGGACGATGATTTCCGACGAGGCAAACCAGTCCAGCTCTTTACCCCGGTCGAGCATGATCTGCAGGCTACCAATGCCGACGACCAGCAGCGCCAGCCCCACGCCATCAATTCGCCGCTGCTCGGTACGCGTTTCGCGACCGCGCAGAGACTGCAGGGTCATCAACACAACCAGCGCACCAATCGGTACGTTGATAAAGAAGATCCAGCCCCAGTGGTAGTTATCGCTGATGTAGCCACCGAGGATTGGCCCGCAAATTGGCGCGACAATTACGGTCATTGACCACAGCGCCAGCGCAATGGAGCGTTTGGCGGGTGGGTAGTTGTTCAGCAGTAAACTCTGCGACAGCGGAATCAACGGCCCGGCCACAATCCCCTGAATGACGCGGAAGAAAATCAGCATCGTCAGGCTGTTGGACATGCCGCACGCCCAGGAGGCGAGAACGAACAATACCGTTGACCACAGGAACAGCTTCACTTCACCGACGCGCTTCGCCAGCCAGCCGGTGATCGGAATGGAGATGGCGTTTGCCACCCCGAACGAGGTAATGACCCAGGTTCCCTGGCTCAGCGATGAGCCAAGGTTCCCGGCGATAGTCGGGATCGCCACGTTTGCGATGGTGGAGTCCAGCACCTGCATGAATGTCGCCAGAGACAGCGCAATGGTCATAATGACCAGCTGCGCGCCTTCCAGCGGTTTTTGCGGCTTTTGCTGTTGCATAACGCTCACCTTCGGATTAACCGGCGTTTGCCTTCACGATGTCATCGATCAGCTTGTTGACCGGATCGAGGCTAATTTCACGGGCGTTACTTTCATAAGCCGGGCTGCTGCGCACCTGGCTTGCGAGGATCTGACCGTCGCGGTTGGCGGTGTCGACCGTCACCAGCGTGGAAAGACCGATACGCAGCGGGTGATCCGCCAGCTGTTTGGCATCCAGCTCGATACGCACCGGCAGACGCTGCACCACTTTGATCCAGTTACCGGTGGCGTTCTGCGCAGGCAGCAGGGAGAAGGCGCTGCCGGTCCCCATGTCCAGACCGACCACTTTACCGGTGTACTTCACGTCATCGCCGTAGATGTCGCTGATAACGGTTGCGGTCTGACCGATACGCATATGCGCAAGCTGCGTCTCTTTGAAGTTCGCATCCACCCACAGATTGTTCGCGGGAACGACCGCCATCAGTGGCGTCGTGGTGCCAATCTGCGCGCCTGGCTGCACGGAACGACGGGAGACGTAGCCGGTCATCGGGCTGACGATTTTGGTACGCTGCAGGGCAAGCCATGCGTTACGCACTTCGGTCGCCGCCTGCTTAACGGCTGGCTGGTTTTCCAGACTGGTGCCCAGCACCATCGCCTGGTTGGCGTTGTACTGTTGGATCGCCACGTCCAGCTGAGCCTGCGCGCTGGCAACGGCGTCGCGGGCGTGCTGCAGCTCTTCACGGCCAATCAGGTTGGCGGTGCCGAGAGGAACACGACGATTGAGGTCGCTCTGCGCCTGCGCCAGTGCGGTTTTCTGCACGTCGATGCTGGCCTGAAGCTGTTTGCTGTTGATCATCAGCTGGCGAGTTTGACGGACGCTGGAGGCCAGCTCTGTCTGTGCTTTTTCGAATGCCTGTTGGGCGTCGGTCGGATCGAGCGTGACCAGCACATCCCCTTTTTGCACAAAGTCGGTATTGTCAGCCCAGACTTTCGTCACGCTGCCCGACACCTGCGCCATAATTTGAACCTGGTTCCCTGCCACGTATGCATCGTCAGTCTCTTCAGCATGACGCAATACTAAAAACCAATAGATCCCATATGCCACGGCAATAATAATAAAGAGCAAGGTCAACAGAAGAAGGGCGCTCTTACGTTTGCCTTTCTTGTTGGCCGGTTGCTGCGGGTTGGTATTCTCCGCATTTGCGCTCATTGTTGTTCTCCACGATCTTCTTATTTTCACATCGGCTGAGCCGACCTGTTGTCAGAAAGGCCAGCAGTTTGACGTGCTGGCCTGTCAGTTTTCTTTTTTAAATCAGGATATTCGAGCGTGTCGTCGCGTTAGCGCAGCGCCTCAAGGATGGCGCCGTCTTCATCCATCTGGTCCAGACGGGTGAGCAGCTTGCGAGTGATGTGCTCAAGCTGGTCGCGCTCGGCGGTGCTGAGGACAGACCAGAGTTTGTGCAGGCAATTGTGCTGAGGTGGCAGCACCTCACGCAGGAATTCGTGACCTTTATCGGTCAGTTGCAGATGCAGACAGCGGCGGTCGTTGTCGCTTTCACGGCGCTCAATCCAGCCGCGTTTTTCCAACTCATCAGCGATACGGGTCGCATTGGTGCGGGATGAACCCAGCGCGCAGCTCAGCTCAGACGGCTGAATGCTGTGGTTTTCCTGAGACTGCAGCGTAATTAACGCCATAAACAACGTCTCGTTAATCCCTTGAGCTTTCAGCATTTTATTACGGTTTTCCAGCAACTTACCCTGCATGTGCATGCACAGGCGAGTCAGCAGGATTTCCTGATAAGGGAAGTCCTCATGACGACTGGCGCGGAATTTAAGCATTTGTTCAATGGGCGTAAACGAACTATCCATTTTGGGCATAACCTCATTAATTACAGCCGATATAGTAACGACAGTGACAAATAATGTAAATGAATTATTTGTGCGGTTATATCCGCCAAACGTATGTCACCATCAGAAAGCGCCGGGTAAGTCCGTGACCCGGTGAGCACAGAAAGCGTAGGGTATAAACCCGTTGAAGAGGGAATGTGAGGATGGGGGGCTGAGCTATTCATGCGTAAACTAAATATGTCACCCACATTAAAATTTCTGGAATAAATAATTGCGTTAACATTAACAGATGCAGGCCCCCTTTACACCCCAGGAGGCCTAAAGCAGTGTAAATCTTAGTGAATTGCCTCCTGGCGGTGATAGCCACGCCACCAGACCAGCAGATTCAGCACCGCCATGATGGCACCGATGGCGCACACGCCTGTCCAGCCCGCATGCTGCCATGCGGAAGCAGAAATCAACGAACCTGCAGCACCACCGATAAAGTAGCTGGTCATGTACCCGGCCGTGAGGCGGTTTCGCGCTTCTGGCTTCACGCGGTAAATGACGGTCTGGTTGGTGATATGCACGCCCTGAACGGTCAGGTCGAGCACCAGAATACCGACGATCAGCGCCAGCACGGAGACGTGCCCATACCAGATAGCCGCCCAGGAGAGCAGAAGTAAAACCAGCCCGGCAGTCGTGGTCATGTGCGACTTGCCTTTGTCAGCCAGCCCACCCGCCGGTCGTGCGCCCAGCGCGCCCGCCGCACCGGCCAGACCAAACAGACCAATCACCCCTTCGGAATAGTTAAACGGCGGTGCGGCCAAAAGAAAGGCCATCGACGTCCAGAGAATGCTGAAGTTGGCGAAGGTGAAACACCCCAGAAGAGCGCGGGTGCGCAGCAGTTTATCCTGCGTGAACAGGCTGAACACGGAGGCCAGAAGCTGAGGGTAGTTAAGATGGTTCTCTTGCTTCACTTTCGGTAGCCCGCGCCACAGCGCCAGTGCCATCACTACCATCAACACGCTCGCCACCCAGTAAACGGTGCGCCAGCCGCCGAGGCTAGCCAGCAGCCCGGCGACGGTTCGCGCCAGTAAAATCCCCAGCAGCAGGCCGCTCATGATGGTGCCGACCACTTTGCCGCGCTTTTCCGGTGAAGCGAGCGTTGCCGCCAGCGGCACCAAAATTTGCGCCACCACGGAAAACAGTCCCGTCAGGGCGGTACCGATAATCATCATCGTCAGCGACTGGCTGCTGGCGGTGATCAACATCCCACCGGCCGCCAGCAGGGTCATGGAGACGATCAGCATTCGGCGTTCAAACATATCGCCGAGCGGCACCAGGAACAGCAGCCCGGCGGCATAGCCAAGCTGGGCGGCGGTGACGATAAAGCCTGCGGAGCTGGCAGAGAGATTGAACGCGCGTGCGATGGTGTCGAGAAGAGGTTGCGCGTAGTAGTTGCTGGCGACTGCCAGACCCGTTGCCACGGACATTAAAAGGATGAGTGCGGGGCTAAGCCCCTGAGTTGTTTTTGTCATTAGTTTCAGGAATCGTTAGTTGAGTGATTATATTTCCGGAAACCATAATAACCAATGATGGTGAATGTTGGGGGATTGTTATGTGTGTGTTTGTGCGGTTAATCCCCTCACCCCAGCCCTCTCCCCAAAGGGGAGAGGGT
>Ga0308162_1002608_pt1 | contig 11440 bp, 8 predicted proteins | sample PhySR2_FD_201370 | JGI IMG/M metagenome (GOLD analysis project Ga0308162, IMG submission 201370) | Phyllosphere microbial communities from UC Gill Tract Community Farm, Albany, California, United States - DLSLS.R2 | ecosystem: Host-associated > Plants > Phyllosphere > Unclassified | place: USA... | reverse complement strand
GGCAGGTCAGATGAATATGCAGTTGATTCTGGCTGCGGCCATAAGCGGAATTCAGCGCCATGCCGAGCCGATCCTCAGGCACTTTAGCGCCATAGGCCGCCATCAGACGATAGCGCATTAACCAGGAGTAGCCGAAATAGTCGGGACGTCCGGGGCGCGTCAGCGTAATGCTCTCAATGCCGGACATCGCCACCGTGGGCACGAGAATAAAGTGCAGCCTGTGGCGAGGATTCTGGATGATGCTGTAGCCCTGCGTGTTGTCCTGCGGCAGATAGATTTGCTGGCAGGGTGCCGGATCGCGACGGTAGTGATAGTTATTCATGCAGAGGCCATGCGTGACCGTCCACAGCGCGTCAGAGCGGGCGCATCCTGTCAGCATCAGCGCGATGACCAGCGGCAGAGAACGGCATCGCCACAACAATTTCCCGTTCAACGGATTGCGTCCGGTAAGACGACTCAATGCAGGTATAACCTCATAAGCAGGGGTTTATATTGGGGGGAGCGTTTACCCGAATGGCAAACCAGCATTCAGCCTTAAGAAAGAGATGCACTAACCTTTTGCTTCAAAAGCATCAGGAATTCTGCAGGCGTAGTTTCCCATAAGTCTGTAGAAAACTCCGCGCCATAGCGGCTTTTGAAGTCCTCCTCCAGGTTGTTACATTCCCTCATAAACTGCTCAATATCACCAATCAAGCCATGTCGGGAAGCAGCGGTGGAATCTGCAATCCATGCGTTGATTTGAGCATCTACACTTTCACCACTACCGAACAGGTCATAGTCTTGTCCAAAATAGATGGCAATGAGGCTATCAAGTCCGGCTATGTTAATGTTTTTCATAATTATACCATCGGGTAAGCAGTAAGGATGAAAAAGGGCTTACCGTTCCAATACTCGAATTTAAGTATTATACGGACCTTATAGCAGGCTTTAACTTCTGTTATTCCTCTGGAAACTGAAATACCTGTCTGACGAGCAAAGCTACCATCTAACACTGTTTTAGCTTTCAGACCTTCGGGAACATTATTTACCCACATCGTAATGCTATTCTTATTGTCTCTTAAAATCTTAGAGATAAGTATTTCAGCATCCCGGGTACTTTTAAAGCTGCTCGATGAGTTCAATCTTGGGGATTTTTCAAGCCGCTCCAATAACTCTTCCGCAGTTTTGCCTATGTGTCTTTGAATAGCATGTCCAGCCGCATTAGTGCCTGGAGGAGATTCATGTTCAGCAAGCTTGATGCGACCACTGCGTATCGCAATGACACGCTGGGCGCCTATAGCAAAAGAAAATGCCAGCGGAATTGCCAGATCGACTGTAAATCCCACTTTCATGGCTGTATTTTTATCAGCCCCCAGAGTCTGAGCGAGTGAGACCGCAGAGTTGTAGGTATCGGTATTGGTACTTCTGCCCGTCCAGATTTGCCGCGTAGATGCCTGCACAGTATCCAGTCCATGCGTGCCGACGATTACACATCCTGCTTTAGTCAGCATCGTAGGCTCGGGTACTACACACATGGCACCGGCACCAAATAGCTCAACAATACCGCCCGCCAGCCCTAAACCGCCATACAATCGATTACTCAGGGTCTCGCCTTCACTAACGCTTTTATCTGATAGCAAAGCCGCAAGCTGCACTGGGGAAAGAACAACTCTAACTCCGTCTTCATTATCCATAGCTCAAAGCCTCTCTGTGGTGCCCGCAGTCCTGCGCATTATTATAGCTATTTGCGTAAATCACTTGTATGAATATCGGCCCTAATTCACCGTTAAAATTAAAGCAATCTTTTGTCATGAAGGCTATTTTCACGATATTAAGAGCGAGAAGCATGCTCCATGCTGATTTTTCGCTAAGAAGCATAACGATCAGTACCACATCCAAAGTGTCAGGTATTCTTGATGATAAGATTTCTGGACACTATTACGCGTTGTAGCTTTCATCCGGTGGCGATTAAGACTGACCAAAAGCATGAATTTCTCTGCTGGAATCTTGACCAGTAAGCTAACTCTGCTTTAAATAATCCAATTTGCCAGCTCGTAACCACACTCTAGAATGTAAAAGCGAAATTTCTTGAAGCTTAATCTTTTAGAGGGCATAATTACCGGTTGCGAACTTTTCCTTGCTACCAGGCCCATAACATGAAGCAATCAGCTTACAACTCAATTCAAGAAAAACGTCTTCAACCATGGAAGGGCGAAGAAGAAGTCCGGTTTGCCTGGAACAAAGCCCTAGAGGACGCAACTGGCTTGCATATTTTTGCCGAGCGTGATCGCAATGATGCAAGCTATAACCATGTCATCATCGAATACAAAGCACCCGGTATTTTTAAAGGTAAGAAAGACAGCCCAGCATTCCTGAACGCAACTAAAGAGAGACTGCTACCTTATATAGTAAAAAAAGCAGCAGAGACAAAAATACCTGAATCAGATTTCATCGGGATCGCGATTGATGGAGAACATATTTGTTTTGCACAAATTATTGATGGTGATATTAATACTCAGCACCTGATGCCATTTTCACCCGAATCAGTAGAAATGGTAGTTGATGCTCTGCGTTCAGATACACGTAAAGGACTTACAACAGAAAACTTACTTGCCGATTTTGGTCATGGCTCTGCTAATGCAAGAGCTTTCATGCAACAACTCTCTGATGGACTTGCTCAACAACTCGCCATCAACGGGAATAACAAACTAAAAATGCTTTTTTCCGAATGGCGCACTTTGTACGGTCAGGTTGCAGATCTATCTATAGTCCAATCGGAAGCTATTGAAAAAGAACTGAAATTTAGTTGGCCTGGCACTCTTTCGGACTCAATCTCAGCAAGGCTGTTTGTTCTTCATACCTATAACTCAATGCTTATCAAATTATTAGCTGCTGAAATAATTTCAGCTCATGGTTTGACTTCAACAAAACAACCAGCTCAAAGCATGGCTGCATTAAAGAATGATGCTGAGATGATTGATTTTCTAGGTTCTGCTATAGAGCGCTCCACTATTTTCCGGGATGCAGGAATTAATGGCTTCGTTGAGGAAGCCATTTTTAGTTGGTATCTCGATATAGCCGGTCTTGATACGCTTCCAGAATTACTTCCAACTTTAAGGCGTTTGCTTTCAGTTTTGTCATTATATCGTCTTGACCAGCTTTCCCAAACACGTGATGTATTACGTGACCTTTATCAGGGGTTAGTTCCGGGGAAATTACGTCAAAGCTTGGGTGAGTTTTACACCCCTGACTGGCTGGTTGACTTCACCCTGGATAAGGTGAATGACCCGAGTCTTTTAAACAAAAGAGTTCTTGATCCCACTTGTGGATCAGGTGCTTTCTTGCTAGCTGTTATTCGTAAGAAGCGTCAATTAGCAAAAGAGAATAACTTTAGCGCTAAAGAAACATTAAAACTTATCTGTGAGACCGTGTGGGGTTTTGATCTCAATCCATTAGCTGTACAAACCGCAAGGGTCAACTTTCTTATCGAAGTCGCCGATCTAATATCGCTATGTCCCGGCGAGGAATTTGAAGTTCCCGTTCTAATGGCCGATGCAATATATTCACCAGCATCTTCACCTGAAACGAGGGATCCCATCATTGAGTATCGTATTGGTAGCCAGTTTGCAAAACTTGATATTCACTTACCAACCTCGCTGGCTCTTGATCGTATCAGCCTTGATGTCATGTTTAATCGCATGGGCAAAGATGTTGAGCTGGGACTGGATTTTGATGAGTCCATGAATAAGGTGAGAAAAAGTAATTATTTCACCCAAGATTTGCTTAAAGAATGGGATGCCCCACTACGTTATACTTATAATCAGATTCTGAATCTGCATCGTGAAAACTGGAATGGAATATGGTTTAGGATTGTCAGAAACTTTTTTTGGTCAGCCACCGCTGGGCATTTTGATTTAGTCATCGGTAATCCGCCATGGGTCAGATGGTCGAAATTACCAGATTTATACCGTGAGCGTGTAAAACCTACCTGCGAGCAATATGGAATTTTCTCGAAAACTCGAATGCATGGCGGTAATGAGCTCGATATCTCAGCAATGATTACCTATACAGTTGCTGACAAATGGCTTAACGTCGGTGGACATTTAGCATTTGTCATCACAGGTACATTGTTCAAAAACCCTTCATCAGCGGGCTTTAGAACATTCAAGATCGAGCCTTCACGCGAGGATTCGTTGTACCTTCAGCCAATATCAGTTGATGACATGAAAGGCCTCAAGCCTTTCGAAGATGCCAGCAACCACACGACAGTTGCTATATTTGAAAAATCAGAAACTATACCAGAATATCCCATTCCATATCGAGTTTGGGTCCCTCGTGCCGGTCAAAAGCGCGCCATAAAATCCTCCCTGACGCTCGAAGCTGTCACAAACAATATCCAGTATGAAGAAAAAGAAGCTTTTCCTGTTGATGAGGCTGGTTCACCATGGGCAATATTAGTGCCAGACCGATTTGAAGCCATCAAATATCTGTCTCGCCAATGCTCCTGGACCAAAGGAAGGAAAGGGATTACAACAGATCTTAATGGGGTATTCTTCGTACCCATACTTAACGTAAATGAAACTCATGTACAGGTTAGAAGCAGACCAGAAGCTGGTAAAAAGGATATTGGACCAATTAGACAGGCATGGGTAGAACCTACAGATCTTTACCCACTCATTAAGGGGGCAGGTGATTTTGAAGAGTGCTATCTCAAAATCAATGCTCCTGATTTTAATAACAAAGATCGCCTTTTTACATTTGTTCCTAATACGGGCATTTCAAATGCCGATTATATTGCAGCTGAAGAGCGTCTAAACAGACATGATATGAGAAAAACTGCAGCTTGGTTCGACTCATTTCAGCCGATTCTGCAGGCACGTTCGACTTATCGTAGGCAAATGAAAGGTGCTCCTTTTCATGCCGTTTATAATGTCGGTGAGTACACATTTAAGCCTTGGAAAGTAATTTGGCCCGAAATGTCTTCATCGTTTTATGCAGCTGTAGTAGGAAGTGCTGATGTGCCATTGGTAGGTAGTCGTCCCTACATACCTGATCATAAAGTTTACTTCTCAGCTTTTGATGATAAAGAAATAGCCTGCTATTTGTGTGGACTATTAAATTCTCAAACTGTTCAGGAATGGATTAATGCACATAATGTTTCAATACAGGTTGCTGATGTGTTTAAGCATTTAGATTTACCTGACTTTCGAAGAGAGGACAGCCGACATATTTCTCTGGCAGAAAAAGTAATGGCCGCTCACCAAGAGCACAATAGAGAAGAACGCCGATTCATCATAGAAGAGGCAAAAAAATTGGCTGAAGAGATATTAACAAGTTGGAGCAAGCAACTTCTTAGTTAATTTTTTACTGGAAACACCTAATTTAATTTCATGTTTATAACTCAACACGCCACTTTGTGGCGTTTTTTCTATGTTACTAACTTCACCTGATATGATTTTTTATATTAAAATTTTTCTATCTATAGCTAAAGTAAAGCGGCTACTTAAGAAAGAAATATAACTTCTACGATTACCCAATGCCTACGTTATCAACCATACTACCGCGATATTAAAGAGCTGTTGTTCTAACTTGTGGTTGCGTAATTAAAACCTTTATATGGAAGTACCCAGCAGGCTAAAGGTAAAGCAGACCGTAAACGCTGCCACTGATAATCTAAGCGAATAGCGACAGCGTAAAGCAGAAATGGAGCAGGCAAGCCGGGACAGCCGGGCACGCTTCCGTGCACTGCTTGAGCAGAGCGGCGGCACCGTCACTCCGGAGATGAAGGCGCTGCGCGCGGAGTAACTGGAACAGCAGGAAACCGCATTAGACCTTGCCAGAATGATTGCCGAAAAAGAAAAGCAGTTACCTGCTCTGGCCGACGCCACCGGACGCAAAGCCAATGTCTACGTATTCTGCCACCAGGGAATCATGGACAAGCGTATCGACACGCTCATTGATGAATTTTTTATCGTCCATGGCGTTGAACTGAGCAGCCTGCTCAGGATGAAGTACAGCCAGCTTGAGAGGAATGGCTCAGTCTGTGCGCCGGGCGTTATAGAAGGTGCAAACGATGCGGATACGTTGTATCGAAAATTTGTAGTGAACCTCATTGAGAAGTGGACGCATAAAAAACTGCCGCTGAAATTGCGGGATGACGTCATCATCCTGACCGGCGCTTATCCCTTCAGAGGGGCCAGAACCGACCGGCGCAAGCGCAAATTTTTCTGAGCCAGAGAGATAACCCCTAACTGATTCCAGGCTACGCGCCGGGCTTTTTTTTGTCCGCTAATCACCGAAGTGAGCGTGCATGTCTATGCTGCATGAAAACGCATGAGTTTCAGGCACCCCGGAACGGCGGGAAATGCCAGCTGCGGCGCGGCGCGGAACTACTCATGCAGCCGCATGAAAACCGCTGCATGAAGTGCGCAGGCGTGGCGGGGCTACGAGTTCGCGCAACGGCGTAAAAAAGATTGATTTCGTAATTTCTGCTTGCTGGCTTGAAATCGATAAAGTGTTAACAGTTAGCTGTCTTCCTCTTCGTTTCCTTTCCCTTTTTACCTAATTTCTTTCTTAGCAAATTTTCATCAGTTTCTATTTTTGACATCCTGACATTAAATCCATACATTTCTAAAGATTTAATTATATTTTTAAGGGTTAATTTTGAAAAGAAAGGCAATTCCTTTGGCAATTCTTTTTTTGTCGCTATTGCAAAAACAACAGTAAACTCATAAGCGTTAGGCCGAAAGGACGGATTTATGCTTTTTAAATTATCGGGAAGGATTTTTAATAATTTTTCTCTAAACACTTTGTTGCTCAAAAAAGATTCAGCCGATACAAACCCCTGAGAAAAAAGATGACTCAGCGTACTGGAGCTCCTATAAAACTTTACGTGTATTAACTCCTTCTGATTAATTAAATCGCAAAACTCGACCTTATCATGTTTTCCACCTTGCTGAATATTACTTTGATCCAAGCTGACAAATCCAACACCAAGATTATGCACATAACTATTGTAAAATCCCTCTCTATCATGATTGTATATTGGCAATACTCTTTCATAAGGTTTAACACTAGAAAGGAAGCCATCCACTCTATTTATGAAATCAACATTTACTTTAAACCATTCACCAGCGCGAAGAATATAGCAATTATTGTCATAGCTGACCTCAGCGTAAAGACAATCATAAACCGGCCATTTTTTATAAGCCTTTTCATTATCATCAATGACATATATATAATGAGATTTAAACTCATTAACATTAGTTGAAATGCCTTTTGCTTTATACAATGAGTAAAGACTTTTAAGACTTAAAGTAGTTTGATATTCATTTGAACGAGATTCAAAGCAATAACCAGATTGCTTACTCCAATCAACAATCTCTGGCTCTCCAAGCCAAAAGTCCTTACATAAATTGAAGTCAATTAAATAATTATCAATTTCTAAATCTAAAATATCACTCACATCAGAATCATTGACTCTTTTAACATTATCAATCCACTCAAAAGCCGCCGGAGGCTTCATTTTGAATCTTATAAATGCCTCACTAAGAATTTCTTTAATAGCACTAACTTTAGTTTCAACATTTATTATTAAAGAGTCTTTTCCTGTAACAATATCACCAAAGATATTGACATTAGATTTACCAGTTAAAGTTGAAAGAAGATCCATCTCGCGATCTATATTGAACCCTTTTATACTTACCTCTTTTGTGCTTTGATTTCTAGTATTTAAAGGATTGTCTTCATAATTACTTTTATCAATGCTCCTTAACTTATCGGGATCAACAGAGTTGATTGTAACCTTTAATCCAAAATCTTTTTCTATGCAATCATTATTAATAAGATGAAATCCGGTACCAAATGAGACAAGGAATATCCTATTTAATATCAGCACCTTTAATACCGCACCTGATGTTTTTGTTTTACTGAAATCAGTATCACTAACTTCAGATTGGTTCTCTGTAAGAAAATAAACCCAGTCAGGAAGCTTTTCTTCAGCCTCTCGACGGATAAACAAAACTCCTTCCCCGCCAATTATGTTGATGTATTTTGGTTGTTTGCAATTGGCAATATTTAATATCTTTTCATCTTGTTTGTAAAAATCTTTGACGAGTGAAATCGATAGTCTCTGCTTCATGACGCATCCTTAACGTTCACGGGTAATATAACAAAATCAATAATATTAACTTATACAGATTAGCTTATGATTTCAATGTAAAGAAGACATCCCAAAAGAGAATCTGCAATGTTCTTAAAGAATAAACTTTATAGATTTATTCTTTATATTTCATTTGCTTAAAAAATAAAAAATGTCATAGCCAGCATTAATTACTGTGAATTTATTTAAAGTCGCCTTTATATACCACATTAGCAATAGTTAAAGTTTTTAATATTGCTAAATTCTATTACTTTTCAACACTTGCAATCTTTTTACCAAAGTCATAGGGAGTAGCTAAGGAATTGTGATTTGCGTCAAGAAAATCAGCCCACCATTGCACCATCAACCTGCGTTCATCCAGATGCTCTGACGTATGAATGTAAGCAGCACGCACGTTGTTACGCTCAGAGTGGCTCAACTGCCGCTCTATCGCATCATCACTCCATAATCCTGACTCACCCAGCGCACCTCGTGCCATTGTCCTAAAACCATGTCCACAAACCTCGGTCTTCGTGTCATACCCCATAGCACGCAGGGCATTGTTTATCGTATTTTCGCTCATGACTTTTTTAGGATCGTGATCGCCGGGAAAAAGCCTTTCGTTGTCGCCGCTTAATTGTTTCAACTTTTCCAACAAGGCTAAAACCTGACGGCTTAGCGGTACAAGATGTTCCTCTTTCATCTTCATACCACGGTGAGAGTAACGAACTTCTTCTATCTGTTTACGCTGTGCAGGAAACCGCCACTAAGCCTATCCAAAATCGAACTCATCCCATCTGGCAAAGCGCAACTCACTAGAACGGACAAAGGTCAGCAATGAAAGCTCAACGGCTATACGCGTCATGACACGCCCACGGTATGCGGTAAGGCGCTCAAGAAATTCAGGGAAACGGTTAAAAGGTAATGCGGGGTAATGACGAGCCTTAACCGTAGAAAGTGCCCCAGCCATATCAACAGCGGGATTAGATTCAATGTAATCGTTCTGCACGGCATAGCGCATTATCGCATTAACACGTTGCTGAAGACGCTGAGCAACATCATGACTGCCACTGGCATCAACGGCCTTAATAGGTGCTAAGAGATGACTGGTTTTCAGTTTACGAACGTCTGCCAATCCGATATGAGGGAAAATGTATAGTTCAAGATAGCGCAGGATCCGTGAACAATAGTCATTACTCCAGCGCTTGTTACTCGCATGCCATTCGCGGGCAATAGTTTCAAAGGTGTAAGCCCCTGCATTTCAGCCTGGGCTTCTTTCTGCTCAGATTTGGGATCAATCCCCTGCCCCTAACATCTTTTTAGCTTCGTCACGCTTAGCACGTGCCTCGGCAAGCGTCACTGTCGGCCAGACGCCGAAGGCAAGTCGGTCTTCTTTTTTGTCAGCTGGACGCCGGTACTTCATGCGCCAGTACTTTGATCCTTTAGTCGTGACCTCAAGATACAAACCGCCACCATCAGCCATTTTATAGGTTTTTTCTTTTGGCTTTGCAGTGTCTACTTGACGAGCATTCAGCTTCATTTTGGGGGCACATTTCTTATCGAAGTGAGGATGCCCCCAACTATGCCTCCCAGCGGGGTCTGGATGGCAACGGATGCGCACGGACGATGCAGGATGATAAAATCAGCCTGCATTTTGATTTTAAAGTTTTTTTTGGACTTCCCCGAACGGGGATGGACAGGATACATGGTGCGAAGGCCGGACTCAAAATTAAATTCAATACACTGAAAAATAACAAAATTATTATAATGAAAATAATTTATGCCCCCTTTTGTGCCCCCATGATTTTTTATGCCCCATAATTCCATAAGTAATTGGTATTTATCAGGAAAGAGATATTTTGCATCCATCGGTTTGGTTCCGTCATGCAGATCCAAATCGGGGTAATTCTGAACACCAGTAAAATTCTTTTTTTCCGTATTACTGTTCACACTATTCACCCTCACAATTTAAACATATAAATCAATCATTTATATAGTTAAGAGTTAAGGCCTGAGTGTACACTTGTGTTCATTTGAAGTGATCACTCCGGGCTGAAACGTAAAAAAAACCGGCCTGAGCCGGTTCGTTTGCTGCGGGGGTTACTGACTGCACGCGGGCAGCCAGTCGGCCTCGCTGTCTTCGTGTAGGGTGAGATTGGTCTGGACGCCGTTATTTGTTCTGCGCTTCAGCAGGGTGCGCTCATATTCCTTAAGCGTCTGCGGCACCGCCTGGCCGAACGCGGTCAGGCTCAGCGGGTGCTGATGGCCGCGCGACTCCATAAACGACAGATAGGCGTGGTAGAGGTAGCGCTTCGGATTCAGCGGGCGAATATTGGCGTTACCAATAAACAGCCCGTTTGGCGTGCTCAGCGGCATCAGGTAGCCGCAGAAGTCGACCAGAGGGTCAGCCTGACGTTTAATTTCCAGTGCTTCGCCGGACGTCTGCTGTGCCTGTAGCAGCGTGCGCGCCTCATCCGGCTGGCTGAAGCGCTGCATCAGGTGACGCACGATAACGGCCAGCTCGCTACTGATCTTGTCAAGCAACTGCGGATCACGCTCTTTTGCCGGTATCACTTCCGGGAACGTGAGGATTACCCGGCGACGTGACACGCCGCCGCTGCGATCGCTGAAACGCATAGGATTGTTATTCACAGCCAGAATCACCGCCGGGATGTGCGTTGAATAAGCGTCACGGTATTTCGGGTCGATTGCCACGGCATCGCCGCCGGTAATTGCCTTGATGCCCGCGCCGTCGCCACTCCATTTTTCCTGATCGGGCAGGATAATCAGTGAAAATCCCACCACGCTGGCGCGCTCGCGGGAGGATTCCAGCGTGTCGATGGTGGCTGAAGTGGTGTTGTCTTTTCCGGCCAGCAGAGTGGCTATCGAGGCCATGACACTTTTACCGCTACCGCCGGGGCCGGTGACCTCAAGAAACATCTGCCAGTCATAGCGGTTTGCCAGCACCATAAATAACGCCGCGAGAATGCGCTCCTGCTTGTCGTGATTATGCCCGGCGGCACGCGTTAACCAGCGCCAGAAAGCCGGGGCGTGGTCTGCGAGATTTTCACCAGGACGTGGCGCGGTGTAGTCCACACTGTTGACGGTGCGCAGCCAGTGCTCGCGGCGGTGCGGGCTGAAGGTGCCTGTTGTGGTGTCATATACGCCGTTACGGAAACCAATCAGGCGGCGGTACGGTTCACCCATCTGCGGCACCATCAGCTTGAGCGTGTCCAGCACGCTGCCGATACCGGCAGCGGAGAACGGTGCGCGCACCTTCTGAAACAGCGCGGCGATTTCCCGGCGCAGCGTCTTCGCCTC
>Ga0308162_1002607_pt1 | contig 11442 bp, 11 predicted proteins | sample PhySR2_FD_201370 | JGI IMG/M metagenome (GOLD analysis project Ga0308162, IMG submission 201370) | Phyllosphere microbial communities from UC Gill Tract Community Farm, Albany, California, United States - DLSLS.R2 | ecosystem: Host-associated > Plants > Phyllosphere > Unclassified | place: USA... | reverse complement strand
GCGATCAACAACCTGTTTGACTGCTTCAATTTTAAACTCTTCGGGATAACGCTTACCGCTCATGGACACCTCTCTTTAAGCCATCTTAAATGACTCTGAGGTGTCTGTTAAACCCGTGGCGATTCATGTACGTAAGTGAGTAACAGCCTGGGTTGCTTTCAGGAATCAGCGGCTTAGTAAATCAGTCTTACCGCAAGGTCCGGATGGCTATCAGCGGCTGTCGTCACGTGTGTCCCGGAAAGGGTTCATCATCCAGTTTGGCGCCACATTTCCATCCATATTAAGTCTGACCACCAGATTATGATCGGTAAGCCAAACTCACCCGGCTGCGGGTTTCATTGCCGTCAGAGTGCACAAAATAAGTCAGGATGCGGCCAGCCGACCCAGCGCTCGCGCATGACCGGCTGAGCCGATATTTAAGCCGGGTATGTTATTGAGTGAGGTTCCTTAATGACGGCAGCAGAACTGCAGGAGTCAGATGTAACCAGGGCATACCTGTGAGGAGCAGGCTGAGTCGTAACGCTACACTGCAGGGAATGAATAGCCATATCTGCTAAATAATTGTATTACTGATATTTTTCTATTCCCCATGAATCCTGATAAATGCTTGCATGAAACTACAGCTGGAAATGGCCTTAAGTTTAAACCTGTTTTTTAAGGTACTTCCATTAAATCTCCACAATTTGCAGTTAATGTTCAAATCTCAACGTCATATGGAAAAAATGAGAAGGTTAATCAAATTTAATAAATATTTAAGAAACCAGAAGAAATTATAGAAAGTAGTACATACAATCTTTTTTGTTACAATAAAGGATAACATTATGAAACTTTGGCATGCTTCCCTGACTGGAGTTTTTTTGATGATTTCAGCAACTGCCGCATCGATGGCATCCGAAAAACAAAACATACCCGGATACACGCAGGGAGCAGAGGTTGTTCAGATTAAGTCCACACGTAACCAGATAGATAATATTGGTGACGTGGTATACGAACAGATAAAAAATACCCGTTCTGTCAGACAGCTTCATATGTCCGTTTTAGTACCACGTAACAACGATTTGAAGCCGGCTATTATCTATTTTCCCGGTGGAGGATTTACTACTGCTGAGCGTGACAAATTCATAGAAATGCGTATGGCTCTGGCTGAGGCGGGCTTTGTTGTGGCAGCGGCAGAGTATCGGACGATACCTGATGTATTCCCTGCGCCGGTTGTGGATGCCAAAGCGGCTGTTAGATACCTTCGCCAGCACGCAGCCGAATATGGCGTTGATCCCAAACGCATTGGCGTACTGGGTGACTCTGCAGGTGGATGGCTGGCTCAGATGATGGGAACAACAAATGGAGATAAATCGTTTGATAAAGGTGACTTTCTCAATCAATCTTCGGATGTACAGGCTGTAGCGACACTTTACGGGATTTCCGATCTGCGTGATATAGGCGAAGGGTTCCCGGAAACGGTTCAGAAAGTACACCGTTCACCAGCAGCAACAGAAGCCTTATTGGTGAATGGCGCCGCTTTCAGGAAATTTGCCGGCGCATCTGTAATGGACTCGCCTCAGAAAGCGCTTGCTGCAAGTCCGGTTGGACATCTTAACGGACAAAAACCCCCATTCCTGATTATGCATGGCAGTAAGGATTCACTGGTTTCGCCTGAACAAAGTGCCAAACTTTATAGAGCGCTCAGGAGCGAAGGCGACAGCGCGGAATATGTAATCGTTGAAGGCGCAGAACATGGCGATAATCATTGGTTTCAGCCAGCGGTCATTAACAGAGTTGTTGACTGGTTCAGACAAATGTTGGGCTCTCCTGAAAAAATGAGTAGTAAATCGTTTAAAGATCCCAACGCTAACCTCTGACAGGCATGCCCCCTTGTTTACAATATGAAATTATAAACAAGGGGTTACCGTTACACTGTCTATTTTCACTAATGCGAAATTTTTCGTCTGGCAGGTACAGGAAGTTATATCCATTCAGACATACCATTGAGACAGTCACCTGAAACATGTCAATATCACTGTATAACTTTGCAGGTAAAAACCACTTTCCAGTCTGTATATTTATGATTATCACGGACCACGCTAAGACTATGCACTTGATCAGCCAGCCGATTAATCCTGAGAATACGCTCAATTCCCGTAATCCACTCTTCATCAGTACTCAGTGGAAACCAGAGGTCATTGTTGAGTCCGCTCAAAAGAGACGGGGCACAGAAGTGAACATATTTCCTCTCACCTGACAATGTGCCAGTGACGGTCACTTCGCTATAAATATCTTTTATCAAACAGTGACAAGTCAGTTCATTAACAATGTCATCCCAAGTCCATTTGGGAGAATCAGGCAGAGGTAGTTCGAAGCAACGCAGTTGTTTATTTGCCGCGTTAGCCATACGAACAGCTATCAGATGCAGATTCAGCCTGTCATCACTGGACATCTTTTTTATGATCATTTCTCCATAATGAAATAGTGCTTCATCACCACAATCAAGGCGTATATAGCAATACTCACCCATAACTTTTATTTTAGCATCACGAAGTTCAGATGAAATAAAACAATCTGTTTCCGCCCCTCTTAAATAGGCCATAGATCACCTCTCCGTTATCAATTCAATAATATTTACAATTAAATTTCGTTTCAAGCTACATTACTGCAAAAGTTCAGGAAGGTAAAAAGACAGATATCATATGAAGTATGATTAAACTACTCACCACTTAAAGAAGCCAAGCGAAAAAAGTTATCTAAGATTAATAAAAGCTTTCCAGTCATGAGTATTTCTTTAAGTAGCGCAGGATCTCTTATTTGAACCCAAACCAAAAATTCACTATCGCTGGTATATAAAGCAAATTCGCGGAAAGTTTTTGTAAGATGCATGAGGTTGTTAGAATAAATATCTAATGACTTATATTCCCCTTCAGCAAGTTGCTCCAACAGAAAGTCAGCGCGCTCTTTCACTTCTTTAAAAAATTCATACTTCTCATCCATATACTCACCATACTCAATAGAATTTAAATAAAAAACTAATAATCGCTATGACATAAAAATTGTAGCAGAAAGCCAGCCTGGAAAAATTAACAGAAATAAAAATAATGATATTAAACTGAAGTTAATGACAGGCAATGAATAAATTAACGTGCGCTGGTTTTTATCAACCAGCGGCGCCATATCAATAACATATTTAAATATTACGAAGAGTAAAATCTACGAATCGCTGATGACGGTTATTTTAGATCGTACCTGACGTTATTAGAAGCTCTTCCAGTCATCGTCATGATTCGTAGTTTTTGCAGCCTGATTACTCTGAATGATTTTCTGTGACGCCTCCTGCTCTGTTTTGTAATTTCTTTCGTTGTTATCCAGCGTTCCCACCGTGAAAGCGCTGACCAGTTTATTCAAAGCACTGGCCTGCGACATTAATGAGAGTGAGGCGGCCGAAGCCTCCTGGACCAATGCTGAGTTTTGCTGTGTAACATCGTCCATCTGGTTTACTGCCAGATGAACCTGTTCAATACCCTGCGACTGCTCATGTGCGGCAACGGAGATCTCATCAATAAGATCAGTAACCTGGCGGACCGCATCATTCATCATGCTCATATTTTGTCCTACACCTTCAGCCTGATTAACTCCTGATTCTACGAACTGCATAGACGACTCGATCAGTTCTTTAATTTCTTTGGCTGAGGCAGAGGAGCGCTGTGCCAGATTGCGTACCTCACCAGCGACAACCGCGAAGCCACGTCCCTGTTCACCAGCACGGGCAGCCTCGACAGCCGCATTCAGTGCAAGAATATTAGTCTGGAACGCTATCCCTTCAATGAGTGATATGATATCAGTGATCTTCGACGAACTTTTTTTGATGTCGCCCATTGTTCCCAGCATATTATTAACACGTGTCGAGCTGTCCTCGGAAATGTCGCGCGCATTTTTAGATAGCTGGCTGGCAAGGCGGGTATTTTCTGCCGTCTGTCGGACTGTTTCGCTAAGCTGGGACATGCTGGCAGCAGTCTGTTCGAGAGAAGCAGCCTGTTCTTCCGTGCGTGATGATAAATCTTCATTACCAGCTGATATTTGTGCAGAAGCAGTACTGACTGACTGTGCAGATGACCTGACGGTAGATAATGATAACGCTACGTTCTTAATGAGATGGTTATAGGCTTTCGCCATTAAACCAATTTCATCTTTACGTGTTTCATCCGCACGCAAGGTCAAATCAAGGTTTTCGCTGGCGCTTTCCATCAATGAGCGGATGTTTTTAAGCTGTAAACGGATTCCTGCTATGGTTCTGTATGTAAAGAAACTCAGCAGTATGACAACGGCTAAAGAACCAATTATAAGTGCCCATAAAGTCTGATGATAGATGCGAAGATTATCGCTCTTGTATTCATTGCTGACATCAATGTTGATATTACGTTGTTTTTTATAACCCTCAATCAATTCACGCAGAGCTTCACCTACACCAGTATTTCCCTGCAAGGCTGTCAGCGCTATGTCATCGTTCTGAGCGCGTGAGCCCGAGAAGAACTGAGGAAGCTTGTCCTGAATATCCTGAATAATGACAAAGGCATGCCTACTCAGTTTTTCATCCTCTGCACCTGAAAGATAATTATCAAGATACCGCTGATTAAGTTTTTTCAAGTTATCTATCTGCTTAGCCAAATTGTCTTCAATCGCCAACTGTTTCTCAAGGCTTTTTGAGCTTTGATGCCGGTAAAGCCAGATAGTTAATCCATTACTGTCTGTTATCATATCGTCAAGAATTGAAATCGAGGGAATTGTGTTTTCCTGAACATACTGAAAACGAGCCTGAAAACCTGATAGCACCATGACGGCTATCACCACTATAGATATGAGCGATATTGAGAGCAGGGAAAATGTCAGGAACAGCCGTTGTGTAATTGTCATGTGTTATCCTTATTTTCTGAATAAAAACGTACCTATTGAATTACATAATATTTATCGGTAGGAAAATGAATAACATTATGGCTTTAAGGAAATAATTTTAAACATAAAAATAATGCATACTTATACTGTCATAAAAAATTCATAAAAAAATTATTGACGTTAAAAAATTAAGGTTAATTTAAGCTTTTATTATAGGTGGGGGGATATTAGCAATGCGTAAAATGCACCTTCATTGCTAAAACCTCACTCTCATTTATTTATGCCTTAATCAGTAAAAAAACAACCATAAATAAAGAATCTACTACTAAAGTCATGACGGCCAGGAACGGAATATTAATATATAGTCATAAAAAATACGAAAAGAGTAAAATTAGATCAAGCTTCGCTGATATAATAAAATAACAAAAACACCTCTTATTCTGTAATTTCAGCTTTCATATCAATAAGATGAGCAGATTTCCTTTCCCCTCCCCCTTAACTTCCCTTCAAAAACACATCATGTGTTAATATGGAAATAATCATCTTAAATATTTTTATAAATAAAACATAAGAACTTTACTTCAGATTAATTAGTTAATTAACTAAAGTAGTTGAACATTTTTTATTTTTTAAGCGATGAAGCGGCCCATTTAAAAAATGCATTTCATTGGCAACTAATGCGCCTCCCAGTTCAGAAGCAAGGTTATTAAAATTATCATATCCAGAATATGATAATGTTACGGATAACAAAGCCACGCTTACGTTTTAGAAAAGATAGTTAGGGGCTAAGGTATTTATCAGAAGTGGCTGGTACAATCAAAACATAACAACCGACTAAACTTAATAAAATCTTAAGTATATATATCTGAAGTAGATCTGATTTGAGACTGGAATGTATACATAGCGCACATAATGTAAATTCGATTAAGCAGGAACATAATTATGTAATTTCATGCAAATACAAGCCGCATCATCATTATAAATAATGGGTATATACCCCCCAACCACTTAAAACATTATAACAGAGCGCGATATGTTAAATTAATGCTAAAATAAACACAAACAAGTTAACCAGAAAAATCTTCTGATTTTGTTAGTTGTCGGCATCAAAGACTGCAATAGAAAAATATTCAAGGGCTTGAGCGGCCTGAGTTTTCCATCATATCGATCATTGCGCCACTATGGGCATCGACTTTACGGATATAACGCATCAGTGTCTCCGGCTTTTTCCATGTCCCTTCCTGCATAATCTGAGCTAAAGGGTATCCTTTCTTCGCCATATCCTGTGCAGCGCCAACGCGTGCACTGTGGCCACTCCAGTGACGATAACGGTTTTTATTCGTGGCACTAAACTCATTTTTTCCTGCGGCATCCCAGGCCTTCCTGAATATATCTTCTACAGCGGGCCGGCTAAGAATTTTATTCATAGATATCAGCGCCTTGTTAGAACGATGTACGCGACAAAAAAGGAAGGCATCCGGTTGTGCTCTAAGCCCAGCCGAGTCAATCCATTCGTCGAGGCGCTGGCTGGAGAAAGCACTGAGAGCTTTGATAAGTCCCCCCGTCTGAACGATAGTCTTGGTATGGGAGACATCTAAAATAATCCGGCCATCTTCCGTGCGCGACAAATCCCGAATTCTGATGCGGGCCAGCTCACTGATACGCATCAGTGTGCTGTACGCTACATGAATAAAAGCAAGGTTACGTACTTCCTGCAGCCGTTCTGATTCCGCCCAGCAGTCATCAATCTGATAGAGATCGTCGAGATTCAGTGGGAGTGCCTGTCCGGTGCGTTCTCCTGACACAACCGCCAACCGGTTAATTTTTTTCATGGCTCGAAAGATAAGAGGTGAGCCATTAGGGGGCACCAGCCCGGCGTTACGGTGTAACATGGAGATCATAGATGCATGTGTTGCAATCGTGGAAGAAGCACGACCAGCATTACGCAGCCACATCATGTAGTCTCGTAAATCAGCAGACAGCATCGGCAGAAAGCTGCGCTGGTTTTCACAACTCCATCGCCAGCAGACAGACATGACGCTCAGCAACTGCGTCCATGTATTGGCAGAAAAGGCGTCACGATCCTGAACGAATTCCCGCAGACGAGCAGCAACATTTTTCTCATACGCCAGGCCGGTTAACAAATCTGTGCTAGGTAACTTTTTCGTCATTATTGCCTGCTTTTTGTACAAATTACACGAGTGAACGCGCTACGCGAATTCTGAGTAAAACGTAGGGGAGTAACCCTGCAGAATTCACGTAGCGTTGTCATTTTGGTCCGGACCGTTTGTTACGTTACGCCGAGCTTCAGCAATAACCTCCGCATACACTACAGCATCATACCTTCAGATCCGTCTAACTGCCTAACATTACATAACACTAATTATGTAAAGTTAGCGAATCAGAACAGTTTCATGCAGTAAGCCCTGGACAGCGATTTTATTTGTTATCAGAAATCATCATTATTGAATTTTACGTTAAAGGCACAACGCTCAACCCTTCATATTAATGACATATTAATATTTGCTATACTATTAATAGCCATTGAAAAAACCGCCTTACCCTCCAGTTCACCCACATGATATTTTATTAATTTGTTAGTTTATGTTTTAACGACAATATTTTAGCAAGCACTAACCTAGCAATTAAGTTTATATAATATCGTGAAAACTTATTAACAAATGATGACAATGCCATATTATAGCTTTAACAAAGAGCAAGTTGAGAACTGCATCTTCAGGTAACATAAATGCCTGCATTGATATACCAGCCTGTATTTAAAAACCGGCATGCATAATTGATTCTTATCTATCTCATCTGAAAAAATTAAATTTTGTATTGACAACCAGGATGATAATTAAAAATTAGTTATTGATTTTTTACTGCGACACCACTATTTATCATACAGCGGAATGCAATAATATAGATTAATTATCAAAGACATAATCATTAGTGAAATGTAAGGATGAAGAAAAAACATCATCATTCAAGCTTATTTACTGGATAACATGAGGCAGTACTTCAAGCATGTGGGCTTTGTTGTAGCACGGGTGTCATTTTTCAGACTTACAGGTTTCCCTTTGCCTGAACCCCTTTTTTGCACTACATTCTCCGTTTACATTTCTCACCTATGTTACACGCAAGAAAATCAGAGTAAGTCATTCCGGGCAGAATGCCCTTCCATTTTTAACTTATAGATAGCAAATTCTAACCAATAATTAATCTATGCTAACACCTGTCAGATAGTCGCCATATTTTTTTCATATTGTTAGTCAGCTTTATTCTCCCAGTGGAATAAGATTAAATGAAATGGCGTTCACTACTAACTCAGGCTTAAGGAATGATCATGTGCCAAATTAAAAATAAACTTAGAGAACAGCGTGCCGCGCGCTCATGGTCGCAAGAAAAATTAGCAGAAATGACCGGGCTTAGCATACGTACCATACAACGAATTGAGAAGGGCGATCAGGTCAGCAAAGAAACACTCACCACCCTAGCCGCCGTTTTTGAAATATCTGTGGACAGTCTTATCGGATAGCAAGGAGTTGTCTTCCAGAAATTCACTGCATGAGGAAGTTTTTTCCAAATCCGGACGCTCAATCAGGCCAAAACGCTGACCCCCTTAAAAAAGGCGGGAAAGCCCGGAAGTTCAACGCGCGTTTCCGGTATGTCGTTGACCATTCTCATCCTTCAGACTGAGCTCATCAGTCAGCTAACTGCCTTTGAAGGTGACCACCGAGGTGGCAAAGTCTCCACGCCGAATAACCAGCGGCCAGGCAGAATCGTACAGCGACTGTTTTTCCGGCCGGAAATCGCGATTACGACCGGCGGCCTCGCGCAGCCGCACAAAATAAGGATGACGTGACATGCGCTGGCGCAGCATCATTTTCCCGGTACGCTTGTCTTTCATGACGAGCCGGCCCATGGCATGCCCCATCTGTCCCGGCAGGCGCCGGAAATTATCGATACAAATCATTCAGGTTTTGAGCATTTGCAGGCTAGAAAATGATCGCCGTGATGGCGTCCGTCGTTTTTGAGGTTCGGGCGGTTTACCCCGATTAAAATCTAGTCATTCACCCTGTCCCGAACTTATGGCGGAAAGGGGGTTGTCTTATGAAAAGTATTCCCATCTCAGCCGTTAAAATCCGGTACAAAGTGTACATAGCACTAATCGTACGGATAAAAAAGTTTACCGTGAGGGTCTTCGTATCTGCGGGCGTATTTAATTCAACTCAACGTCTGGCGGGACGCTGAGAAAGAAATGAAACTCACCGGAAGAGATAATATTTTCCGTTCAGTGTGACCTTGCAGCTCTGGCGACGGGCAGGGTGGTCACAGGCTGAGGCGTACCGCAGCAACGCGAGGAGCGAACTGCGTGGACGTCATGGGGTAAAGGTTCTGGCGGCATAGCCGATACTTACTCATACAGTCGGCGGGATTGTCAGTGCGTCCGACGGCATTACTCCGTTATGTAATAGTTTGGCCGGCCCGGTGCCCCCGTTAGCCGGCTTTTTTTATCCCTTTTCTGCACGGGCGATTGCCTGCTGCTCCACCTCCCCGCTGACCACGCCCGGGATGACCATGGTGTTCTGTACGGTGGCGTTTTCTGCCAGCATCCCAATAATGCCTTGCGTCCCGGTAAGTCCCAGCATTTCCGCCAGCGCCTCATTGTTCTCAATCATTCCATCGGAAGCGGCATTATCGTCGCCCGAAGAGGCACCTGCTCCGGCTGTCGCGGCCACCTTCTCAATGTCTTCTGCGGTAAGCTTTCCTTCGTTATGCCCGGTCCGGTAAATGCCGTTGTGAAACGCAATGTATGCATCTGCACCCTGCTTCCGGTAAATACTCAGGCCACGGCGCGAAGCCAGCGCCGATTCCGGATAGCGTGCGGCAAAGATGGTCCAGCCGCGGAACGCAAATCGCACTCCGGCGTTTGCAGTCATCACCTTATCCATCATCGGCGCCATCATGCTGCAGGCAATACACTCATAGTCAAAGAACTCGGTCACGATGACCTTTGAGTCAGCTGGCCCTTTGAGCGGCACACCACCGAGCTGCATCAGCAGACGGTGCGCCTTAAAGCCTGCTGCTGCATGGTCTGCTGGCGCGCCTGCAGCTTTTTACTCACCTTGATGAGCACGTCCGGGTGCGCGACAAGATAGTCCGCCGCAATCTCGCCGATACGGGCCTGCTGCTCCGGGGTAAAGGCTGCAGCGCCGACGGCACCGGACTGTACTGAAAACAATGCAGTGCTCATGGCCAGCGCAATGGTGGCAATCTTAAAGGTCTGTTTCATGATTTTTCTCATATGCGGGAAGCTGAAGCGCAGTTGAACGAAAACTCACATTAAGCTATTACTCGCCCCAAATTATTATCCTGTGTTATAATCCGTGCCATAAACAGTGTTAATTACACGGGATTTAACGCGAGGTTTTATGGCTATATCACAACGAGCAACGCAAAGCGTTACCATGACCGTAGAACGTGACTTACTCAGCCGTGCGCGTGAGGCCGGAATTAATCTCAGTGCTACCCTGACCACGGCCCTCGACGCTGAACTTCGTCAGTACGAGGCAAAAAAATGGCAGGAGGAAAACAGCGAAGCACTGGAAGCTCTAAACCGCTTTCACGATGAACACGGTAGTTTCAGCGATGAGTACAGGACATTTTAAGAATGCAGTTCACTGTATACAGTAATACCGGGAAAAGCGCCGTCTATCCCCTGCTGCTCGATGTTACCAGCGATATTATCGGGCAGTTGAACCGCAGGATTGTGATCCCCTTGCTGCCTGTTGAAAAGTATCCGAGCAGCACGCGCCCTGAACGGCTGGTTCCGCTTATCAGACTGGCTGATGACAAAGAATATGCTGTAATGGCACATGAAATGGCGAGCATTCCCGCTCGTGCTTTGGGGGCTGTGTTCTGCGATGCCTCTCTCTATCGTACAGAGATTAAAGCTGCGATTGATTTTCTTCTCGACGGTATCTAGTGCCTCCTACGATGTGGCCCTTTGGGGTGCTAAGCCAGCCCCTATCTGAATAGTCTGCCCCTGATGATCCATGCCAGTATTTTGTGAAACACAAATGTGAGTTTACGTTCCACTGAGCATCAGACCCCTATGCCTGCGCAGGGCAGACTGAAGGTGGGTGGGCCGGTCGCACTGAATACGGCCGCGCAAAGCTCTAACGTTCTTTCTGGATGTGACGGGTCAGCGTATGGTCATTGTGGGTTGCGGGGATCTGGTGTGCGCTATTGGTTATTCGTGGCATGAGGACGTTTGTTTTTCGCGGACTGATTAAAAGCTGGCAACAGAAGCGGCTGCGACGGTAGCCGTCATTCTCAACAGGGTTATGTTTAATGTGGCAGAGAACTACCCTGTCGCCATGGTTTTGACGTCCGCTTTTTGCTCATAGCAAACCTTGCGCCCAAGTCAGTCCGCTTTGTGCCAAAAGCGGACGTTGATAACATCATCATGTACTACCCAACTGAGAGCAGATCACAGTGCATAACCATGCAAGCGCACCGAAACATCATGGGTATTTGTCAGGGTTCTGTTCGTGTAAAGAT
>Ga0308162_1002596_pt1 | contig 11470 bp, 7 predicted proteins | sample PhySR2_FD_201370 | JGI IMG/M metagenome (GOLD analysis project Ga0308162, IMG submission 201370) | Phyllosphere microbial communities from UC Gill Tract Community Farm, Albany, California, United States - DLSLS.R2 | ecosystem: Host-associated > Plants > Phyllosphere > Unclassified | place: USA... | reverse complement strand
ACTGGCCGAGCAGGATCTGCACTCGCGCGATGTTGCGCCATTGGCCCTGCGTGAAGTGGTTGTCCGCCATGCCGGGCTTTTCGGTGTGGCGCAGCCACTGGGCGGCGGCGGCGGTGTCGCCGGTCATTTGCCAGTGGATCACCCGCGACTTGTCGGTGTTGGTCAACCAGTCGCGATGATAGTGGGCGCCGTGCAGCAGGGTTTCGCAGCGCTGCAGATGGGTATTGGCGTTGTCCAGATCGCCGCGCGCCAGCGAGCATTTGGCCAACATGGCGATGCACTGCAGCTGCTGTTGCGGTTGGTAGTTCGCCAGGATTTTCAGCCCGGTGCGCGCCGCGTCTTCCGCTTCGTCCAGACGCGACCACGACCACAGGATCTGCGCGCGAATGCGCAGCAGGAATTCGTGCATCGGCAGCTGTTCCAGGTGCTGCTCGCGGATCAGTTCGAACGCCTTATCCTGGGTTTCGTAAGCGGCCTGCAGGAAGCCCTGGGCGATGAGGATTTCGCTCTGCTGCAGCAGCGCCCAGAGCGCGTAATGGTTGGCCTGATGACGACGCGCCATCTGTTCGGTTTGCTGCATCATCGGCAGCGCGCGCGCCAGCTCGCCCTTGCAGTGGTGGACTTCGCCGGTCACCGAGGTGGCGACGATGCGGCTGTAATAGCTGGACAGCGGCAGGAATTTCAACGCTTCGGTCGCCAGCCGCTCGGCTTCTTCCGGTTTGCCGGCGTTGATCGCCACCTGGGCGCGCAGGGCGTCGAACTCGGCGTGCAGCGTTAGGTCTATCTCGATTTTCTGTTCGCGCATGGTGCGCTCGGCGCGCTCCAGCAGGGTGTTGACCTCGCTGTAGCGGTGCTGGCTCTGCGCCAGCCAGGCCTGCAGCAGCGCCAGTTTGGGGTTCTGAATCAGGCGCTCATAGGGCAGCGCGTTGAGGCACTCCTCCAGCAGGGCCAGTTCGCTGTGGTGGAACAGTGACCAGGCGTGTTGCAGCAGGATATCGCGCAGCATGCTGACGTCGCTGGCCGCCAGCGCATGGTGAATAGCCTCCGCCGGATACCCCAGCGCCAGCCAGCCCTCGGCGGCGGCGCGGTGCAACCCCGGCAGCTCCAGCGCCAGTTCCCACTGGCAACGCTGGCGCAGGAAAGAGGCGAACAGCGGGTGGAAGTTGAACCATTCGCCGGTGTCGTCCATGCGGTGGATAAACAGCCCCTGGCGTTCCAGCTCCTCCAGCCGTTGCTGGCCGTTGTCTTCGCCGGTCAGGCGCACGATCAGCGCATCGTTCATTGAGCGCAGCACCGAACAGCGCAGCAGGAAGGCGCGCGCATCGGCATCGACGTGATCCAGCACTTCGTCCACCAGATAGTCGGACAGGTGACTGGCGTTCAGCCCCGCCAGCCGCTTGGCCGACAGTTGGGCCGAGGAGGTGGATTGGCGGGCCGACAGCGCGATCAGCTGCAGCGCGGTGGCCCAGCCTTCGACTTCGTCGCACAGGCGGCTGCTGTCCTGCTGTTCCATCGGCGCCGCCAGGCGGCAATCGAAGAACTGTTTGGCTTCCTGATGGGTGAACGCCAGCTGCTGCGTGCCCATTTCCAGCAGCTGATCGCGCACCCGCAGGTTGGCGATGCCGAGCGGCGGCAGGGTGCGCGAGAGCAGGATCAGCGTCAGGTTTTCCGGCTGATGGCGCAGGAAAAAGCGCATGGCTTCGTGAATGGCGTCGTTGGTGATCAGGTGATAGTCGTCGATCACCAGGTACAGCGGCTGATGCCAGTCGGCCAGCTCGATAAACAGCTGGGCGAACAGCGCCGACAGGCTGGCGTACTGGTGCTTCTGGCTCAGCGCTTCGCTCTTGACGCAGCGGCCGCCGCTGGCCTGCTGCAGCGCCGCGATCAGGTAGCTGGCGAAACGCTCCGGCTGGTTGTCGCTCTCATCCAGGGAATACCAGCCCAGATCGGCCTTGCCGGCCGCCCATTGGGCGATCAGCGTGGTTTTCCCGTATCCCGCCGGGCAATTGACCAGTGTCAGACGATAGTTGCCCGCGCTGGCCAGTTTGGCCAGCAGGCGATCGCGGATCACGGTATTTTGCAGCCGTACCGGGCGGCTCAGTTTTGATGGGATCAGCATAGTATTCCAGGATATAAATCGCGGTTCCCGCCGGGATTGGAGTGGCGCTAATTATTTTATGGTTCGTAATTAATAGCTCCCCCTAACTTCTGCCAACCCTAAACGTATTGCAACAAGCTTCCGCATCGGCTTGGAGTTAAGTTGCTATCGATCACACTTTTTTACGTTTGGCGTCGGAGTACGGCGATGCGGTTGCGGATCGCATTTCCGGCCATGGACAAAACTTCAGCAGCGCGAATACTTGTGCTAACGTCATGGTTAACGTTCTCAGTGCTCGCCGCACGCGTTGGCGGGCTTTTTTGCATCGTTGCAAGGGAGTCAAAAAGTGCCTGAGATCACAATTCCAGCTACGCCCCAATCCTCCTCCCCAGCTAATCCCCAGGCGGGATGATGCCGTCAGGCTTTCTCACCGGCACGATAGCGGCAATTTGACCCACTTACTGGATAGAGAGTTTTCCTTATGTCACAGCCTACGCTCAAGAAGGATGCTTTTCTGGCGGCGCTCGCCCGTCAGTGGCAACGGTTCGGCCTCAGTTCCGCGCAGCAAATGACGCAACATCAATGGTGGGAAGCCGTCAGTGCGGCGCTGGCCGAGCAACTGGCCGCACAGCCGGCGCCGCGCAAAAGCGCCAAACCGCTGCGTCACGTGAACTACATCTCGATGGAGTTTTTGATTGGCCGGTTGACGGCGAACAACCTGATCAACCTGGGCTGGTACGACACCGTCGAGCAGGCGCTGGCCGAGCAGAACGTCAAGCTGGCGGATCTGCTCGAGCAGGAAACCGATCCGGCGTTGGGCAACGGCGGGCTGGGGCGTTTGGCGGCCTGTTTCCTCGACTCGATGGCGACGGTGGAACAACCGGCCACCGGCTATGGGCTGAACTACCAGTACGGGCTGTTCCGCCAGTCGTTCCAGGGTGGGCAACAGCAAGAGGCGCCGGATAACTGGCAACGCGAGAGCTATCCGTGGTTCCGCCACAACGCCGCGCTGGCGGTGGACGTGGGCATCGGCGGCAAGCTGGAAAAGCAGGCCGACGGCCGCGAACTGTGGCGCCCGGCCTTCACCCTGCGCGGCGAAGCCTGGGATCTGCCGGTGCTGGGGTATCGCAACGGCGTGGCGCAGCCGCTGCGCCTGTGGCAGGCGACCCATCAGCATCCGTTCAACCTGAGCGATTTCAACGACGGCAAATTCCTGCAGGCGGAGAAGCAGGGCGTAGAAGCCGACAAGCTGACCAAGGTGCTCTACCCGAACGACAACCATCAGGCCGGCAAGCGCCTGCGCCTGATGCAGCAGTATTTCCAGTGCGCCTGCTCGGTGGCGGACATTTTGCGCAAGCACCATCAGGCCGGCCGCAAGATTGAAGAGCTGCCGAAGTACGAAGTGATCCAGCTGAACGACACCCACCCGACCATCGCCATTCCGGAAATGCTGCGCATTCTGCTGGACGAACACCAGCTGGAGTGGGAGGCGGCTTGGGCGATCACCAGCAACACCTTCGCCTATACCAACCACACCCTGATGCCGGAAGCGCTGGAATGCTGGGATGAAAAACTGGTGCGCAGCCTGCTGCCGCGCCATTTCTCCATCATCAAACAGATCAACGCCAGGTTCAAAAAGCTGGTGGATAAGCACTGGCCGGGCGACGAGGCAGTGTGGGCCAAACTGGCGGTGCACCACAACAAGCAGGTGCGCATGGCCAACCTGTGCGTGGTCAGCGGCTTTGCGGTCAACGGCGTGGCGCAGCTGCACTCGGATCTGGTGGTGAAAGATCTGTTCCCGGAATATCACCAGCTGTGGCCAAACAAATTCCATAACGTCACCAACGGCATCACGCCGCGCCGCTGGCTGAAACAGTGCAACCCGGCGCTGTCAGGCCTGATCGACGAGACGCTGAAGGTGGAGTGGGCGAGCGATCTCGACGCGTTGCGCGGGCTGGAGAAATTCGCCGACGACGCGGCGTTCCGCCAGCGTTATCAGCAGATCAAACGCGACAACAAGGTGGCGCTGGCCCATTACGTACACGGCGTGATGGGGCTGACGCTCGACCCGGACGCGATTTTCGACGTGCAGATCAAACGCCTGCACGAGTACAAACGCCAGCACCTGAACCTGCTGCACATCCTGTCGCTGTATCGCCAGCTGCGCGACAACCCGAATCTGGACATCGTGCCGCGCGTGTTCCTGTTCGGCGCCAAGGCGGCGCCGGGCTACTACCTGGCGAAAAACATCATTTACGCCATCAATCAGGCGGCCGAGAAGATCAATCACGATCCGCTGGTGAAAGATCGCCTGAAAGTGGCGTTTATTCCGGACTACCGCGTGTCGGTGGCCGAACTGATGATCCCGGCGGCGGATATCTCCGAGCAGATCTCCACCGCCGGTAAAGAGGCCTCCGGCACCGGCAACATGAAACTGGCGCTGAACGGCGCGCTGACGGTCGGCACGCTGGACGGCGCCAACGTCGAAATCGCCGAGCAGGTGGGCGAAGACAATATCTTTATCTTCGGCAATACCGTGGAGCAGGTGAAGGCGATAGTGGCGAAGGGCTACGATCCGCTCAGCTACCGCAAGAAGGACAAGCACCTGAAGGCGATTTTGGATGAACTGGCGAGCGGCGCGTTCAGTCACGGCGACAAGCACGCGTTCGACATGATGCTGCACAGCCTGCTGGAAGGCGGCGATCCCTATCTGGTGCTGGCGGACTTTGCCTCGTACTGCCAGGCGCAGCGCCGGGTCGATGAGCTGTATCGCGATCGGGACGAGTGGACGCGGCGGACTATCCTTAACACCGCGCGCGTCGGCATGTTCAGCTCGGATCGCTCGATCCGCGATTACCAGCAGCGCATCTGGCAAGCCAAACGTTAAGGAGAGCGAATGGATCGCAAGCGTATCGATCAGGCGGCAGCGCAGGCGGGGATCGCTGCCGATTTCATCAATGCTCACGGCAAACGGCAGGCGATTGAGCCGCAGACCAAGCGCAAGCTGCTGGCGGCCATGAAGTGGGCCGATGATGCGGTGCAGGATACCGCGCCGCCGCCGTTACCGGCGGTCAAGGTGTTCTATCAGGGCGCGCCGTTGGCGCTGACGCCGACGGGCGAAGGCGAATACCTGTGGGCGCTGCAGCGTGAAGACGGCGAATGCCTGCAGGGGCGCGTCGGCGCGCGCAAGACCCTGACGCTGCCCGGCGAGCTGCCGGCGGGTTACCACCAATTGACGTTGAGCCAGGGCGCACGGCAGTGGTCATGCCGCGTGATCGTCGCGCCGAGGCGCTGCTTCGAGCCGGACGCCTTGTTGACCGGCAAAAAGCTGTGGGGCGCCTGCGTTCAGCTGTATACGCTGCGCTCCGATCGCAACTGGGGCATCGGCGATTTCGGCGATCTGCGCCTGATGGTGGAAGAGGTGGGGGAACGCGGCGGCGCTTTCGTCGGCCTCAACCCGATCCATGCGCTGTACCCCGCCAACCCGGAGAGCGCCAGCCCTTACAGCCCCTCGTCGCGCCGCTGGCTGAACCTGGCGTATATCGACGTCAACGCGGTGGAGGATTTCCAGCGCAGCGACGCGGCGCAGCGCTGGTGGCAGAAGCCGGCGACGCAGAAACAGCTCGCCAAAGCGCGCGCTGCGGAGTGGGTGGATTATACCGCCGTGATGCAGCTGAAACTGGCGGCGCTGAAGCTGGCGTTTCCGGTATTTCAGGCGCGCAAGCCAAACGACGCGCAGCGTCAGGCGTTCGAGCAATTCGTGACGGACGGCGGCGACAGCCTGTACCGGCAAGCGGCCTTCGACGCGCTGCATGCCCATTTGGCGGCGGATGACATCAGCCAGTGGGGCTGGCCGGCCTGGCCCGAACGTTATCGGCAGGGGGATAGCGAAGCGGTGCGGCAGTTCTGCACTGAACACCAGGAAACGGTTCGTTTTTACCTGTGGCTGCAGTGGCTGGCGGCCACCCAGTTCGCGCAGTGTTTTGACCAGAGCAGGCAGCAGCAGATGCCGATCGGCCTGTATCGCGATCTGGCGGTCGGGGTGGCGGAAGGCGGGGCGGAAACCTGGTGTGACCGCGAGCTGTACTGCCTGAAAGCGTCGGTCGGGGCGCCGCCGGATATTCTGGGCCCGCTGGGGCAAAACTGGGGCCTGCCGCCGATGGATCCGCACGTGATGGCGGCGCGCGGGTATCAGCCGTTCATCGATCTTTTGCGCGCCAACATGACCAGCTGCGGCGCGCTGCGTATCGATCACGTCATGGCGCTGCTGCGGCTGTGGTGGATCCCTTATGGTGAAACCGCCGATCGCGGCGCCTACGTCAAATACCCGGTGGACGATCTGCTGGCGGTGCTGGCGCTGGAAAGCCAGCGCCACCGCTGCATGGTGATCGGCGAAGATCTCGGCACGGTGCCGGTGGAAATCGTCGGCAAGCTGCGCGACAGCGGCGTCTACTCCTACAAAGTGCTCTATTTCGAAAGCGACGGCGAACACCATTTCCGCGCGCCGCAGGCCTATCCGGTACAGGCGATGGCGACCATCACCACCCACGATCTGCCGACGCTGCGCGGCTACTGGCAAAGCGACGATCTGACGCTCGGCAACCGGCTGGGTCTCTACCCGGACGCGGAAATCCTGCGGGCGCTGTTCGCCGATCGAGAACGCGCCAAGCAGGGGCTGCTGGATGGATTGCATCGTTATGGCTGCGTGCCGCAGAAGGTGGGCAAGAAGGCGGCGCTGCTCGGCATGAGCCCGCTGCTCAACCGCGGCCTGCAGCGTTATGTCGCCGACAGCGCCAGCGCCTTGCTTGGCCTGCAGCCGGAAGACTGGCTGGACATGGCCGATCCGGTCAACATCCCCGGCACCAGCGATCAGTACCCTAACTGGCGGCGCAAGCTGACCCGGACGTTGGAGGAGATGTTCGCCGACCCGCGGATAAACCGGCTGCTGAAGGATTTGGACAAGCGCCGACGCAAGGTGTCGGTGGGGTGACGATGAGGTGTCGTTGTATTAGGTCAAAGGATGAGAACTTTAGTCCCATCCAAATGACGGATACCCGAATTAATTGGCGTTGCAGCTAGGCGGCAAGTGCGTAAAACCCCAGGAGCTTACTTAAGTAAGTGACTGGGGTGCGCGCATGCGGCCAACAACGCTGCAACTTCAAGTAAGAAGGGTATCAGTAGTAGGAGTGCTCGCCGCGCTGGTGCTCGGTCAAATCACGCACGCCCTTCAGCTCCGGGAACTTCTGCAGCAGCTCTTTCTCGATGCCTTCTTTCAGCGTGACGTCGACCATCGAACAGCCGTTGCAACCGCCGCCGAACTGCAGAATAGCCATGTTGTCGTCGGTGATCTCCATCAGCGTTACGCGGCCGCCGTGGCCCGCCAGCTGTGGGTTGATCTGCGACTGCAGCACGTATTCCACGCGTTCCATCAGCGGCGCGTCGTCATCGACCTTGCGCATCTTGGCGTTCGGCGCCTTCAGCGTCAGCTGAGAACCCAGCTGGTCGGTCACGAAGTCGATTTCGGCGTCTTCCAGATACGGCGCGCTCAGTTCATCGACATAGGCGGACAGTTTGTCGAACTTCAGTTCGGTATCCGTCGCTTCTACCGCGTCCGGCGGGCAATAAGAGACACCGCATTCGGCCGTCGGCGTGCCCGGGTTGATCACGAATACGCGGATTTGGGTGCCTTCTTCTTGATTTGCCAGCAGTTTGGCAAAGTGTTCCTGTGCAGCATCTGTTATACGGATCATAGCATTAGCTCAATAGTTGACTTCTATAGTCGGTTATAATACGCCCATTGCCGTGGCACTACAACGTGCGGCAAACGCACCATATCTGCACCGAGGCGGCGCCTTGCCGCCGCAGCAGCGCCGCGATCTCCGAGACGGTGCTGCCGGTGGTCACCACGTCATCCACCAGGGCGATATGCCGGCCGGCGACCGGCACGGTACAGGCGAACGCGCGCTGCAGATTGCGTCTGCGGGCAGAGGCGCTCAGCCGCTGTTGCAGAGCGGTTTTGCGCACCCGGCGCAAGGCGGCGGGCCGGTAGGCGCAGCCCAGCCAGCGCGCCAGCGGCCGGGCCAGCAGATCGCTCTGGTTATAGCCACGGCGCCAGCAGCGTGTTGCATGCAAGGGTACCGCCAAAATCAGGTCGGGTCTGTTCAGATACTGCTCTCTGCGCGCCTGCTGCCAGCGCAACAGCATCAGGCGCGCCAGCGCCGGCGCCAGCTCGGGCGCGCGGTGGAACTTGAACCTTTTTACCAAGCCGCTGAGCGGCGTCACGTAGTCGCCGACGAACACCAGCCGTTGCCAGGGCGGTGGCCGTTGCAGGCAGCGGCCGCAGGGCGTGCGCGTCTCCCCGGCGGGCAGCCCGCAGCGCGGGCAACACGGCGGTCTGGACGGCAGGTGACGCAGGCAGCAGCTGCAGAGGCCATGACGCATCAGGCTCAATGGCTGTCGGCATAGCCAACAGCGGCTGCGGATTGATAGCATAGTGTCTCCGAGACGGGTAAGCATGAAAGGACAATAACCAATGACAGCGCTGTACTGGCAAACAATAGGTGAAGGTGAACGCGATCTTGTGCTGCTGCACGGCTGGGGATTGAACGCCGAAGTGTGGAGTTGCATTCAGGCGCGGCTGACGCCGCATTTTCGCCTGCACCTGGTCGATCTGCCGGGGTACGGCCGCAGCCAGGGGTTCGGCGCCCTGTCGCTGGCGCAGATGACGGAAATCGTGCTGGCGGCCGCCCCGCCGCAGGCCTGGTGGCTCGGCTGGTCGCTCGGCGGGCTGGTGGCCAGCCAGGCGGCGCTGATGCAGCCGCAGCGGGTCAGCGGGCTTATCACCGTGGCCTCCTCGCCGTGCTTTGCCGCCCGCGATGAGTGGCCGGGGATCCGTCCGGACGTGCTGAGCGGTTTCCAGCACCAGCTAAGCCTGGATTTCCAGCGCACCGTCGAGCGTTTTCTGGCGCTGCAGACGCTGGGCACCGAGAGCGCGCGTCAGGATGCGCGCCAGCTGAAAGCGGTGGTGCTCAACCAACCGACGCCGAGCGTCGAAGTGTTGAACGGCGGGTTGGAGATCCTGCGCACCGCCGATCTGCGCGCGCCGCTGGCGGAGTTGAATCTGCCGCTGCTGCGGATCTACGGCTATCTGGACGGGCTGGTGCCGCGCAAGGTCGCCGAGCTGCTCGACGCCGCCTGGCCGAACTCCACGTCGCAGATCGTGGCTAAAGCCGCCCATGCGCCGTTTATCTCTCATCCCGATGAATTTGTGACGATGATCGAAGCGTTTATTGCAGCACATTGAATGCAGCGTGAAAACGCACGATAGAGCGCGAAAAAAAACGCTGCCGGGTGGATAAAAGACAAAGCTGTTCAATACTTAGTGAGTCAATGCGTTGGCTGCAAAATGAAAAGACCGCGTGCGGCGATTTTCATTTTGGCGTTTCGTCTCTGGGAAACAGGCCCCGTCAGGGAAAGCAACGAGGCCTGAGGATGTCGCGGCAGCCTGCAGTACTACGCATGGATCCTGGACGGCTTTCATAACAGATAAATTATCCATTGAGAGGTTAGTGTCATGAAATCATTGAAGATGATTATTGCAGCGGCAGTGCTGGGTTCGGTGTCTTTCGGCTCCATGGCGGCAACCCTGCTGACCAAGGAAGATCTGGATAAGAATCCGGGTAAATACGAGAAGATCGGCACCGTGACCACCACGGCGGAAACCACTTCGCCGATGGATGCCAAGGAAGAGCTGTCCAAACTGGCGGACGAAAAGGGCGGTCAATACTACGTGATCCTGGCTGGCCGCGAACACGGTAAATTCAGCGCCATCGCCGAAGTTTACAAAGACAAGCAATAAGCCTTGAACGGCAAGGGGGCGCCCGCAGCGGCGCCCCTGAACGTCAGGCCTTCAGCCGGTAGAACACCGTGCTGCACCCCTGGCCCTGCGGGCAGCTTTTGCAGCCGCCGCTCAGACAGGCGCCGTCATCCTGTTCGATGCGTTCCACTTTCCCCATCGCCGTCAAACGGTCCAGCATCGCCTGCACCAGCGGCAGCGGCGTCGCCAGCGATTGGCTGAGCTGCTGCGCCTGAGCGCTGCCGCGCAGCGCCAACGCATCGCGCACCTGCAGCAGCCCGGCCATCAGTGGCAGCTCCCTTTGGCGCCCTGACAGCAGGCCGCCGGCGTGGCGTTGCCCAGGCGAACCGTGACGCGGCTGCGCGCCCGGCGCAGGCCGAACAGCACCAGCAGGTTCACCGCCAGCACCACCAGGATCGCCGTCAGGCTGTACTGCGGGTGTTGGTTGAAAGTGGCCGCCTGATAGAACAACGTCGCCAGCGAGTAGGCCACGTTCAGCCCCCACAGAATAGAGAAGGTCATCCAGCCGCGGCTCGATTCACGGGCGATGGCGCCCATCACCGAAACGCAAGGCACATACAGCAGCACGAAGATCAGGTAACTGTAGGCGGAAATGCCGGAGCCGAATTTGCTGCTCATCACGCCCATCGAACCGACGCCCATTTCGCCGTCGCCCTTGCTGGCTTCGATCGGGTTGGAGAGCACGCTCAGGCTGAAGGTGTTTTTCAGGCCGTCCCAGGTTTCCTGCAGCGCACCGCCCAGCTCATCGAGCAGGTTGAAGTTGGCGGCGTCGAACGCCTCTTTGTTGATGTGCTCGGCGGTATACAGCGTATTCAGCGTGCCGACCACCACTTCTTTCGCCATCGCGCCGGTCACCAGGCCGACGGTAGCCTGCCAGTTATCGCTGTGGACGCCCATCGGCTGCAGCAGCGGCGTCAGCACCTTGGAGACCGAGGCCAGCGCGGAGTCGTTGATGTTGTCGACCGTTTTGCCGCTGAACGAGAAGCTGTTCAGGCCGCCGATGAACATGCTGGCGACCACGATCACCTTGCCGGCGCGCAACACGAAGCCTTTCAGCCGCTGCCAGGTTTGCAGCAGCAGGCTTTTCAGGTGCGGCACGTGGTAAACCGGCAGCTCCATCACGAACGGCGAGGCTTCGCCGCGCATGAGGGTGTATTTCAGCACCAGGCCGGTCAGGATCGCCACCGCGATGCCGAGCATATACAGCGAGAACACCACCCCAGCGCCGTCCTGGCCGAAGAAGGCGGCGGCGAACACCGCGAAGATCGCCAGACGGGCGCCGCAGGACATGAACGGCGCCATCATGATGGTGATCAGGCGCTCGCGCTGGGCGTCCAGCGTACGGGCGCCCATGATGGACGGCACGTTACAGCCGAAGCCGACGATCAGCGGCACGAAGGATTTGCCCGGCAGCCCGAGCGCCTGCATCAGGCGATCCATCACGAACGCCGCGCGCGCCATGTAGCCGGAGTCCTCCAGGAACGACAGGAACAGGT
>Ga0308162_1002593_pt1 | contig 11483 bp, 12 predicted proteins | sample PhySR2_FD_201370 | JGI IMG/M metagenome (GOLD analysis project Ga0308162, IMG submission 201370) | Phyllosphere microbial communities from UC Gill Tract Community Farm, Albany, California, United States - DLSLS.R2 | ecosystem: Host-associated > Plants > Phyllosphere > Unclassified | place: USA... | reverse complement strand
TGATGACCGAGTTTTCGCTAACCATAGCGCAACAGGCGTACCGAGTAACACAATGAGAGGCAGGCTGACTAGACTGAGACTCAATGAAGTCCAGACGGCGCGTACATCCCCATAAGCTAATGTAAAATGCAGCCATGGCGTGACCACCAGCAAGGTAATAAACGGCACGGCGAGCAGGCACAGTGCTGGAAACAGTAAACCACGCAGTAACATCAGCAACCACGCACAAGTTTACTGCTGATACAGGGCTTTCCCTTTCGGCTGTTCATAGCCATTATCCTTGAAAATCTGTTGGGCTGGGGCACTGGTGAGGTAACGGACAAACTGTTGCGCCAACTCAGGATGGGGCGCATTGTTCAGCACCGCAGCGTAGAAGACCAGGGGCTGAGGATGATACGTTTTAGGCTGCCCAGTATGATCGGCCAAGGTAAAGTTGACCTTGTCGTACCATTGCTGGCTGTAATCTGGATTGCTTAGGTTAATTGGGTCGGGCAGTACCACATAAGGCAGTTTCGCCGAGCGGGTTGCGCTTTCATAACCCGAGGCTGCATCGACTTGTCCCGCCTCTAAACGCGCTAACAGGCCGCCCTCCGCCGCAATCTGTTGCGGGTTAATCAAATCACCCATGATAGTGCTGGCTAATCCCGGTTGCTGATAATAACGTTCTGCCAGTTTTAGGGTAAAGATAATGTTTTGGCCTTGTGGATCGCTGGTAGGGTCCGTGCGGCCAAAACGTAAGCCAGGCTCAGACAGGATTTTCCACCAAGGCGTCTTATTATTATCGCCAGACTGAGCAAACTGCTGTGCAAAACGACTCTTTGGATTATAAGCGATCACCATTCGTGTACTGGCGACGGGTTGTGCTTGATCGACCAGTCCCGCTTGTTTCAAGACCTCGATCGGTCCAGGCGTGATTGACACAAAGACATCTGCAACCACTTTTTTTGATGCTAACAAGCGTGCCATCCCATATGCTCCCTGCCCTTGCCCCTGATAATCAACATGATTTTTTTTGGAAAAGTCTGGTCCCAAGCCGTTATCCATCACAACGCCCATCGACCCGGCATAGGTGACCGTCAAGGTCTCGGCACTCGCCGATTGGCAGGAAAAACCAAGGCTGCTCAGTAAAAGTAGAGAAGTTAAATAACGTTTTCTTGCGGTATAAGGTGATAGGGTCTGCACGAAAGGCACACTCGCTTAGGAATAAGATCTTTACACCATAATCGGCCTAAAAAACGAAATCAAGTCGCTTAATACACTGCTTGTTCGCCACTTGCACGGCTAACGTGTTAAATTAGTTAATATAATATAACATTTACACTACAAAAAGGACGAAAAATGAGCCAGGCTCCTCAACAAACCGCCCCACGCATCAAGGTGGCACTCATCGGTTACGGGTTTGTCGGTAAAACCTTCCATGCACCCTTAATAAGCGCCATTGAAGGGTTAGAGCTGATCATTATCGCTTCCAGCGACAGTGAAAAAGTACATCGCGATTATCCGGCTGTCGAGGTTATTGCCGATCCCGAAACCGCTATCACTCATCCTGAAGTCGATCTTGTGGTGATTGCCAGCCCGAATGCCACCCATGCCCCCCTCGCTAAACTCGCTTTGCTGGCTAATAAGCATGTTGTCGTAGATAAGCCTTTCACCCTCGATCTCGCCGAAGCACGTGAACTTATCGCGATCGCTGGCCAGCAACAGCGCTTACTCTCCGTCTTCCATAATCGCCGTTGGGACAGTGACTTCTTGGCGATCAAGACCCAATTGCAAGCCGGTAAAATCGGTAATATCGCTCAGTTTGAGTCTCATATGGACCGTTTTCGCCCACAAGTCCGCGATCGCTGGCGTGAGAAAGCCCAACCGGGTAGCGGCTTATGGTTCGATATCGGCCCGCATTTGATCGACCAAACGCTACAGCTATTTGGATTACCTGACTCGGTTGAAGGCAATATTTGCTTATTACGTGAAGGCGCGCAGATTGATGACTGGGCACACGTAATAATGAACTACCCTCAGAATCGGGTCATTTTACATTGCTCAATGCTTGCCGCAGGCGGTAGCTTACGCTTCGTCGCCCATGGTACCGAAGGCAGTTTAGTCAAGGCAAGGATTGATCAGCAAGAAGCCCAACTGGCCGCAGGCGTCCGACCGGGAGATGATATTTGGGGTCAGGATGACGATCCAGTGGTCTATTACTGCCCAGAAGGCAAGGCACAGTCGCTTGCAACACCCGCCGGCGATCAAAGTCGCTACTATCAGGGTATTGCTGATGCGTTACGCCAAGGGGCCCCGAATCCGGTTTCTGGGATTGAGGCACTGGCGGTCATGGCTGTGATGGAGGCAGCCGTCGCGGCTTCGCAAAGCGGTCAGCGCCAAGTCATTGCGTTAACCGAGCAAGAAATCGCCAAACTGCGTTAGTCTCTCCATGCATAAAGGGAGTTTTATACTCCCTTCACGTCACGTCGATTAGAAACCAGACAGTACAATTTTACCCTTCGCCTTATGGCTTTCTAGCATCGCATGCGCCTTACGTAAATTATCCGCATTGATGACACCGTAATGTTCTGCCAAGGTCGTTTTTAATACTCCTTGATCGATCAGGCTAGCTACACGCGTCAAAATCTCGTGTTGGCGGATCATATCGTCGGTTTCAAAAAGTGACCGTGTAAACATTAGTTCCCAATGCAGGGAGATAGCTTTACGTTTCAGCGGCAGTGCATCGAGGGTTGTTGGGTCATCAATTAAGCCTAATTTTCCCTGAGGGGCTAACAACTCGATAATATCTTTGTAGTGGCTGTCGGTATGTGTCAGGCTCGCCACATAATCCACTTGCTTAATCCCTAGCTGTGCACAGCCCTCAACCAACGATGTTGTATGGTCAATCACCTCATCAGCGCCTAATGCCTTAACCCACTGCGTGGTTTCCGGGCGCGAGGCGGTGGCGATAACGCGTAATTGAGTCAGCTTACTGGCCAGCTGGGTTAAGAGTGAGCCTACTCCCCCTGCCGCACCAATAATCAATAAGGTTTTAGGCTTTTCAGTTTCCACCGCTAATCGGTCAAATAGTAGTTCCCACGCGGTTAAGGCCGTCAGAGGTAGCGCCGCGGCTTCCGCGTCACTGCATTGATTAGGCTTTTTAGCGACGATACGCTCATCCACTAAGTGGTATTCCGCATTAGTCCCTGGACGAATTAACGAACCTGCATAGTACACCTTATCCCCTGCAGCGAATAAGCTGACCTCCTCGCCCACTGCCACCACTTCCCCCACGGCATCCCATCCTAGGATACGCGGTTCTGCTGTGTTGGCCGTGCGCCGTATTTTCGTATCGATGGGGTTCACAGAAATCGCCGCAATCTTTACTAATAAATCGCGCGCGCCTGGGCTCGGTTTATCCGTCTCGATTTCATATAGGGCATGCGGATCAGTAATAGGTAATTGGTGGTCTTGGTAAACAATCGCTTTCATAACACTCTCCATAGAATTTGTCTTTCGGTTCTTCGCCTGATCAAAGCATAGTGGATTATCTTGAACGCGAGTGCCTACGATTTCAAACAACCCTGTCTAAAGGAATAAAAGCCCTACTTGACAACCACTTAACGACTAGGCACTATACTGTTTATCTATACAGTTATTGGGTGGGTTATGTACGTAGAATTGGTGTATGATAAAAGAAATGTTGCCGGGCTCGATAACGCTGCAGAGATTATTCTGCAAGAATTAACCCAGCGAGTAAGACGGCTGTTTCCTGATGCTGAAGTCCGAGTCAAACCGATGCAAATGAATAGCTTAAATAGTGATGCCAGTAAGAGCGATCGAGAAAAGCTTAACCGGATGTTAGAAGAGATGTTCGAAGAGGCCGACATGTGGCTGGTTGCCGAATAAATTAACGCCTGAGGGTGACGCCCATCACCCTCAGGGCTTGATTACCTTCCGATATCTCGCAAGGCCTTACCCTGCATTAGGTTGCGTTCAATATGCTCTAACGAAACATTTTTCGTTTCCGGTACCAGCCATAACGTAATCACAATAAAGAGTAGATTTAATCCGCCATACAACCAGAAAGTATTGGCATTGCCAAAACTTTCCAGTAAGGTCAGAAACGTTGCCCCAACGATCATATTGGCGACCCAGTTTGTGGTAGTAGATAAAGTGATGCCGAAATCACGCCCTTTCAGTGGCTGAACCTCTGAGCACAGTAACCAGATCACTGGGCCTGCCGCCATGGCGAAACCAATAATAAAGAGCAGTAACATTACGATGGCCGTGTATTGAATCGCTACCGAGTGGATACCGTTATGAATAAACAGGCCTAGCACGCCCATCCCCACCGCCATGACCAAAAAACTGGTTAGTAGCATCGGTTTTCGTCCCCAGCGATCAACCAAACCTACCGCAATCAAGGTGGCCAACATATTGGTTAAACCGACCACTACTGTGCCCCACATCTGCTGTGAAGTACTGGCAAAACCGGCGATAGCGAAAATCTTGGGCGCGTAATACATCACCACATTCATTCCGGTAAATTGTTGCATCACTTGCAATAACACGCCTAAGCCCACTGAACGGCGGAAATTAGCGTTAGTTCGGAATAGTGACCATCCGCTCTGCTTAACCTTTAAGCTTTCGCGTATCTCATCCAGCTCTTTTTTGGCTTGTGTATCGGTACTGCGTAAGCGCTCAAGGACCTTCTGCGCATCGTGATAACGACCGGTCGCAGCTAGCCAGCGTGGACTATTGGGAAGAAAGATCACGCCGATAAACAGTATTAACGCAGGAAGTGCTATAACACCCAGCATTAGCCGCCAGTTGCCGCTATAACTTAACGCGGCATCAGAGAGAAAGGCCACTACAATACCGGTCGTTAACATCATTTGATACATCGAAATCATCGAGCCACGATAGCGCTCAGGCGCGATTTCTGCGATATAAAGTGGGGCAGTGTAAGAGGCAAATCCGACGGCCAAGCCAAGCAGCACGCGTGCGCAGACCAGACTGGTGACATCAGGGGAAAACGCAGACCATAACGAGCCAATAATAAATAAGATTGCCCCAGTTAGAATGCTTTTTTTACGGCCGAGGCGGTAAGACATCCAGCCTGCGGTTAATGCCCCTATCGCGGCACCAAACATCATAGCACTCACGACCCACTCTTGCTGGTGACTGGTTATTGAAAGGTCTTGCGCTAAAAAGGGCAATGCACCGGCGATAACGCCAATATCCAGTCCAAACAGCAGTCCAGATAACGCGGCGATACCGCCGACAAACCAGGTAAAATGTTTCGCTTTACGTTGTCGAAGCGTAGTATCAGACATGTTTACATCCCAATAAGTTATAGTTATGTAAATACATGGTAATGTTATGTCATGACAAACAGTGTGTTACCGGTCACAGAATGTTGCTAAAATGTTTAATCTTTTTGAAAGGAAATATTAATCGTGCGCCACTACACCTACTTTTTTGTCGGTCTACTGTTAACCGGCTGTTCAACCGCTCCCCCACCACCGCAACGGTCTACTGCCGCCTGCGTCGCGTACCAACAGATGATGACCGCTCCTCTTCCGCCATATGAGCATGAGCAGTTACGTCAACAATGTGAACACTCGCGCGCCGATCCGAACGCTCCTTAGACCGGCCGTGTCGGAAGTTGGCTTATCTGCTTCAGTTTTTTTAATACCACGAAAGATTTAACATGGCTAATAACCTCGCTGGCTAATAAGGTGTGAGAAATAAAATCGGCTAACTGCTCTAAATTAGCGGCTATAATCTTTAATAAATAGTCGGCTTCACCGCTGACCATATGGACTTCCTGAATGGCCGCCTCTCCGTCGATAATATGTTGAAAATGCCGCATCGATTTAGGGTCGTGGCTATGTAAATTGATGTGCACATAGGCTAAAACCTGTAGGCCAATCGCTTGCCCATTTACCCTAGCCGAATAGCCCTGAATAATCCCGGCCTCTTCCAGTGCGGTTCTACGACGTGAACACTGCGAGGCAGACAACCCCACTTTTTCGCCCACTTCTTGGTTGGTGAGACGTCCATCAAGCTGCAACGCCGAAATAATTTTCCAATCGAAGTTATCCATTATATCCCCGCACGATTTATGTAACTAAAGCCGATTCAGGACAAAACACGCACACTTCTTGTACCGCTTTGCCGCTAGACTGATTAGAAATATTTATTTTCTGCACAAATCATTCATCACTTTTAGCACGAGGTGACATCGATGCAAATGCAATTGGGACATTTTTTACTGCGGCGATTACATGAAGTCGGTATCGAACATCTCTTCGGCGTACCGGGCGATTTCAATCTCTCTTTCCTTGAACAAACCCTACACCCCTCCCCAATAAGATTTATCAATAATTGTAATGAGTTAAATGCCGCTTATGCCGCAGATGGCTATGCACGTAGCAAGGGGATAGGGGCTTTCGTGACCACTTGGGGGGTGGGCGACCTGAGCGCACTTAATGGTCTCGCGGGGGCTTACGCTGAAAATATTCCCGTGGTGCATATCAGTGGCTTACCGCCGCTGCATGCGGTCAATGATCGCGCCCTTCTTCATCACACCTTAGTCAATGGCGATTACGATAATATTGGTCGTTGTGTCGCGGAGTTTACCGTGGCACAAACCCGCCTGACTCCGGCGAATGCAGTGATGGAGATTGATCGCTTGCTGCAATGTTGTTGGCTTGAACGGCGTCCCGTTCATCTACAACTACCGTCCGATATCACTCATTTAATGATTGAGGTACCCACCCAGCCCTTATGTTTAATCGAGCCGACGAGTGATCCACGGCAACTCAATCGCGTTATTTCGCACCTGCAAGCGCAATGGCGGCCCGAAAATAGCCCCGTCTTTTTACTCGATAACGATGCGGTACGATTTGGTGTTGTCGATTTTATTCGCGCGATCGCTGAGAAGCTAGCCATCCCTTATGCAGTACTGCCCAGTGCCAAAGGGATTATGGGTGAAGACTCTGCCCTGTATCTTGGGGTATATGCCGGTCAGGCAAGTTTACCTGCCGTCAGTCATGCTATTCATCATTCGGAGTGTGTGATAGGGGTTGGCCTACGTCTGACAGATTGTAATACCGGGTTGTTTAGCCAGCTTATCGATAACTCACGACTTATCGCGCTCAGACGCTTCGATGTCGCCATCAATGGCGCACAATACCCGGGCGTCATGCTTAAAGAGTTATGCCGACAACTCGCTGAACAACTCCGTGACCGCGAAGCTAGGCCCCTTCCCCCTAGCTCTTCCTTACCGGTCTCGACTCAACCGCACTCGACATTTTCTCAAGCCTATTTCTGGCAAGCCCTACAAGCGTTTATTCGTCCGCAGGATAGTATTTTTGCTGAAGCAGGCACCGCGCACAGTGGTGCATCCAGTCTACAATTACCTGCGGGCGCGCGTTATCACTCGCAGATTATTTGGGGTTCTATCGGTTTTACGCTGCCGGCTCTGCTGGGATCACTTATTGCGCGACCCGAACAACGGCATCTGCTATTTATTGGCGATGGCTCGTTGCAACTGACCGTTCAGGAACTTTCTACCCTATTACAACAGCGCCTGACACCGATTATTTTCCTTATCAATAATCGCGGCTACACCATAGAACGGCTTATTCTTGGCGAAACTTCTACGTATAACGATGTCAACGAATGGGATTATACCAAGCTGCCTAGTGTGCTCGATAAAGGTAATAATGCCTTATCCTTTGTTGTCGACGATATCCCGTCACTGCATCAAGCGCTGCATGCCGCAGAGAATCCGAATAGGGATAAAGCCATCTTTATTGAGATTCGCTTCTCCACTTTGGATGCCCCACCTCAGCTAAAACATTTTGCTAAACGCTTTGCTGACTACGATTACGGCAACTGTGGACCCCGTAACCTCAATCACTAACCGTTACTCGCTTTGGCCAGGCGGTAATCACCAAACTGGCTATGATTAACCCTATCCCCGTCCACCCCGTGGGGGATAGGGTCTCATTGAGGATAAATACGGCGAGCAAGGCGGCCACTACGGGTTCAAGTAAGGTGATTGCCGTGGCGATGCTGGCTTTAATTCGGGCCAAGCCTGCACCGTAACATAGGTAGCCAATACCCATTGGAAAGATCGCCATATAGCCGCCCACCGCCGCATTTTGCCAGGATCCGAGCAAGGAACCACCGGTCGCGATTAACAATGGCAAGAGAAGCAGCCCCCCTACGCCGAATGTTGAACCCATTGCCGCACGGCTTATCACCCCGTTTACCATCATCTTTCTTGCGGTCCACGAATATAGCGCGTAGGTCAGCCCAGCCAATAAGCCTAAGGCAACCCCGACAGACAAGGATGCTTGGGCAGGGTCGCCGCCTGCTGAAGGCGCTGTATGCATCTGGGCGAGCAAGCTAATTCCAATAACACCGACGAATGCGCCCCCTAACCACTGCTTAGTTAAGGCACTTTTTTCCAAGCGATTTTCGATTAAGGCAGAAAATAGTGGTGCAGAGCCGATAGAGATGACAGTACCCACTGCTACCCCTGCAAAGTCCATTGAGCAGTAGAACGCTAGCGGATAGATGGCAACTGCGCAGGCGCCGATAATCAATAATCGGCGCTGTTGCTGCAGTTGAGGGAGCGAGTTCAGTATGGCTGGCAACGCTAATACCGCTTGCAAGATCCCACCGAGCCCCATGGCGACACAGGCGATAGTTATTGGGCTTAATGCTGGCGCTAAGCGTGCGGCAGTCCCTGTCGTTCCCCACAATAAGGCGGCGATCACTACGCAACTATTACCGATTAAGGTAGGGCTCATAGGCTCTCCAGTCGTTGGGCTATTATCTGTTTCGCCTGTTGCAGTAACGCTGGATGTCCGCTTAACCCAGCCAGGCTGATACAGCCTTCGAGTAAAAAGGCAACTTCTTGCGTCAACCGTTGTGCTGCGTCGGAGGGAACACTCGGGATCTCGTTCAGCGCGGTGAGAATAAACTGTTCGATTTGCGCTTTTTGTTCTGCCACACAACGTCTTTCTAAGGAACCGACTGGAAATTCCGCCGCAGCATTGAGTAGGCCACAACCCCGAAATCCATTTTCATAAGGTTTCTCAGCATGATCTTGATAGGCATCATAAATCGCTAAAATACGATCTTGCGGCGTCATCGTTTGTTGTAATCGGATCGCATAGAGGTCAAGCCATTGTTGATGGCGAAGCGCGAGGTAATCCAATACCAAGCACTGTTTCGACACGAAGTGGTTATAAAAACTTTGTTTCGCGACACCGGCGCGCTTGATAATGCTGTCTATCCCCGTCGCATGAATACCTTGATTATAAAATAAGCTATGCGCCGCTTGGCGGATTTTTTCTTTAGCCGACATAATGCCCTCCCTATAGACAGACTAGTCTACCTAATAATGAGAGCATTACAACTCACTATCGCTATTTTCCCCCTGCAAGATCGATAAAGCTCCCTGTAACGTAAGAGGCTTCTTCAGAGAGTAACCAAGCGATAGCATAAGCCACCTCTATTGGCTGTCCCCCTCTGCCCATCGGTAATTGCGACTTCACTCGCTCAATACGATCAGCCTCACCCCCCTCGGCATGCATATCGGTATAGATAAAACCGGGTCGCACCGCATTGACGCGAATACCTGCTGCCGCCACTTCCACACTCAGGCCACGGGTGAACGTATCGATCGCCCCTTTAGAAGCAGCATAATCGGTATATTCGAAGGCTGAACCCAGTCTTGCTGCCGCCGAGGAAACATTAACAATTGCGCCACCCCGCCCTTGATAGTGAGTAGACATACGCTTAACCGCCTCACGCGCGCAGAGTATAGAGCCACTGATATTGGCCGCGAAAAGCTGCGCCAAGCGGGGACCAGAAAGTTGCTCAACCCGTGACTGCGGTAAGAGTCGAGCTGCATTATTGACTAATCCAGTGATCGGCCCCAAGCGTCGATCGATCTCGGAGAACATTTCAACAACTTGTTGCTCATCGCTGATATCAGCTCCGATTGCGATGGCATACCCGCCCTGCTGACGTATTGTCTCAACGACCGCGAGAGCGTCTTCTTCTCGCTGCCGATAATTAATACAGATCTGATGCCCACGTTCAGCCAATAAGAGTGCCGTAGCCCTGCCGATGCCCCGTGAGCCTCCTGTGATTAAGGTAATTTTTTGCTGTGCCACACTCAGGTCCTTCTATATTGAACAAATCAGTTAGGGCCTTGATGGATGACTGGCCCTGGAACATTACGCGGCATCGGACGCGATAATAAATTCAGGCTGGTAGGTTACTGGAAAATTAACGGAGCGCGCGATAAAACAGACTGGATGCACGTCGTCATGCAGTTTACGTGCAAGGTCCAGATCGGTATTAGGTAACACGGTAATTATAGGGTGCAAGGTCATCGACAGAAAGCGACCCGCCCCACTCGGTAAGACTTCGCCGACGGCTGTGGGACTGTCTTGATAACCGACAACGGTGACACCGGCTGCAGAAGCGAGGTGTAGATACCACAACATATGGCATGCAGCCAATGATGACATTAACAAATCTTCAGGATTCATCTTGGTTGGATCGCCCCCCAAGAGGGGGTCATTAGAACAAGCGATAACTGCTTTACCGGGCAGTGCAATGTCCCATGTCCGCGCGTAGCTGCGATAATGCGCGGTGCCCTCACCCAAGTTACCAGTCCAAGTAATAGAGGTGTGATAAGTGTGTTCCATAACGCTATCCTTTAGAAAGAGTAGAGCGTTACTGAAACAGAGTTTTAGACAACCGTAAAGAAGTTATTTACCGACTGGGAGTTAAGATTTTTTGGGGCAAGAATATCAAAGCATTTAGCCTCGTAAACTCCCCCAAGATTGGATTAGTAAGGTTTTACATACATCACCGTTACCAATAATGCTGCCATGATAATACAAGGCACGACAATTACCGCGAGTAACGTGATCATCCAGAATTTACGCTTAGATTGAGACATTAGGCGTCCATTGGAGGTCGAAAATAATAGACTATAGAGTAACGTAGAACGGCTGTTCTATCCAGATAGGCGAGTAAAAAGTAGCGTTAAGCAGACCGAGCGGCTTTTAGTCAGGGGTTAATGGATTAAAGAGAGGTAATTTAACAGAATATTCGCAATGGCAGTTCAGTGAGGGCATCTTCTTACTTGAATATGGTATAGCGGCACTCATCCCTAAGTGATCGAAAATCCCTGCTCTTCGACGCTATACCTAAAGTGTAGTCGACAAATAAAAAGATGCAATAATTTTTCTAACTATTAACATTATTGTTACCAATGCGGTGATTCACCTGACATTATGGCTCTACGTAATGTTTTTGTGCGTTCTGCTTGAGAGCCAGGTAAAGCACTTCTCTCTGGAAATACGCCCACTCCTCCCCGCTGCGAACGTGAAGAATCGTGATCAATGGTGCATCCACTTAACATAAGGCACCCAATAATCCAAAATTTATGCATGACTTGC
>Ga0308162_1002587_pt1 | contig 11521 bp, 9 predicted proteins | sample PhySR2_FD_201370 | JGI IMG/M metagenome (GOLD analysis project Ga0308162, IMG submission 201370) | Phyllosphere microbial communities from UC Gill Tract Community Farm, Albany, California, United States - DLSLS.R2 | ecosystem: Host-associated > Plants > Phyllosphere > Unclassified | place: USA... | reverse complement strand
GCCAATTGGGATGTCAAAGAGATCTGTCCTGTGGTGTATGCACCTAAGCAGTTCTCCTGGACGTCTCTCAAAAAGCATCCTTATCGTTATCCACCACATGAAGATAAAAGCTGGCAACGCGCCAGAAAGCTGGCACAGAAGATTGTTGAAGGGGAATTACAGGACGTAACGAAAGGCGCGACCTTTTTCCATGCACATCATGCTAAACCGGCCTGGCGTCATACCTTTCAGCGTACAGTAGTAATTGGCAATCACGTGTTTTATGCCAATCGTTAAAACAAAAAAAAGAGGCCAGATAGATATCTATCCGGCCTCTTTCTTCTGTATTAATTCAGTTAGCTGGCGTGACGCGTTTCACGCTGACGGCGATACGCCACCAAATCTTCAATGGTGACGACCGGCATATCATGTTGCTTAGCAAACACGATCGCTTCTGGCGCGTGCGCCATGCTGCCATCATCATTGGTTAATTCGCACAATACGCCTGCAGGTTTAAATCCCGCCAGCGTCACCAGATCGATAGTCGCTTCGGTGTGTCCATCACGTGACAGAACACCGCCTTCACGCGCACGCAGCGGGAAAACATGGCCCGGACGGTTAAGGTCTGAAGGCTTCGCGCCATCAGCCACCGCAGCGCGAATCGTGGTGATGCGATCGGCGGCAGAAACGCCGGTGGTCACACCGCTTGCAGCTTCAATTGTCACCGTGAAACCGGTGCCGTAAGCGCTGGTGTTAGTTTCCACCATCATTGGCAGCTCAAGCTGCTGACGGCGCTCTTCGGTGATGCAGAGGCACACAATACCGCTGCCGTGACGGATGGTTAATGCCATCTGTTCAACGGTCATGGTTTCTGCCGGGAAGATCATGTCACCTTCGTTTTCACGATTTTCATCGTCGAGCACCATTACACCGCGGCCGTTGCGCAGCGCATCAATGGCGCGCTCTACACGCTGTTCAGGCGTGCCAAATTCAGAAAGAAGCGTCTGATTCATGGTAAAAAAACCTTATAAAATATGAGTTACCAGAACCAGGGCGTGCTTAGGAGTGCGTACAAAACACATGGCAAAAACGTGACGCGGGCAAAGCCCGGCTGATGTCGTTACCCTCTCCCATCCGGACTCTAACCGTCGGCTCCGGAATTACACCGGATCTGCTGACCTCTCACATTACTGTGAGAGCGCTCGCGGGCTTTCAGCGAGAGCTGATTTACCGCCGGTGGGGAATTTCGCCCCGCCCTGAGAATAAGCGAACAAACTATAACGCCAATCATCTGGTCGGGCAATCGACAAAAGTGCAAATGCTTTTGCATTTCCTGCGTTGCGGATTTCAGGTTTAACCTTTTCGTTTCAGGCATTACACTTAATAGCTATTGAGTCCGAACACGCGCAGCTATCGGCCACCGTAACCAGGAAATAATCATGATCGACACGAAAAAAATTGAACAACTGGCTCGCCAGGTACATGAAGCGATGCCGAAAGGGATTCGCGATTTTGGCGATGATGTCGAAAAGAAAATCCGTCAGGTATTGCAGGCGCAGTTGACGCGCATGGACCTGGTTAATCGTGAAGAGTTTGATGTGCAGACGCAGGTACTGCTGCGCACGCGCGAGAAATTAGCTGCGCTGGAACAGCGCCTGGCGAAGTTAGAAAGTGAAAGTCCAGCGGCACCCGCGCCGGCGATCGTCACGCCAGATCCCGCTGGGAAAATCGATACTCCGCAGTAAGCTAATGGGCGGGAGTTTTCCTCCCGCCCATTCACACTTAATGACTGCGAATCGTTTTGATGATGTTGCTGGTTGAGATGCCATCTTCGAAGTTTAATACGCGCACGTCACCACCGTTTGCCCACACTTCTTTGCTACCCGCGATATCTTCCGGCTTGTAGTCGCCGCCTTTTACCAGCAGATCTGGCAGCACTCCCGCAATCAGACGCTGTGGCGTATCCTCTTCAAACAGCACCACCCAATCCACCGCTTCCAGCGCACCCAGCACAATCATACGGTTTTCTTGCGGATTGACCGGACGCGTTTCGCCTTTCAGACGCTTCGTCGAGGCATCACTATTAACGGCCACAATCAGGCGATCGCCCAGCTTGCGCGCATTCGCCAGATAAGAAACATGGCCAGCGTGCAGGATGTCAAACACGCCGTTGGTCATTACCACTTTCTCACCACGCTGACGCGCCAGCGCAACAGCGGCTTTCAGCTCCGCTTCGGTCATCACACCAAATCCCGTTTCCGGACGGGCGTGAATGGCATTTTCCAGCTCAACAGTGCTGACAGTGGAAGTACCGAGCTTCCCGACGACGACGCCAGCCGCAGCATTCGCCAGGAAACAGGCTTCTTCCAGGCTGTCGCCAGCCGCCAGCACTGCGGCTAGCACGCCAATCACCGTATCGCCCGCACCGGTCACGTCATACACTTCCTGCGCCTGCGTAGGCAGATGCAGCGGCGCTTTGCCCGGCTGCAGCAGCGTCATACCGTTTTCAGAACGGGTTACCAGCAGCGCGGAAAGCTCATAATCAGCGATTAACTGCATGCCACGACTGACAATCTCTTCCACGCTTTTGCATTTACCCACAACCGCTTCGAATTCAGACAAATTCGGCGTCAGCAGCGTTGCACCGCGATAACGTTCAAAATCCGTGCCTTTAGGATCAATCAACACCGGCACATTAGCTTCACGCGCTAATTGAATCATGGTCTGCACGCTGTTCAGCGCGCCTTTGGCGTAGTCAGACAGCACCAGCGCACCCGCTTGCGTCAGCGATTGACGCATACGATCGTGAATCGGCTGCGGATCAATCTGCTCAAAACCCTCTTCGAAATCGAGGCGAATCAGCTGCTGATTGCGCGAAAGCACGCGCAATTTGGTGATGGTTGGATGGCTTTGTACCGCCACAAAATCACAGTCGACGTTGACCTTTTGCAGGGTTTCGCTCAACACGCGCGCGGCATCATCGGCGCCGGTCAAGCCAATCAGCCGTGATGCTGCACCGAGCGCAGCAATGTTCATGGCGACGTTTGCCGCGCCGCCTGGACGCTCTTCAATGGTATCCACTTTCACCACCGGCACCGGCGCTTCCGGGGAAATACGGCTGGTTGGGCCATACCAATAGCGATCTAACATCACATCGCCGACGACCAGCACAGTGGCCTTGCCAAAAGTGGGCAGTGTTACTTTCATTCAGAGACTCCAACACGGTCAAAATAATGCGCGGGATATTACCACATAAGCCATCAGGCTCACTGTTCCGCGCTGTCAGATTGGGTACCGCTTAACCAACGCTGCCAACTGTTGTTGACCACCGCGCGTTCAGCGACAAAGGCTTCAGGCGCCACATGGCCCGGTAATTCCTGCAATGCCAGATGGTGCAGCGCATCACGCAGCGTGACGTACGCATGCGTCAAAGCCTGCGCCTCTTCATCCGGCATAATGCCATGACGCGCCATCAATTCGAAAATGCGGACATTATCCGACCAACGCGTCAACGCTGGCTGATCGGCCGCGTAGCTTAAGACAAGGTATTGCGCGATGAATTCAATGTCGGTGATACCGCCCTCATCGGTCTTAATTTCCCAGCGACCTTTCTGTTTGTTGCTGAGATGCGCCCGCATTTTTTCGCGCATTTCACGCACTTCTTTTTGCAACGTCTCAACGTCTCGCGGCAGGCAAAGAACGTTACGGCGGATTTCATCAAAGCGTTCACAGAGCGCAGGTTCGCCAAACACGATGCGCGCGCGCACCAGCGCCTGATGTTCCCAGGTCCATGCTTCGCTGCGCTGGTATTCGTTGAAAGCGGAAAAAGTACTGACCAGCATACCCGCCGCGCCAGAAGGACGCAGACGCGCATCCACTTCATACAAAATGCCGGACGACGTGCGCGTGCTAAACAGATGCATTACACGCTGCGCCAGGCGCAGATAGAACTGGCGACCATCAATGACGCGCTCGCCATCGGTTTCCGCATCATCCGGACAATCATGCAGGAACACCAAATCAAGGTCAGAGCTGTAACCCAGCTCCCAACCACCCAGCTTGCCATAACCGACAACCGCAAAACCGCGCTCACTGTCGCTAGTCAAATGCGATGGACGACCATATCGCTGCACCATCATCTGCCAGGCTTGCTGCACCACGGATTCAATAATCGCTTCTGCCAGCCAGGTTAAGTGATCGCTCACTTTCATTACGGGTAGCGTTTCAGCAATATCGGCAGCGGCGATGCGCAGATGCTGCGCCTGTTTAAACTGGCGCAATGCTTCCAACTGCTGCTCTTCGTCATCGGTGGGAATACGCAGCAGATATTGGCGCAGTTCGTCGCGGTAAGCGTCGGTTGCGGTAGGTTGATACAGCGTTGCGGGATCGAGTAACTCATCCAGCAGCAGCGGATAGCGCGCCAATTGGCTGGCAACCATTGGTGACGCGGCACACAGACGAATCAGATGACGCAGCGCGCCATGATATTCGGTGAGTAATTCCAGATAAGTGCTGCGCGTCAGCACGCCCAGCAACAACGGCGTCAGACGATTCAGCAGCACATCGGCATCTTCGCGCGGACAAACTTCACTGAGCAGACGCGGCATCAACTGGTCGAGCGCCAGACGACCACGCGGACCAATAGTCCGGCGGCTCACATCCTGGCGGAAGTTGTTCAACGCGTTGTAAAGCGCGTGACGCTGCGCATCGTCCAATTGCGGTACCACCGGGATGAGATCGCTCTCTTCCAGCGCGTCCTGCCACAGCCCGGCAAACTCGGCCAACTGCGGCTGATCGTCGACATCCGGTGCATCGTCGCCAATCAGCTCGTCAAAGATGGCGCGCACACCGGCCATTTGCAGCTCAAGCTGCGCCATCAGCGCGGTCCAGTCTGCCGCGCCCATCGCCCAGGCTAAGCGCTGGCGGTCGAGCTCGTTCTCTGGCAGCGTTTGCGTTTGCTCGTCATTAATGCTTTGCAGCAGGTTTTCCAGCCGACGCAGGAACAAATAGGCTTCACGTAGATGATCGACCTGTTTCTGACTTAACAAAGCCAGCTGACCAATTGCTTTGAGCGTAGGGAGCAAGGAGCGCAGTTGTAGTGAGCGCTCACGTCCGCCGCGAATCAGCTGGAACACCTGCACAATGAATTCCGTTTCACGAATGCCGCCGGCGCCGAGCTTAATGTTGTCTTTCAAGCCGCGTCGACGCACCTCGCGCGCAATCATGCCCTTCATGTTACGCAGCGATTGAATCACGCTGAAATCGATATAGCGGCGATAGACGAACGGCCGCAGCATTTGCTGCAATTCCTGGCTCCAGTGGCCGTGATCGTCGCCCATCAGCCGGGCTTTGACCATCGCATAGCGTTCCCAGTCGCGGCCTTGCTCCTGATAATAATCTTCCAGTGCCGCGAAACTCAGCACCAGCGGACCGCTATCACCAAACGGACGCAGGCGCATGTCCACGCGATAGACAAATCCATCCACCGTTGGTTGATCGAGCACTTTGATCAGCCGCTGCCCCATGCGCGTGAAGAATTGCGCATTGTCGAGCTCGCGCCGTCCACCTTGGGTTACGCCGTTTTCCGGCCAGGCAAAAATCAGATCGATATCAGAAGAGAAGTTGAGTTCACAGCCGCCGAGTTTACCCATGCCGAGAATCAGCATCGGCTGGGCTTCACCAGCTTCATTGCATGGCGTACCAAAGTCGCGGCTGCAATCCTGCCAAACCCAGTCGCGCGCGGCAGCGATGAGGATTTCCGCCAGCGTGCTGAGTTGCTGCAAACTTTGTTCGGTAGTGGCATGTTGCAGCGCCTGCATCCAGGCGATGCGCACCAGCATATGACGACGGAACAAACGCAGTTCACGCATCAGGGAGGTTTCATTTTCAACTGAGTGCAGCACGTCATTCAGCCAGCGGGCATAGTGCTGCCACTCATCTGGCGCAGGCGCTTGCTGTTGCAGATGATGCCACCATTCGGGATGCTGCTGCAGGTTATCGAGGATAAAGTCACTAAAGGTCAGCGCGCCCGCCTGTTCTGGCGTGAACGCTGAGGATGGCAAATTAAGTCGCTCTGCCACATTAGCCAACTGCGCCTGCATGAGCGCCGGTAACGGTAACAACATCTTCTCTCCCTGATTGGATTTTTCGTTAGCGTTTGATTCCGCTATTGAGCCAGAAAGGTGCGGGGCGCACGGCCAGGTTAACCAGATGCATTAAGCCACGTTCCTGCTTCTCTCGAATCGCATGCTGTAACTCCAGCCAACCGTCCAGCCAAACATTCACCTCTTCGGCCGGATAAGCACCCGCCAGCAGGTTCACCGCCAACAACTGGCGATTCAGGCGCGTCGCTTTATCCTGGAACTCATTGAACAGTTGAACATCAACGAATGTTTCTCTGAGATCGGCGGCAATACGACTCAGCATAATATCGCTGAAGCGTTTGAACGATCCCTGCAGCTTGCTTTTGCTCTTGTCGTCGAGCCATTTTTGCCACTGCGACTCAACCAGCCAGTGAGTAAGTGCTAACTGAGCTTCAACCGAGGTTAACGAAAAGCAGGTAGCTTCAGCATTGTTCTCATCATCGGCCAGCAACTCTTCCTGACGGGTTAATTTCTGGCGCAGATCGCTGCTGGCTTTGCGTGGCACCAACGCACCAAACAGTGAGAACGCCTGACGCAGCGTTTCCAGCGCATCAATTACCGCTGCTTTGGCATCTTTATTACCACGCAGCCACACTTCTTCGTGATATTGCCAATGATTCAGTGCCGCAGTCATTGCGTTGATCATGCCCTGCTCAACCGACGCTTTCGCGGCGATTTTCTGCAATGGCAACGTACGGATGGGGCGCGGTAAGTTACCCTGCGCCAGCTGATAGCCGCGCGCGGCTTTGCTCAGGCTGCCGAGACGTAATCCGCCCATCGTAACCAGCGCTTCAGCGAACTTCAGCATGTCATCGCGTTGACCACTTTTAAGCTCCAGCTCGACTTCATAAAGCGGTTCGCTGAATTCACCGGCAGCGACTTCGCCGCGGTCAAACGCCACTTCAATTTCGCTGTCGCCAAATTGCACCAACCAGGCTTCGCGCTGGAAATGAGTGCTGAACAGCGGCTGTAGGCGCGATTGCAGTGCAGCAATATCGGTGCCCTGCGGCCAAATCTCGGCTGGCAGGCGCGCGATATCCAGCTGCGGCTCCGTGAGATCAACATTGTATTCCGGACGCTGATGCAGACCGCCAACGGTTTTACCGGCCGCTTTCAGCGTCATTTCATAGCGTTGATCAACGCCACGAATGCGCAGGCCCATGTCCCAGCGACGCAGTTGGTTGTCGTCGGTTTCATAATAGATATTGGTCAGCTCGCGCGCGGCGAAGTGCTGATGTGGCCACGCGGCAAGCTTTTCCGCCAGTTTTTCGGCGGCTTGCGGTGTAGCAATGAACTTTAATTCGATTTCGATGGTCATAATTTTTTATTCAATACGCTGCTGGCACTTACGAGTTTAATCTGGCGAAGAGTAATGCACCGGAAGCCCGCTGTCTCCGCTTTCTTGTGCTTTTACGACCCTTTTCGCACCGGATTGAGACCAGGATAGTTCTCATTCAGATTTTTGAGAAGCGTCTCCAGACTGTGCCGGTAATTTTACGCCATTAAGAAAAAACGACATCGAATGAAAAAAATCACACTTGCTGCCCTTTCTTTGCTGGCTTTCAGCGCCATCACACCTGCTCATGCTGCTGACGAAAAACGCTACATCTCCGATGAATTATCCACTTGGGTGCGCAGCGGTCCGGGCGATCAATATCGCCTAATCGGTAAGCTGAACGCCGGAGAAGAAGTGACCTTGCTGCAGACCAATAACGACTCTCAATATGGTCAGATTCGTGATGCAGAAGGCAAAACTAACTGGATTCCACTGTCGCAACTGAGCGCCAGTCCTAGCCTGCGTACTCGCGTACCACAGCTGGAGCAGCAGGTTAAAGATCTGACGGCCAAGCTAGCGAATATTGACAACAGCTGGAATCAGCGCACTTCTGAGATGCAGAACAAAGTCGCCAACAGCGACGGCACCATTGATGGCCTGAAAGCAGAAAATCAGAAGCTGAAAAATGAGCTGATTGTCGCGCAGAAGAAAGTCAGCGCCGCCAATGTGCAGCTGGATGACAAGCAGCGCACCATCATCATGCAGTGGTTTATGTATGGCGGCGGCGTGCTGGGCGTTGGTCTGCTGTTGGGTCTGTTGCTGCCGCATATGGTGCCGCGTCGTAAGAAAAACGATCGCTGGATGAACTAACGCGCCACGCAGATTTGTTCTTTTATTTAAGGGGATCGTAAGATGCCCTTTTTGGCGTGCCCGATATTTAGCCAAAGTATGCAACAATAAAGTAACAAGCGTGTTCAGCACGCAATTTTTGATCTGCCTCTGGAGTGGTTGAGTGAAGACGTTTCTGGTCGGTGGCGCAGTGCGCGATGCCTTACTGCGTTTGCCGGTAAAAGATAGAGATTGGGTTGTTGTAGGCGCGACGCCAGATGCGATGCTGGCGGAAGGTTATCAGCAGGTTGGCCGGGATTTTCCGGTTTTTTTGCATCCGCGAAGCCGTGAAGAGTATGCGCTGGCGCGTACGGAACGCAAAAGCGGCAACGGTTACACCGGCTTTGTGACGCAGTTCGCGCCGGATGTCACGCTCGAGCAAGATTTGCAGCGCCGCGATCTCACCATCAATGCCATCGCCCAAAGCGACAGCGGTGAGCTGATTGATCCGTATGGCGGTCAGCGCGACCTGGCGAAACGCCAGCTGCGCCATGTTTCCGCCGCCTTTAACGAAGATCCGCTGCGTGTACTGCGCGTGGCGCGTTTCGCCGCCCGCTTTGCCCATCTGAATTTCCGGATTGCTGATGAAACCCAGGCGCTGATGCGCGAAATGGCGGTCAGCGGCGAACTGGCGCATCTCACCGCAGAACGAGTGTGGAAAGAGACGGAAAAAGCGTTGCTGACGCGCAATCCACAGGTCTATTTCCAGGTATTACGTGATTGCGGCGCGCTGCAGGTGCTGTTCCCGGAAATCGATAATCTTTATGGCATTCCGGCCCCGATCAAATGGCATCCCGAGATTGATACCGGCATCCATGCGCTGATGACGCTGGCGATGTCCGCTGCGCTCTCGGATCAGCTTGATGTGCGTTTCGCTACGCTGTTCCACGATGTCGGTAAGGCGCTGACGCCAGCAGAAAAATGGCCGAGCCATCATGGTCATGGCCTCGCGGGCGTGCCGATTGTTGAAGCGCTGTGCCAGCGCCTGCGCGTGCCGAATCAGGTGCGTGATTTGGCGTTAGTGGTGACCGAATTTCATGACGTGGTGCACACCATTGAGCGCCAGCCAGCTGACGCGTTAATCGCGCTTTTTGATCGAATTGATGCCTGGCGCAAGCCCGATCGCGTGGAGAAGATGGCGCTGACCAGCGAAGCGGATGCGCGCGGGCGTGCGGGTCTGGAAAGCATGACTTATCCGCAAGGCGACTATTTGCGTCAGGCGTTTGCGCTGGCGCAAGCGGTGCCAACCAAAGACGTGGTGGCAGCAGGTTTTAAAGGGGCGGAAGTGCGGGAAGAGTTGACGCGTCGGCGTGTGGCGGTGCTGCAGGCGCAATTGATTAACGCGCGGCCAGTGTAACCAGCCGCGCGGGGTAACTTACATAAAGATGGCGTAAACCACGGCCGCAACAATGAAGCGGTAGATAGCGAAAGAGACGAACGAGATACGCTTGATCAGCTCAAGGAACACCTTGATCGCCAGCAGCGCCACGACGAAAGCCGTTACAAAACCGACGGCAAACATTGGGAAATCCTGCATCGTCAGGAAGCCGAGGCTCTTGTAGAGATCCAGTCCGGTGGCGCCAATCATCATCGGCACCGCCAGAATGAACGAGAACTCTGACGCCGCATAACGGCTCACGCCCATCAGCATACCGCCAGAAATCGTCGCACCTGAGCGCGAGAAGCCCGGCCACAGCGCCAGACACTGGAAGCAGCCAATCATAAATGCCTGACGGTAGGTGATATCGTCAACGCCAACCGCTTTCGGCTGCTTCGGCTTGAAGTATTCCGCCACCAGCAGCAGCACACCGCCGACCACCAGCGCATACATCACGTTGATCGGGTTAAACAGCGTTTTGATTTGGTCGTGCAGCAGCAAACCAATCACCACCGCAGGCACCATGCCCAACAGAATATGAATCAGGGTTAATTTGCCCGTACCCACGCCTTCATGTTTGACCTCACCGAAGTGAATGCCGATCAAACCAAACAGGCGGCGCCAGAACATCACGACCACAGCCAGAATCGAACCGAGCTGAATCACCACTTCGAAGGTTTCAGCGGTCTGGCCTTCAAAACCCAACAGATGGCCAACAATAATCATGTGGCCCGTGGAAGAGACCGGCAGGAATTCCGTGAGGCCTTCTACAACCCCCAGGATTGCAGCTACCCAAAGCTGGTGAATGTCTGCCATCAAAATATTTCCTCTATCCGTTTTAAACAGTAAAAAGGCGGTCGCAAAGGGCTACCGCCTGAAATTATGCCTGCGTCACGCTGAAGGAAACCTTAAGAAATTCGGTCACTTCCTGCTGGTTAGCGCAACGGCCTCAAGTGAGACACACCATAATTTGGTTTGGTTTCATTGTGATGGCAATCACGGAAGATTTATTTCGGAATAGTCCCGCGCTCAATACGTACGCCAACGCTGGCCGCCTGCGCTACAGCGCCCGGTTTGCCTACCTTTATGCGCACGCCGGGGGTTTTGAAACGATTCATCAACAGATCGGCGATTTCTTCTGCTACCCTTTCGACCAGGGCGAAACGCTGGCCTTGCAGATGATTGAGGATCATTTCCGTGACATCGGCGTAGCTCAGACAATCATTCACATCGTCGCTGGCGGCGGCGTGACGGTTGTCCCACGCCATTTCGACATCGAGCACCAGCTTCTGCTGCATGCCTTGTTCCCAGTCGTAAACGCCAATAGTTGTGAACACGGTAAGCTGCTCGATAAATACGATATCCATGATGTCAGTCTCTGTTTTTGGCTAAGCCGGATACCACTTCCGGCGGATTATGCGTATTATCCACGCTTATCGAGAACAAAACGACCCAAAAGGAACGGTACGACGCTATGAGTGCTATCGCGCTTGGTATGATTATTTTCGCGTATCTTTGCGGCTCGATTTCCAGTGCGATATTGGTCTGTAAACTGGCTGGTTTACCCGATCCGCGCTCGCAAGGCTCAGGCAATCCTGGCGCGACCAACGTTTTGCGCATTGGTGGCAAAGCCGCCGCTGCGGCGGTGCTGATTTTTGACGTGGCAAAAGGCATGCTGCCGGTGTGGATCGCTTATCTGCTGCACGTTGCCCCGCTCTATCTTGGCCTCACGGCGATTGCCGCCTGTCTGGGCCACATCTATCCGGTGTTCTTTCGTTTTCGCGGCGGTAAAGGCGTGGCGACGGCCTTTGGTGCGATTGCGCCGATTGGCTGGGATTTGACGGGATTGATGACCGG
>Ga0308162_1002579_pt1 | contig 11566 bp, 5 predicted proteins | sample PhySR2_FD_201370 | JGI IMG/M metagenome (GOLD analysis project Ga0308162, IMG submission 201370) | Phyllosphere microbial communities from UC Gill Tract Community Farm, Albany, California, United States - DLSLS.R2 | ecosystem: Host-associated > Plants > Phyllosphere > Unclassified | place: USA... | reverse complement strand
TGGCGGGGTGGATGACGATGGGCTGTTCACTTTCAGTTTCGATGATGAGCGTTATTTGCCCTTTGAGGGTACGGGCGCTATTTCAGGCTGGGCGTTGGAATTCACCTCTACTGACGTTGCGGCGCGAAACCGTCTGTTCGAATCGCTGACCGACATCATCCTGAAGCTGCATTACACGGCCAAGGCTGGCTAGGAGGAAGCATGGTGAACCATGACGAGTCGCTGCAAATCGCCGCGCCGTCCCTGCCCAAGGGCGGTGGCGCCATCCAGAGTATCGGCAATGGCCTGGGACCGGTCGGTATCAGCGGTAGTGCATCGTTCGAGTTGCCCTTGCCAATCTCCCCCGGGCGGGGTTTTGCCCCGGACCTGACGCTGGGTTACAGCAGCACCAACGGCAACAGCTCGTTCGGAATAGGCTGGGGCAAGACGCCCAATGCGATCACTCGACGAACGTCCACAGGGGTGCCGGCGTATACCGATGAAGACGTGATCCTGGGGCCGGATGGGGAACCCTGGATGCCGGAGCGCAACCCGAGGACGGGTACAGAGGTTTCAAGGGTCGAGACGGCCTATAACGGCTTGTCGGTGGGGCCTTACACCGTTGTACGCTACTGGCCTCGCACCGAAGGCGCATTTGCACTGATCGAGCATTGGTCCGATACCGACGACCCGGGGGGGTTCTGGCTGATTCACAGCGCGGACGGCAATCTGCACCTGTACGGCAAAACCGCTGCTTCACGACGTGCCGACCCGGATGTCGATGCGCGTGTGGGGGAGTGGCTGCTCGAAGAAAGCCTCAACCCGCGTGGCGAGCACATTGTCTACCATTATCAGGCCGACGATCACGCAGGTGCCCAGCGTTACTTGAGCAAGGTGCTTTACGGCAATGCGCTCGCCGATGACCAGCTGTATGCGTGGCGCGTTGAGGCTGGGCAAGGTGTGCTATGGCATTTTCATCTGGTGTTCGACCATGGTGAGCGTCCTACTGCCCTCATGACCGCTCCTCCTTATGAGGCCACCCAGGCATGGCCTGGACGCAGCGATCCGTTCTCCAGCTATGCCTATGGTTTTGAGCTCAGGACGCGGCAACTGTGTCGGCAGGTGCTGATGTTCCACTACTTTCCCGATGAGCCAGACATGGGGCCGGCGCCCGTGCTGGTGCGCCGACTACTGCTTGAATATCGGCCATCGCCACTGGGTTATAGCCTGCTGCATGCTGCCCATGAACAAGCCATTGACCGGGCGGGGAAGGTACAGAGTCGGCCACCGTTGGAGTTCATCTATAACGCGTTCGAGCTCGCACCGGATCCACGGCGCTATCAGCCATTTGAAACAATGCCGGGTCTTGACGACGGTCAGCGTTATAAATTTGTCGACCTGTACGGCGAAGGTTTTCCGGGCATTTTGTATTCTGACGATAAAGCCTGTTACTACCGCGCACCTATGCGGGCCGAGGCGGCGAGCCACCCCGACGAAGTGGCCTATGACGATTGGCATGAGTTGCCAGAGATTCCGATAGCCGACCGCCTGCAGGCACCCCGACAGTTTTTAAGCGACCTCACTGGTGATGGCTGCCTTGAATGGGTCGTAGCCCAGCCTGGGCTGTGTGGTTTTTTTACCTGCAACCCGGACCGCAGTTGGTCGAGCTTCGCGACCGTGGATGCCTTCCCTCACGAGTTTTTCCATCCTCAGGGGCAATTGGCCAATCTGATGGGGGGCGGCTTGTCTGACTTGGCGATGATCGGCCCGCGCAGCGTACGTTTGTATGCCAACCAGCGGCAAGCGGGGTTTGCCCCCGCCACCCAGGTTAAGCGCAAGGAAGGCGAGGATGATCTGCCGTTGATCAGTAACGCCGCCACCGAGTTGGTCGCCTTCAGTGACGTGCTCGGCAGCGGCCAGCAGCATCTGATCCGCATCCGCCACGACCGGCTTGAATGCTGGCCCAACCTGGGGCGAGGCCGCTTTGGTAAAGGGTTCAGGTTCAGCACGCTGGGTTTTGCTTATGACGAGTTCGATGCATCGCGGGTCTTGCTCGCGGATCTGGACGGCTCCGGTGCCGCAGACCTGATCTACTTGAAAGCCGAGTGCGCGCTGGTGTTCATGAACCGTTGTGGCAACGGCTTTGACGACGCCGTCGAGCTTCCTTGGCCCAAAGACGTTCGCTATGACAGATTTTGCCAGGTGAGTACCGCTGACCTGCAAGGGCTGGGCTGCTCCAGTCTGGTGTTGACGGTGCCGCATATGTCGCCCATGCATTGGCGATATGACTTTGTCGCAGCCAAACCCTATTTGTTATGTGCAACCAATAACAACCAGGGCGCCGCCGCGAGCGTGAAATATCGCAGTTCGGCCCAGGAGTGGCTGGATGAAAAGCAGCAATTGCTCGCGAGCAATCAACCGGCCGTGTGTCGTTTACCTTTCCCCGTGCCGGTGGTGAGTGAGCAGGTTCAATGTGACGAAATCACGGGTAATCGGCTGACGCAACGGTTCGAATATCGAAAAGGCTTTTACGACGGACAGGTACGAACGTTCCGAGGTTTTGCCCTGCTCCTGGCGACTGATACCGACGCTGCTGCCGAGGCATCACCGGAGTCGGGTTTCAGTGAGCCGGTATTGCGCAAGACCTGGTTTCATGTCGGACAGGTGATCGACCCAGCGTGCGATGAGTATTTCAACGGTGATCGGGCTGCTCACCCCTTGGGAGCAACCTTGCTTAGCCATTATCACGAAGCCGACGGTGTCGATGAACTTGTCGTACCCCAGGCCGATGAGTTGCCTGGCATGCTCCAAGCACTGGCAGGCCAGGTATTGCGTGTGGAAACCTATGGAGGGCGCAACGCAGGTGACGTCCCCTATAGCGTCGAGCAAAACCGCTACCTGGTACGCGTGCTGGATCGGCCAGTAGGCGGTCAATTCGCACCTTACAAGGTGATGCTGGCGTTATCGTTGGAGTCGATCGCCTACCAGTACGAGCAACAGGTCGATGACCCGCAGTGCCAGCACGGGATCAACCTGCGCTGGGATGCCTTTGGCAGCCTGACCCATGGCGTCAGGGTCAGTTATGCCCGGCGCCTGACGGCCCAGGATGATCCGGCCTGCCAGGTGGACCCGAATGAAATCACACCGCAGAAACGCTGGTGGTGTGATGCCCATGATTCGGCGCAGCAGGTTTACTACCTGAGTGAAAGCCTGGCGCGGTTTATTCACCTGACACACCCACAGGGCTGGCGCCTGGCCCTGCCTTTTCAGCAACGTGACAACGCGCTGGTGCTGGGTAAGGGCCCTGGTCCCAACGGCTTGCAACCCGACGCGATCAGCTATGAAGCCTTTATCGCGCAAACCGCCGCAAACCCCTTGAATCCCCAAGCTCAGCGAACACTGGTGGGGCAGTCGGTGCAGCGCTACCGGGACTTGTCCGGGGTTCACCCGTTACCGGATGGAGAGGCCATGTTCCTGGCCTTGGCCGATGAGCTGGAAATTGCCGAGCTGGATGAGGCAGCGCTCAAGGCGTACGACTTGCTGCGCAATGACGAGGGTGAAATGCCGTTTGACCTGGAGCAAAAACTCCTGGAGGTCGGGTACCACAAAATGCGCCTGGTTCTGCCGTCCATCGACGGGGCGCAAGCGCCATTGTGGTCGGTCAAGCGCGGTTTCAATACCTACGCCGGCCTCGCGGGTTTCTATAACGTCATCACCGTGCAGCAAACCCGCAGTCATGGTGTGACCCATCTGAGTTACGACCCCTATGGCTGCCTGAATACTCGGGTACGCCTACCTGACGGCTGTGAGACGCGTGTGGATTCGATTGACTATCGCTTGCTGCAACCGGCGCGCATTATCGACCCCAATCAAAACACTCAGGAGGTGCTTTACGGGGCATTCGGCCAGGTGATCGCCACCAGTTTTTTCGGCACCGAACGTGGTCAACCCGTGGGCTTTGCGTCGCTCGATGACTACCGTCCTCCACTCGGCGGCACACCTGGCCAAATCATTGATGCACCGGCCGCGGCGTTGCAGGATGCCGCCACTGCGCACTTTGCCGACCCGTTCAGTTGGATGGGCCGAGTGCCTGACGCCGACCTGCAGGATCGCCAATGGCTGGACGAATGCGTAGCGCAGGGCGACCTGCTACCCAGCGGGCATATTCGTGTGTCGGCCCGTTTGCTCTCGCCATCCGATGCATTGACGCCCGTGCGACAACGCCTGTTGAGCTTGATCCCTCAGGTGCGCCGCGAGCCTGTTCACGCCGTTACCTTGCAGGCTGATCGCTACCCGCTCGATCCGGAAAAACAAATCCGCGTCGCCTTGAGCTGTTGGGACGGTTTCGGTCGCGCCTTGCAGAGCAAGCAAAAGGTCGAGCGCGGTTATGCCTACCATGTGCAGGAAGATGGCTCGTTGGCGCTTGACGGCAATTGTCGGCCGGTGACGGTACAGGATGTTGAGCGCTGGCGGGTCAGCGAGCGGGTCGAGTACAACAACAAGGGGCTGATTGTGCGCATCTACAGGCCCTATTTTGCCGATCATCATCGCTACATCAACGATGTCAGCTTCAGGCAACACGGTTACAGCGACCGACAATTCTATGACCCGTTGGGCCGTCCTACTCGTACCGTCCTCGCCAAGGAGGACTACCTGCGGCGTCATACCTACTGGCCTTGGTACAGCATTTACGAGGATGAAAACGACACCTATGAAGAGGTGATGGCGATGAAAGAGGCCCGGGGGAAGACATTGCAATGACCGCCCTTGCGCTGCACCGGCAGACCCCAGGCCTGAGTGTGAGCGACCCTCGCGGGCTGACGGTGCGCACGGTGCGCTATTGGCGTGAGAGTGGGCGGGAGCAGGCGCAGGCAAGGAGCAGTCGTAGTGGCTTCGACGGTGCGGGCCGAGTCGTGGCCGAGTGGGACCCGCGTTTGGTGGAGCGGGCCAACCTGACGCAGGTTTACTCGCTCGGCAGCAAGGTACTGGGCTCCCACAGCGTTGATGCAGGATGGCGTGTCAGCCTGTTCACGCAGGCGGCTGAACAGGTGCAAGCGTGGGACGCTCGCGGTAATGAGCGACAGGTTGAATACGATAGTTTGCTAAGGCCTGTGGCGGTGTTCGAGCAAGCTGCGTGCGTCGAACGTCATCACTACGCCGATGCGTCGCCGCACTATGCCGCGCACAACCAATGCGGCCAGTTGATCCGCCACGACACCCCGGCTGGAACGCAGCATTTCAATGAGTTCGGCTTGACCGGCGCGGTGCTGGAACAGCATCAACACTTTCTGCAAAGCCTGGATATGCCCGATTGGCCACTGCCCTTCGATGAGCGGGATAATTTGCTTGAGCAAGCAGCCGGTGCTCGCAGTACTTTGCAGTTCAACCCGGTGGGCAATGTGCTGGAGCAAACCGATGCGCAGGGTAATCGGCAGCGTTTCAATCACACCATCGACGGCCGATTGCGCGAGGCCTGGCTGCAGCTGAAAAACGCGACCGCCGCGCAGCGGCTGGTACATGACATTCACTACAACGCTCAAGGACAGATAGAACAGCAAACGGCAGGCAACCAGGTCACCAGTCGGTTTGATTACTGCCCGAAAGACGGGCGATTGAACCGTCTGAGCGCTGCCGGGCCTAGCGACGAACCGCTACAGGATTTGCACTACGTCTATGACCCGGTGGGCAATATCCTTAGCCTTGAAGACAAGGCACTGCCGGTGCGCTTCTTTGCCAACCAACGCATCGAGCCGATCAACCGCTATACCTACGACAGTCTTTACCAGTTGATCGAAGCCACCGGCTGGGAGGCCGGCAGCGCTAATCGCGGGCCTGCTCATCTCGAGGATCCGGCTGCCGTGGCTAACTATCGTCAAACCTATCGCTACGACGCTGGCGGCAATTTGCTCGAGCTGATCCACCACGGCCCACAGCAACATGGGCGTGTGTTGACGGCGGCCAAGCACAGTAATCGCTGCCTGCCCGAGGTGGGCGGGAGGCCACCGACCGAAGCGGAGATCTCCGAAGGCTTCGATGCCAACGGCAACCTGTTGGTGTTGGATCGGGGCCGCACACTCAATTGGGATGTACGTAATCAACTGAGCCACGTGCATACCGTAGAGCGAACGTTGTGCCTGGATGACACCGAGCGCTACGTCTACGGTGCCGACGGCATGCGTCAGCGCAAGGTGCGCACGACGCAAACCAACGCCCGCACGGTGATCAGCGAGACGTGCTATTTACCCGGTCTGGAAACCCGCACGATTGATGACGAAAAACTGTATGTCGTCACTGTTCAGGCCGGCCGCACCACGGTGCAGGTGTTGCACTGGGAGGGCGCGGTGCCGCGTCAACTGGCCAATGATCAATACCGCTACAACCTGAACGATCATTTGGGGTCCTGCTCGCTGGAGCTGGACAGTGAAGCGCGGATCATCAGCCGCGAGACTTATCATCCGTTTGGCAGTACGGCGTTCACTGAGAGGGGAGACTCGAGCGAGCAGAGTTATCGCACGTTGCGTTATTCGGGTAAGGAGCGGGATGCGACCGGCCTTTATTATTACGGTCTGCGCTATTACATGCCCAGGTTTCAGCGCTGGATTAACCCGGACCCCGTGGGTGTCAGTGATGGTTTAAATGTATTCGCCTTTCTAGGCGGTAATCCCATTGGTTATCGAGACGCTGTGGGTGAGAAGCGCGAGCCGGTGAATAAAGATATCCACTTGATATGGGTGGGCGAGTCAGCGGAAGCGTTGGCGGCGCATGTCAGCAATATTAATAATACTGTCGAGCAGGCGAGCGGGTATAAAGTTCATCTTTATCTTGAGTCAGGTAACGAGGATGCATTTGCGAATGTCCTACAGGATCTTAAAGTTCATAATGTTGTCTATTTGAGAGAGGAGAAACTCTTCAGGAAATTCAAAAAAAGTCCAGTGGGGGCTATTTATAAAGACTTCAGGTCGGGAGATCCAAAAAACTTTGCGTTTGCGGTGGATACGCTACGGCCCTATTTGGTTCGCAAGAAAGGAGGGCTCTACTCCGATGTCGATGACCAGTATCTCGGTGCTGAGAGTGAAGGGCACGAGCGCCTGGGCGATACGACGCTTTATGCAAGACCCGACGAAATAATCACAAACTCACCTGTTTGGGTGCCTTGGGAAAATAGGGGCTCCAGAAATGCGGTGCTGATAAACAATAGCTCGTTTGCCGCGCATGCTGGAAACAAAACACTGAAGCATATCGAGAAAGAAATGGTCGTGCGTTATAAAGAAGTTGTTAAGTCTGAAGAGTATACGGATAGTCACGGTCGCATCGGAGCCGGGATACTCGAGTTGGAAACACCTGAGCGAATAAAGTTGATGAGTTCGATGGTGGGTCCAAAGGTGTTTAGCTCGATCATAAGAGAATATGATAGTGAGGCCAATGATATCGTTCGTCAGGCTATATTGGTCGAGTCGGGAGGCGACGTTCAGGGCTTTAATGATCGTAGAAATGAAAAGATGCCGCTTAGACGCTTCATTAAGGTAGGTAGTGCAAACTCTTGGAAATAAAATCCCCATGAGCGCTATTAACCACGAACTTCGAACGGAGATGGCCGGTGTGAAATGAATTTTATGTCGGCAATCCTCAAGTAGAGAGACTCAGCCATGCTCAGCTTGAATAGCCATACCCCCACATTGACTGTTACCGATCCGAGAAGTCTACCCGTTCGCTCGGTGAAGTATTTACGATCGACTGCCGGCCAAGCGGCACAGGCACACATCGACCGCACTGCGCATGACGCGGTAGGCAGAGCGACAGCGCGCTGGGACCCGCGTCTGCAGTCGGTGCAAAAAGACGACCCGCAGGTGCCTGCCAACCTGAATATCCTTCACTCGCTTGGCGGCCAAGTATTGTTGATTCAAAGCGTCGATGCGGGTTGGGATGTTCAACTGTTCGGTGAGGCTGGGCAGGGTGTGCAGTTCTGGAATGGGCGCGGTAGTCAACGCCGCGTAGTATTCGATGCGCTACTGCGACCTGTGGCGATTATTGAAAATTCAGCCTGCACCGAGCGCTTTGCATACGGGATGGCTGAGCCGACTGCGGCTGAACGTAATCAATGTGGGCGGGTGGTGCGCCAAGATGACCCGGCCGGTACTCGTCATTTCGACTACTACGGGGTAGCTGGCGAGCCGATAGCGCAAACCCAGCGTTATCTGCAAAGCCTGGATATGCCTGATTGGCCACTGCCCCTTGATGAGAGAGATGATTTGCTTGAACAAGCAGCCGGTGCTCGCAGCGCTTTGCTGCTCAACCCGTTGGGCGATGTGCTGGAGCAAACCGATGCGCGGGGCAATCGGCAGCGTTTCACTCACACCATCGACGGCCGATTGCGCGAGGCCTGGCTGCAGCTGAAAAACGCGACCGCCGCGCAGCGGCTGGTACATGACATTCACTACAACGCTCAAGGACAGATAGAACAGCAAACGGCAGGCAACCAGGTCACCAGTCGGTTTGATTACTGCCCGAAAGACGGGCGATTGAACCGTCTGAGCGCTGCCGGGCCTAGCGACGAACCGCTACAGGATTTGCACTACGTCTATGACCCGGTGGGCAATATCCTTAGCCTTGAAGACAAGGCACTGCCGGTGCGCTTCTTTGCCAACCAACGCATCGAGCCGATCAACCGCTATACCTACGACAGTCTTTACCAGTTGATCGAAGCCACCGGCTGGGAGGCCGGCAGCGCTAATCGCGGGCCTGCTCATCTCGAGGATCCGGCTGCCGTGGCTAACTATCGTCAAACCTATCGCTACGACGCTGGCGGCAATTTGCTCGAGCTGATCCACCACGGCCCACAGCAACATGGGCGTGTGTTGACGGCGGCCAAGCACAGTAATCGCTGCCTGCCCGAGGTGGGCGGGAGGCCACCGACCGAAGCGGAGATCTCCGAAGGCTTCGATGCCAACGGCAACCTGTTGGTGTTGGATCGGGGCCGCACACTCAATTGGGATGTACGTAATCAACTGAGCCACGTGCATACCGTAGAGCGAACGTTGTGCCTGGATGACACCGAGCGCTACGTCTACGGTGCCGACGGCATGCGTCAGCGCAAGGTGCGCACGACGCAAACCAACGCCCGCACCTTGGTCAGTGAGACCCGATATCTACCAGGGCTGGAAACGCGCGATGGGGATGGCGAGAAACTGCACGTCGTCACCGTCCAGGCCGGCCGCACCACGGTGCAGGTGTTGCATTGGGAAGGCGCGGCGCCGCAGCAACTGGCGAATGATCAATACCGTTACACCCTTAGCGATCATCTGGGCTCTTGTGCGCTGGAACTGGACAGTGAAGCGCGGATCATCAGTCGCGAGACGTATCATCCGTTTGGTACGACGGCCTTCACGCAGAAGGGTGATTCGAGCGAAGAGAGTTATCGCACGTTGCGTTATTCGGGCAAGGAGCGGGATGCGACGGGGCTTTATTACTATGGGTTCAGGTACTACGTGCCGTGGTTACAGCGTTGGAGTAATCCCGACCCTGCAGGTGAAGTGGATGGGCTTAATCGCTATGAGATGGTGCGCAATAACCCAGTGACGTTCACAGATATCCTTGGGCTTTCACCCACCGTGTGGTTTACCTATGTTGATGGTCAAGAGCGGGCGTTAAGTGATAATGAACTGAGAGCTGCGTTTAGCGATGGGACACCTAAGATCATATTCTCGGGGGATGGCCACGCCAGTCCCTCATTTGCTTACGCCTCGGATATACCTGATGTAATGGCTGCAAACAGAAACGGTGCGCTAAGTTTGTATGTGGAAGCCACTCCAACTGACGCAGCCATTAAGGTTGAAAAATTCATTCCTGAATTTATCGACAAAAATAAAAGCGCGGTGATTGGGTGGGAACCAGAAGAACTCTCGACTTCGATGCTAGAGCTCTTTATCATCGCGATGGATCATTCTGAGTCGAGTGTAATCTCGTCGGGCGCGGTTTTGGATGATGTCGAGATGCTTGGAGCGAAAGTTACCAGCCAGTTATTTATGCAGGCTGAAGAGTTAGCCAAGGAGTTTTCATTGGTTATTTCAGACTTTACAAAGCCGGAAGGTTATCCCGAGAGTACCGTTGAGCGATTAAGAACTATCACCTCGTCGGTTTGGAGGGATGAATTCATTAACCCGTATCTGGCGGAAAAAGTCGGGGTTGAGGCGAGTGCAAATAAAGACCGTACATTTATGGTTTCAGTAGGGTTTGCCCATCTGGATGTTCGCTACAATCCGGTTCAGCAGATATTGAACGAAATAAGAGAGACTCATGGCTTTCAACAACGAATCTTTTTTAATCGATCCAACAACCCTATAGTAGTTAAAGCAGAGCAATAATTTTTTAATCAATAAAGGGTGTTTGCACTCAGTAAAAGCGTTCCCGCCACTAGCGATGGATCAGTGGTGTGCTGTCTGCCGACATCATGAGCCCACAAAGTTTTTCCGTAATCTATGGGGGCCGTCAAGCTGTGAAAAGGGCTGCCGAAGAAGACTGAACAGGCACCGCAAAGCCCAAATAAAAAGCCCCCACCCAACCCACTCATAGCTGACATGGATCTTCTGAAAAAGAAGGGATCCTATGAATCTCTGAGGCCGTCAAACCTCATCACGAATGCGTCGTGGTAGGCGCAAGGATCGGCAAGATGAGGGCAAGGGTCAACGTAGGTCATTGCACCCGACGATGTGGGAACCGGTTTGAATAACTTGCCACACAGTTTGCGCAAGGAGGCTTGGTTGATCAACGACGGAACCCAACGTTGCACTTATACAATGTGAGTTTTTTATGAATATTTCAGACGCCGCTGTAAGCCTGTCCACCCCTCTCAGCGTGTCCGCACCAGCGGAGGCCTCCAGCCAGGCAGGACACGTGCAAGCGAGTGCCGCCCCCCTCGAATCGCGCTCGGGGCCGCGTATGCAAAGTATGGGGCTTACGAGCTTGCGGCAAACTGTGCTGCAAGGCCTCGGCGATACAATTCGTTCGCATGTTTTGCCATCCTCAGTACTTCATAGCACCGACAGTTCGAAAGACAAAGCCTATGGGGCCGCGTTGACGTTCGTTGGCGGGATGGCGAAGGTGGCCGGCAAGAAGATGGCAAGCTCAGGTGGCCTTTCCTCGAAAGTCGCAGGTTCGGCGCTGATGTGGGGGGGTAAAGCGGCGGAGAAAATCGGCAAGAACACGTATAAAAATGCTGAACCCAAGGAGGACGGCAATTACAACGCGTTTGCACCGCGTAACTGGGTTCGTTAAAAACAGGCCTGACACCCTGCGAGGGGCTGTCTGTCTGTTTTGATGGTCATTGAACCGAAAAGCCCCCACCCAACCCACTGCGGATAGGGGACGCAATGGGCTGGGCGAGGGCTTCTTGTACGACTGTTTTACTGCGCGATAGTTTTCACCGATACGCCACGCTCAATCGGCGTCGAGCGGCCGTAGATATCTTCGAAGCGTTCGATGTCGTCCTCGCCCAGGTAACTGCCCGATTGCACTTCGATGATCTCCAACGGGATCTTGCCCGGGTTGCGCAGGCGGTGCACCGAGGCGATCGGGATGTAGGTGGACTGGT
>Ga0308162_1002570_pt1 | contig 11601 bp, 13 predicted proteins | sample PhySR2_FD_201370 | JGI IMG/M metagenome (GOLD analysis project Ga0308162, IMG submission 201370) | Phyllosphere microbial communities from UC Gill Tract Community Farm, Albany, California, United States - DLSLS.R2 | ecosystem: Host-associated > Plants > Phyllosphere > Unclassified | place: USA... | reverse complement strand
CGCGTCTGCGCTCGATAGTGCTTAACAGCATGAGAATGAAAAAGATATCAAACATATCTCAGGCTCTTTACGCTAACGCATTGAATTTTGAGAAAGCCGTGTCCATATCTAGAAGTTAACAGCCCTGCGCCGCAGTTCGCGGGAGATCGTTGACTTGCTGACACCTAAGCGGCGGCCAATCTCCGACTGACTAACTTTATCTTCACACAACAGGCCTATCTGGTATCGTAACCCTTCGGTTAGCTGCTGATATTTCATGGTTACTCGCTCATCTTTAGTCGGAAGAGCAGGATAGCTTATCAGTGGCTAACCGTCCCTCCATACGCATGACCGAGCGTTGCACTTATTATCTGAATTCGCGAACAAAGCATTTTTTAGTTTGACATACGACTCACATTAATTATATATACTAGTGAATGTTTTCAGGCTGGCCTTTGCAGAGCATGGCATATTTTCCTTGGTTAGTGCTGTTTGATAGAGTATCGATTTTCATTATTGCGGTGGTTTCATTTATAATCGCTTTGTCCTATGTGGTGATTATAATTTTAACTCATTCACCAAGCGTACTGATCTCATCAACAGTACAGGAAAAACGCTGGCCGTTAACACAAGACGTAAGTGATATTAAAAAAATGTACCTGTTTGGCGTAAAACAACAACACCTTGAAAAAATCAGTGACACCAGCACAGTCGGTTTGTGTCGTGATTCGGAGCCGGATGCGTTTTATCTAACGGTTCCTAAAGCAGATACAGAGGCCAGCGTTCGCGCCCTAGTACTTAGCACGCAAAGCAGCCTTTCCGTTGCTGTAATTGATATTGAAGGGCAACAGCAGTTGTTTACCTTGGGTGACTCTTTGACAAATTACGGTGGGGAAATAGCCAAGATCCTTGCTGACAGAGTTATCATCAGAAATGGTGCTTACTGTAGCGCATTAATGTTTGTTGATTAACTTATATACGTTGGCACAGTGTAAGAATATGATGTTTATGGAAAATATCAAATCATCAAAGCGTCATCGTTTTTTATCCTTTACTTTTTATTCATGGTTTTTGTTCACTCCAATCCTTTCTTCTCAGGCACTAGCCCAAGAGGTAACGGCTAACGAAACTAAATCCACGAATAACACAATAAACAGTGGAAAAGGTCCACAGTTTACCGCCGTGTTTAAAAACACGGATATTCGTGAGTTTATTAATATCGTCAGTAAAAACCTGCATAAAACCATCATTATTGATACGCAGGTTAAGGGCGAAGTCTCCGTTCGCAGCTATGCTCAATTCACGACCGAGCAGTACTATCAGTTTTTCCTCAATGTACTGGATGTCTATGGTTATACGGTTATTACGACCGAAAATGATGTGCTTAAGGTAGTTCCCTCAGAAAAAGGCGAACGGGCGGCATTATCTTCCTCGAAAAATACGCTTAAAGGCGCTGAAATCGTTGTGCGTGTTGTTTCGATGCAAAACCTTTCCGGCGCATCCCTGGCACCGATTTTGGATAAGTTTAATAACAACATGGGCGTAGGCAGCGTACGATACTATCAGCCAGGCAATACCCTGCTGATCACAGGCCGCGCTGACGATGTCCGGTCGATTGAAACAATCATTCGCGATCTGGATAAAAACAGCAGTAGCCGCACGTCCGTGGATATTATTCCTGTTCATAACAGCAAAGCCTCTGCAATTGAAAAAGCCGTCACGGACGTCTATCGCAATAGCTCTGACAGTGAATTTTCACGTCCGAAAGTAGTGGCTGATGATAAAGCAAAGGTCCTGCTGGTTAACGGTACGGATAAGGCGCGTGAAAGAGTGCGTAAACTGGTGACACGTCTTGACCGGAAGCCTAATCTCCAGAGCAATTCGAAAGTTATTTTCCTTAAATACGCCGATGCGGGTGAGCTGGCACGCATTCTATCAGCCAGCGACGGCGACAGCTCGGATGGCAAAGATCAGGGCCAGAACGCTGGCGATGTGGGAAATAACGGTAACGACGGTAGCCAGGATAGCATCAGCGACCAGAGCAATTCTCTTTCCAATAACAGTAGCCAGACCAGCAGCAGCTATGGCTCATCACTGAACAGTAGCGGGCCAATTTTCAAAGGCGTTAGCGTGCAGGCAGATAAATCTAATAACGCCCTGGTAGTCTACGCGTCTGAAGAGCAGATGCTTGAAATTGAGTCCATTGTGAGTCAACTGGATATTCGCCGTAACCAGGTGCTGGTGGAAGCCATTATCGTTGAAATTCAGGACGCAGACGGTTTGAACCTCGGGGTTTCCTGGGCCAACAGCAAATATGGCGGTGCCGGATTTAACGCCGATTCCGGCTCCAACCGCGCCACAAATGCTGCAAACGGCTTTGGTGAAAACCAGCCTGTGGCCTCGGCTTTGAAAGACGCGGGCGGCCTAGTTGCCGGGTTCTATCACGGCAACTGGGGCGCACTGTTTAGTGCACTGGAGAGCAACCGTCACAATAATATTCTGGCTACACCGAGTATAGTGACCCTGGATAATCGCCAGGCTGAATTCAACGTCGGCCAGGATATCCCGCTACTCAGCGGCTCTCGGACCTCAACCGAGAGCAACAACATCTTTAACACGGTTGAACGTCGTACAGTCGGATTTAAATTCAAAATTCGTCCGATGATTGACCAGGGCAACACAGTGCAGCTCTATATCAGCCAAGAGATCTCCAGTCTGACGGATGCCACCACCGCCAATATTGACAGCAGTTTAGGGGCCATCTTTAACATCCGTACTGTTAACAATGTGGTGCAAGTGGAAAATGGAGAAACCGTGGTCATCGGCGGGCTGCTTGATAACGAACAAAACAACCGGGTCAGCAAAGTACCTCTGCTGGGCGACATCCCCTGGATTGGTGGCCTGTTCCGCTACACGTCGCGCAACAACTCCAAACGTAACCTGATGCTGTTTATTCGCCCGCACATTATTCGCGTTCAGGAGCGTTACAACGATCTGACGCAGGATCAGTACGCGACCTATAAAGACAACGACAACAACGAGAACCCGGATCTGGTCAAATCACTCGGTACGCGTCTGTCCGGCAGCGGAGAAAACGGTCGTCAGTCGCTAAACTACATCCAGAGTAATATCGCCGCCTTCGCCCGGGGAGTGGCTGAATGAGTGGGAAAATCCTCAGCCTTGAATGGTCGCAGCAACAAGGGATTTTGCTCGATGACCAGGACGGTGCCACAGCGTTGTTCTATCGGCGCGGTGTGGCACCGCAGGCGCTGATGAGCGTACTGCGCACTGTGGGGCGTGAAACGCCGCTGCAACACCTGGATGAAGATACCTTTTCTGTCCGGCTGATCGCCCGCTTTCAGCACGACAGCTCTCGCGCCAGCGATGTCATGGCAAGTCTCGGCAGCGAGCTCGATATGTTCCAGCTGGCGGATGCCCTGCCCAATCATGAAGAGCTGATGAATGCAGATAGCGATGCCCCTATCGTCCGGCTGATTAACGCCATTCTCAGCCAGGCGATCAAAGAGCGCGCCTCCGATGTGCATATCGAACCGTTTGAACAGGTGGTTGACGTACGCTTTCGCATTGATGGTGTGCTGCTCAAAATGCTGGAGCCAGAGCGCCGTCTGGCCTCCGTGCTGGTTTCTCGTATCAAAGTCATGGCAAAGCTCGACATAGCTGAAAAGCGCACTCCGCAGGACGGACGTATCAGTCTCCGCCTCGGCCATCAGGCTATCGACGTGCGCGTCTCGGTGCTCCCTTCCAGCCACGGTGAGCGAGTCGTCATGCGTCTGCTGGACAAAAATGCGGTTCAGCTCTCTCTGGCTCACCTAGGCATGTCCGATCAGCTGCGTCAGCGGGTGATGAACCTGGTGAACCGCCCTAACGGCATTTTCCTCGTCACCGGTCCGACAGGTTCCGGCAAAAGCACCACGCTGTACGCCGCCATCTCTGCCATGAATCGCGCCGAGCACAATATCATGACCATCGAAGATCCTGTGGAGTATGACATCGCCGGTATCTCGCAGACGCAGGTGAATCCCAAAGTCGATATGACCTTTGCCCACGGTCTGCGCGCCATTTTGCGTCAGGATCCCGACATCATTTTGATAGGAGAGATCCGCGACCGGGAAACGGCTCAAATCGCGGTCCAGGCATCCCTCACGGGGCACATGGTGCTGGCTACGCTACATACCAACACCTCCGTCGGGGCAATCACCCGCTTGCAAGATATGGGCGTTGAACCCTTTTTACTATCCGGTTCCCTGAGCGGGGTACTGGCTCAGCGGCTTGTGCGTCGGCTGTGCGAACACTGCCGACGTCCGGTCACCCTTAGTGAGGAAGAGTGCCAGTCCCTGGGTGTGTCGTGGCGCGACGGGCTGAAAGCCTGGGCACCCGGCGGATGTGAACGCTGTCACTCATCAGGCTACCGGGGACGGACCTCGCTGCACGAAATGCTGGTGCTCAATGAAGCCATGCGTACTGGAGTACATCAGAAGAGCAGCGAAGCCGAGCTGGTGGCCATGAGCGATAACTTTATGTCACTGCGCCAGGATGGATTCGATAAAATACTGGCCGGAACTACCAGCGTAGAGGAGGTTTTGCGGGCAACCGGTGAGGTCGAAGGCAATGAGATATAGCTATCTTGCGTCCGACCCGCTGGGGCAGGAGATCCGTGGCGTGTTGGAGGCTGATTCAGAGTCCCATTTACGCACCCTACTGAGGGAGAAAAAGCTGACCTTGCTCACTTCCCACCGTCGTGAAAAACTGACCGGCAACTGGCGTCAGCGTCGGCTTCTAATCAGCGATACCGACCTGTCAATAATGACGCGGCAGTTGGCAATCATGGTCGCCTCTTCCATGCCGCTGGATGAAGCGCTCTACGCCGTGGCCCAGCAGTCAGAAAAGCCCGCTGTGGCTCAGGTCGTCGGCCAGCTGCGAGAAAAGGTGGTCTCTGGCCTGAGTTTCGAGCAGGCGCTGCTCAGTTTTCCCCACACCTTCGAACACTTCTACTGCGCGATGGTCGCCGCAGGCGAGGCCAGCGGCTATCTCAACGTGGTGCTGCTGCGCCTGGCGCAGTACATCGAAAAACGCCAGACCATGAAAAACAAGCTGGTGCAGGCGATGCTCTACCCGGCCGTCCTGACTATCGTCACCATCGGCGTGGTGACCATCCTGTTGACGTCGGTGGTGCCGCAGGTCATGAGCCAGTTTATTCAGATGAAGGTCGAGCTGCCATGGTCCACCCGCCTGCTTTTGACCCTCAGTGACGCGATCCGAGACTATGGTCTGCTGGTGGCAGGCGTGCTGGCCGCCGTGCTGTTTTTCTGGCGCTGGTCGCTGCGCAAGCCAGAGAACCTCCTACGCTTCCATCGCCGGATGCTGCGGATCCCCTTTATAGGACGGCTGGTGCGGGAGAGCCACGCCGCCCGCTATGCCAAGACACTCGCCATTCTTACCGCCAGCGCCGTCCCGCTGTTAGAGTCGATGCGCATTGCAGCTCGCGTCCTCGCCAACAGATACACGCGCGAAAAGCTTACCGATGCCAGCGACCAGGTCTATGAAGGCAAAAGTCTTTACCAGGCGCTATCTGCTACGCGTCTCTTCTCACCGATGATGAACCACATGATCGCCTCTGGCGAGCGCAGCGGCGAGCTGAGCCAGATGCTTGAGCACGCCGCCGATCTCCAGGATGAGATCCTCAACCACCGACTGACGCTGTCGCTGGGCATATTTGAACAGGCTCTGATTATCATCATGGCGTCAGCAGTACTGTTCATCATCATGTCGATTCTCCAACCCATTCTTCAACTCAATACAATGGTCGGATAACGATCGAACAGGAGCACTCTGTATGGCACAAACGCGGTATCTCCGTCGGGGACAAGAAGGTTTTACACTGCTTGAAGTGATGGTGGTGATTGTGATCATCGGTCTGATGGCAACACTGGTTATTCCGAACATCATGGGGAGCAAAGCGAAAGCGGACCAGCAGAAGGCGAAAGCCGATATCAGCATGCTGGAAAGCTCGCTGGAGATGTATCATCTCGACAATAACCACTACCCCACCACCGAGCAGGGGCTTCAGGCGCTGGTAACCAAACCGGAAGAAGACCCGGTACCGGTACACTATCGTCAGGGCGGCTACATCAAACGTCTGCCGAAAGATCCATGGGGCAACGATTATCAGCTGCTGAATCCCGGTCAACGCGGCACCATCGACGTCTACTCTCAGGGACCGGACGGAAAAGAAGACACTGACGATGACATTGGCAACTGGGCCGCGGAGTAACGACACGCATGCTTTCATTCCTGGCCGTCGCGGCTAAACGTTCACCCCGTCAGCGTGGCATGGTGCTGCTGGAAGTGTTGGTGGCGCTGGTGATCCTCGCGGTTACCGGCAGCGCCGTCATTCGTCTCGCGGCGCAGCAAATCATCATGCTCGGGCAGTCGAAAGCAACGCTGTTCGCAGGCTGGGTGGCCGACAACCAGTTGGCCCAGCTGCATCTTGCCCCCGTCTTTTCTGACCGCCAGTGGGTGCAGGGTGAAAGCCTGATGGGCGGCAACACCTGGCGCTGGCGCTATCGCTATGACGACAGCATCGTGACGGGAACAAATAATCTGGAGATCCAGGTCTTCCAGATCGGTGAGCAATCGCCGGTGCTCTCCGTCAATACGCTGGTGGCAAAACGATGAACCGCCAACGCGGCTTTACGCTGCTGGAAGTGATCCTCGGGATGGCGCTGATCGCCGTTATCTCCCTCAGCGCCTGGTATCTGCTGGCGGGCATGAACCGCAGCCAGCAGTTGGTGCTGTCCCAGGGCAACAAACTTAAAACCATTACCCACGCCTTTCAGAGTCTGACCGACGACTTTTCGCACGCGGTGATCCGCACTCCACAGCCCGGTGCCTCTACCGCCGGACTGCCGGATTTTCAGTTACAGACCGGCGATGAATCTCAGGTGCGTTTGCTACGTCAGCAGCCGCGCAGAAAAGGGGGCCAACTGGAACGCGTGGAGTGGTACTGGCAAAACAATGTCCTCTACCGCCGCAGTCAGTTGCTGATCCCCGATGGGAAGGTGGTGAATCAGCGCGTTCTGTCCGGTATCACGGGCTTTCATTTGCGCTTTTATCAGAAGGGCCTCTGGCGGCCACAGCTGGTGGACAACACCACCCTCCCTCAGGGTGTCGAAATCACCCTTGCCGTGAACGGGATAGGTGAAGTGCAGCGTTTAGCCTTAATGGGGAAAGAGTGATGCGCCCTGCCACTTGCCGCGACGAACGAGGTATGATCCTGCTGGTGGTTCTGCTGATTATCAGTCTGATGACGGTTATGGCCGCAAGCCTCTCCCGTGCTGGCCAGACGACGCGGCAGAACATCAGCAGCGAGCATCAGCGGCTGCTGGCAAAATGGCAGATGCTGGGGGCAGAAGCGGCAGTAACCGCCGAACTTCAGCGCGAGCTTGAGAGCAATGGCGGCATTCTGCCGGGCGCGAGTCGCTGGCTTCAACCACAGGTTGTCCAGGTCAACGGCAGCGATGTGCGCTATACCCTGCGCGATCTTTCGGCCTGCTTTAACCTTAACGGACTGCTCAGTAAGCCTAAAAACGTCAATGCGAGAGAACAAAAACGGCAGAAAGAGACGGCCAGCACGCTTTCTCCAGAGGTATGGTTTCAGCAGTTGTTAAGCAGCGCGGGCGTCAGCCAGCCCCCCGATATAAATGCAATACGCACGATGCTCGAAGGCTATCAGTTCATTGATCCCAGCCAGCTGCTGTCCATCATTCCTGTCACCTCCGCAGCCTGGCAAAAGTTGCAGTCGCAGCTCTGCGCCACGAGCGGGAGTGCGAAAAGTAATAAACCCAACATTAACGGACTGTCCCTTACCCAGCTTCCCCTTCTGCAGGCCGCGCTGAAAAACACGCCCGGAGTAGAACTCCTTTCGCAGCTGATCACCAACCGACCGGCGAGGGGGTGGAAAGATCAGTCTCAAATTCCTCCGACGATAGCCAAACAACTTCCGATTACCGCGCTATTCAGCTACAGAAGCAACGATTATCAGCTCTTCCTTGAGGGCATGAAACAGGGCAAGAGCTGGACAATGATTACCCAACTTCGCTATGAGAAACGAAAAATGCGTGTGGTATCTCGCCAGTTTGAGGGTGACACAGAATGAAATCCCGCTTTCAGATCAAGCGTCCGTCAGGCAAGCGCCTGTTTTTACGCCTGCCGCTCAATGCCGAAGCCCCGGTCGCCTGGTGGTATGGCGATCCGAAAATGCCCCTGGCGGCGGAAACGGGACATATAGCCGGTCTGGATCGGCTCGACGAACTCCCTGACTCCCTGCGTCAGAGCCCGACGGTGCTGTGGTTGCCAGCGGAGCAGTGCGTCCTGGAGCAGGTGACCTTCAACGGTAAGGCCAAGCTCAGACCAGATCAACTGGCACAGATTCTGGGCGACAGCCTGGGGGAAGATGTCAGCGAATGGAGGTGGTGGCGAATGCCCACTACCGGACCACACCCGCTGCTGCTAGGCTGTCCTAAGGAGTGGATCACCGAGATGTTGACCGCGGTGTACACCAGCGACTTGCAGGTCACACAGATATTGCCGGAACTGGCCGCGCTGCCTGCCGGAACAGCTGCCGTTACCCGCGCGGGTGGTCGCTGGCTGTTCCGTGAGGAGGGGGGCCGTGGCGTATGGCTACATCCGGATTGGGTCGCCGAGATGCTGCCACAGTGGCGCGCAATCGACACTATAGCCCTGTATGGTCCGGCACCCTTCCCGAATGCGTCCTGGGCTGCGGAACATCCTGAGTGCGGGGAAGCCCTTTTGGCGAGCCACAGCGCGAACTGCGGTGTCAATCTTTTGCCAAAACTGCCCCCCTCGCTGAGACCCCGAAGCGAAAAGCGCTACTGGCCCTGGGCGGCGGGGTTTCTGGCGGCGGCAATGGTGCTCTCGCTGGTAGGAACGCTCGGCACAGCGCTGTATTTTCACCTCCAGGCCAGAGACGATCACCAGCAGGTCAATGCCCTCTATCAGGGCTGGTTTCCAAAAGATAAACGCGACGATGTCGATGCTTACGATAAAATTCGTCGCCAACGCCACAGCCTGATACAGCAGTTCGGCACTATCAACTTCTTCAACGCCTTCTGGCAGTATGCGCAGTTGCAGAGCCAGTGGGCGCAGCCGCAGGTGCAGCACCTGCTGTTTGACAGAGATAAACGTACGCTGACGCTGGCCGTTAATCTCAGTGAGACCGATGCGAAAAAGGCAATGGCAGAGGCTAAACGGGCAGGCTTCACGGCGAAGTTTGCAACACCTAGGCAGGGGCGAGTCATCGCCACGTTCACATTCAGGGGGGCTAATGCGAATTGATCTGTTGCCGTGGCGAATACCGTTAATTGTGCTGGGTGCTTTCGTCGTGTTGCAGGGCGCGGCCTTTTGGCTGCTCTCCACCGCCAGTCAGGAAGCGCAGACGGCGCGGGAGCAGTTAGCCTGGATTAAAAAGCAGGAGGATGTGGTTAACTGGATACGTCAAAAACCCGATGAATCGGCCTTCAACCAGTCCTTAGCGCAGGCGGTGACCGAGAGCGCACAGCGGAGCGGGATTGTGCTGCTCCCGGTGGTAAGCCAGGGTGATACTGTGCAGATGACCTTTGCCAGCATCGAATTCAACCCGCTGTTTAGCTGGCTGCAACAGATGCAGCAAACCGCCGGTGTAGTGGTGATCTCACTGGAGCTGACGCCTGCTGCCAGCGGGGAAGTGAACGTATCGCGTCTGGTGCTGGGCCGACCGCCCCGGGTGCAGTAAGCCGTGCGATGCCGACATTGAGCTGGCTGGCGCTGTCGCTGCTTATCGGATTATGTCTTGGCAGCGTTATGAATATGGTGGTCTACCGTCTGGTGGCGATGATTGTCCGTGAGGAGCAGGAGACTGCAACCGCACTCAATCTTTTTTGGCCGCCCTCTCACTGCCCGCATTGCGGGCACGGGATACGCTGGTATGACAATGTTCCGGTTATGAGCTGGCTGATTCTGCGCGGACGCTGCCGCGACTGCGATACCCCGATAGGCCAGCGCTATCTCTGGCTGGAGGTGAGCCTCGGTGCCTGGGGGGGGCTCTGTGCGTGGCTGTTGCCTCCCGGCATAAGCTGGGCGGCATTTATGCTGTATGGTGCCTGGCTGCTGGCGCTGGCGTGGATAGATTATCTGCATCGGCTGCTGCCGGACTGGCTGACCCTTTCTCTGCTGTGGATGGGACTGCTGTGGCATCTGGTGGACGATCGGATCGAGCTGGAAGATGCAGTGAGCGGTGCCATCACCGGTTATCTGACCCTGGGGGGGGTTTACCTCCTGGGACGCTGGCGCTACGGTGTTGATGTAATAGGCCGGGGTGACATGAAATGTCTGGCGGCGCTGGGAGCCTGGCTCGGCTGGCAAGCACTACCGTCAATACTCCTTCTGGCCTCGCTGTTTACGCTGACCATAGCGCTGTGGCACATTATACGTCAGCGCGCGCACCGGCGTAGTGAATTTCCGTTTGGTCCTGGCCTGGCGCTGGCGGGACTGGTTTTTCTTTGTTTGACTGTCTTGCTGTAGCGAGCGGGAAGTAACTATGGATGAGGTAATGAGTGTGTCACGACCTATGAAATGGAAAATAGTTACCGTAATTGGCCTCTCCGTCGTACTGCTGGGGTGCAGTCACAACCCACCGACTGAGCCGGCGACCGTGCCCCCCCCACCATCCGAACAGCAGGAGCAACTGGCATCTACCATCGCCGGTGCGACCTACCTGAGGAACTACTGCAATCGCAGCGATCTGGGGGAAAATAAGGCAATTTTTAATGCTATAGTCAGCCTTGCACAGCGTAAAGGCTGGGACGTTGCCCTCATCGACCAGTCAGCGCTGACCGAGCGTAGCGTCGCACTCTACGGCAATCTAACGAACAGCCGGAATGTCGCCGAGAACTGTACCCAGCTCAACCGCTCACTGGCCGGGGTTTTACGGGTGTTGTCACGTTAATCAGTTCAGTTCCAAGCGATGGCAATCTGGTCCTGCTTTCAGGAGACACAGGCTGCAATTTTCCATGTCTCGAAAGCTTCGAGACGATGGTACCGAATGGTGAGTGCTGAGCGGCGGCGAAAGGGAACGGAAAAACAATTGCGAGTTGCTGAATGCATGGCGACAGATCGCTGCAACGCCGCCGCAGACCGGTACCCCTGCCTGGTTCGCTCCCGCTTTCGATAAGGAGTTATGGTCATTTGTGGTGTATGGAGAACCGAGGAAGGTGGCGTATCCTGCTGATTGATTTCGTCTAAGATTTCAACAACAGAGAGATGATACGCCATGACCAAGTCTACCGTGAGCGTCGTTAAATCCCCACGTTGATCTGCTGTGGGGTTTAAGGCAGGGAGATTTTCCAGGGCAGCAGCGCATCCCAGTCGATTTCTGTATCCGGGGATTTCAGCGCCGTCAGCAACGCATGTAAATAGTCGTACTGGTTCAGTCCGTTGATGCGCGCGCTCTCCACCAGGCTGTACAGCAACGCGCTCGCGTGCGCCCCCGCTTTAGTATTGTTGAACAGCCAGTTTTTACGTCCGATGACGAACGGCTTTATCGCA
>Ga0308162_1002566_pt1 | contig 11618 bp, 7 predicted proteins | sample PhySR2_FD_201370 | JGI IMG/M metagenome (GOLD analysis project Ga0308162, IMG submission 201370) | Phyllosphere microbial communities from UC Gill Tract Community Farm, Albany, California, United States - DLSLS.R2 | ecosystem: Host-associated > Plants > Phyllosphere > Unclassified | place: USA... | reverse complement strand
CATGAGTGCAACGGCAGAAGCACAAAGCCCGCAACCGTCAGCCAGTAAAAAGAAGAAGCGCAAAAGTGTGCTCATCGTGCTGGCGCTGATCTTTGTGCTGATTGGTATTGCCTGGGGAGTTTACTGGTTCCTGGTCCTGCGCCATTTTCAGGAAACGGATGACGCCTACGTTGCGGGTAATCAGGTGCAGGTGATGGCACAGGTCTCCGGTAGCGTGAACAAAGTCTGGTTTGAAGATACCGATTTCGTCAAAAAAGGCGATGTGCTGGTTTCACTCGATAAAACCGATGCTGAGCAGGCGTTTGAAAAAGCGCAGACGGCCCTGGCCACCAGCGTGCGTCAGACGCATCAGCTGATGATCAATGGCAAACAGTATCAGGCCAGCATTACGCTGCAGCAGACCGCACTGGCACAGGCAGAAGCCGACCTGAAACGTCGTGAGCCATTGGGTGCAGCCAACCTGATTGGCCGTGAAGAGTTGCAGCACGCCCGTGACGCCGTGGCGACCGCCAAAGCGCAGCTGGACGTAGCGATTCAGCAATACAATGCCAATCAGGCGATGATCCTCAATACCTCGCTCGAAAATCAGCCTGCCGTTCAACAGAGCGCGGCTGAGCTGCGTGATGCCTGGCTGGCGCTGCAGCGCACCGAAATCCGCAGCCCGATGGATGGCTTTGTCTCCCGTCGCAGCGTGCAGGTCGGTTCGCAAATCTCCACCAGCACCCCGCTGCTGGCTGTCGTGCCTGCCACTAATTTGTGGGTCGATGCCAACTTTAAAGAGACCCAGCTGGCTGGCGTTCGCATTGGTCAGCCTGCCACCGTAGTTGCCGATATTTATGGTGACGAAGTGGTTTATCAGGGCAAAGTCGCCGGACTGGATATGGGCACCGGCAGCGCCTTCTCTCTGCTGCCTGCACAGAATGCCACCGGTAACTGGATCAAAGTGGTTCAGCGCCTGCCGGTTCGTATCGAACTGAATCAGGAAGATATCGCCAGACATCCGCTGCGCATCGGCCTCTCCACGCTGGTTAAAATCGATACCACCAGCAAAGAAGGTAGCGCGCTCGCCACCAGCGCCCGTCAGCAGGCCGCTTACAGCAGCAACGCGCTGGCGATTGACCTTGCGCCGGTCAATCAGCTGATCACCGATATCGTCCGCGCCAACGCCGGATGATGACGCGGAGGCTGTAATGGCACAAAAACCGCTTGAAGGGATGCCGCTGGTCCTGATGACCATTGCGCTGTCGCTGGCGACGTTCATGCAGGTTCTGGACTCGACCATCGCCAACGTGGCTATCCCTACCATTGCCGGGAACCTGGGGGCGTCGAACTCTCAGGGTACCTGGGTAATCACCTCGTTTGGTGTGGCGAATGCGATCTCGATCCCGCTGACCGGCTGGCTGGCAAAACGCATCGGTGAAGTGAAGCTGTTTACCTGGTCGACCATTCTGTTTGCTATTGCCTCCTGGGCGTGTGGCATGTCAGACAGCCTGGAGATGCTGATCTTCTTCCGCGTCATCCAGGGGATCGTCGCGGGTCCTTTGATCCCGCTGTCGCAAAGTCTGCTGCTCAACAACTATCCGCCCGCGAAGCGCAGTGTTGCGCTGTCGCTGTGGGCGATGACGGTGATCGTGGCACCGATCTGCGGCCCGATACTGGGCGGCTGGATCAGCGACAACTATCACTGGGGCTGGATCTTCTTTATCAACGTGCCGATTGGTGTGGCAGTGGTGATCCTGACGCTGCAAACCCTGCGTGGCCGGGAAACCAAAACCGAAATCCGGCGGATCGATATGGTCGGGCTGGTACTGCTGGTGGTGGGGATTGGCTGCCTGCAGGTCATGCTGGATCGCGGTAAGGAGCTCGACTGGTTTAACTCGTCCGAGATTATCGTGCTCGGGGTAGTGGCCGTGATTGCGCTGTCGGTTCTGCTGGTGTGGGAGCTGACGGACGATCACCCCATCATAGACCTGTCGCTGTTTAAGTCGCGTAACTTCACCATCGGCTGTCTGTCGATCAGTCTGGCTTATATGCTCTACTTCGGCTCGATAGTGCTGTTGCCGCAGCTGCTGCAGGAGGTTTACGGGTATACCGCAACCTGGGCCGGTCTGGCGTCTGCGCCGGTGGGGATTTTGCCGGTGATCCTGTCGCCGATTATTGGTCGCTTTGCCCATAAGCTCGATATGCGACGGCTGGTCACGTTCAGCTTCATTATGTATGCCGTCTGCTTCTACTGGCGCGCGTATACGTTTGAACCGGGAATGGACTTTGGTGCCTCAGCCTGGCCGCAGTTTATCCAGGGCTTTGCCGTGGCCTGCTTCTTTATGCCGCTGACCACGATTACGCTGTCGGGACTGCCGCCAGAGCGTATGGCCGCCGCCTCCAGCCTGTCGAACTTTATGCGTACCTTTGCCGGTTCGGTGGGAACGTCGATTACCACGACCATGTGGACGAACCGCGAGTCGATGCATCATAGCTACCTGACGGAGTCGATTACCCCGTACAACGTCAATTCGCAGCAGATGTATAGCCAGCTGGAGAGACTGGGGATGACGCAGCAGCAGGCGTCTGCTTATATCGCGCAGCAGATTACCAATCAGGGACTGATTATTTCAGCGAATGAAATCTTCTGGGCGTCTGCGGGCGTGTTCCTGATCCTGCTGGTGCTGATCTGGTTTGCCCGTCCGCCGTTTGGTGCAGGCGGTGGTGGCGGTGGTGCGCACTGATGTCACGCATCTGGATGAACCCGACAGCAACGGATTAGCTTAACGCTGCCCCGTACCTGCCAAAAAAAACGGGCCTTTCGGCCCGTTTTTTTATGCGTTCTGACGCCACCATTCGGCGAGCAGTACGCCGGTTGCGACAGAGACGTTGAGGCTTTCCACGTTGCCGGTGCCGCCAATCGACAGGCTCATGTCACCCTGTTTGAACGCGGTGTCAGAAAGACCTTCACGCTCCTGACCTAACACTAGTACCATTTTCTCCGGCAGCTGAGCCTGCGCCAGCGGCGTGCCCTGATGGCTGGAGGTGGTCACGATGGTGTAACCCGCTTTACGGAACGCTTCCAGACCTTCGCTGAAGGTTGCGCCGCTGATCGCCTGCACATGCTCAGCACCGCCTTCTGCAGTTCGCACGGCTGCGCCGGACTCCAGCAGTGAAGCGTCATTTACCAGCAAACCTTTTACGCCAAAGTGCGCGCAGCTGCGCATAATCGCGCCGAGGTTGTGCGGGTTGCTGACATCTTCCAGTGCCAGTACGCAATCTTTGGTTGTTGCCTGACTCAGCCATTCAGAAACCGCCATACCCATACGCTTTTTGATCAGGAAGCAGACGCCGCCATGATGCTCAGTGCCGGAGGCTTTGGTGATCTCTGCATCTTCTACCACGTGATAGGCTTTGCGGTTAGCCGCCAGCCAGCGCAGCGATTCGCGGAAACGCGGGGTCACTTCCTGAATGAACCAGGCGCGAACAATCGCTTCCGGACGACTCTGGAACAGCGCCTGACAGGCGTTCTCACCATAGACGCGGGTTTCTTCGTTACGCTGACGACGGATCTGCTCAGGATCGACAAAGCTCTTGCCGCTGATGCCGCCATGATCGGGCTTGTCGCTCTCAGGCGATGCTGCACGATCGGCTGATGGCGCGCGTGACACGGTGCGCCACGGAGAGTCGCTGCTGCCATAGGCGCCGCGGCTATCATCGCCACGATCGTTGCGGCGGCCTGCACTATCGTCTGAGCGGCGTGGTGCACCACGTCCGCCTTCGTCACGACGCGGTGAACTGCTGCGACCGGTGTCATCGCTGCGACGGCCAGCGGAGCGACCGCCTTCCTGACCGCGTTCAGTACGGGGGCCAGACGAACGACGATTATCATCCGGGCGGGCAGCAGAGTGACCACCTTTGCCTGTACGAGGATTCGGCGCGCGCGCGCTCTTATCGTCCTCGCCACGCACGTACATCACCTTAACCTTGCCGCTCTTGCCTTTAAATTCGTCGTTCATGTCTTCCTCCTGCATTTAGAGCGCGCAGATTACCTGATGTGCTGGCGCTTAGCTATCAACTATTGAACCTATAGAGCAATCCAGATTGAGCGGAAATCCGCCCCCTTTCATAATGGACAACTATTACCAGACTGACACTTTTCAACCCCAGAGGTTCCTATGAATACGGTATGCGCTTCCTGTCAGGCAACCAATCGCGTTCCTGAAGAACGCCTTGCCGACGCGGCGAAATGTGGCCGCTGCGGAAATGCGTTGTTTGATGGCGAAGTGGTTAATGCCACCAGCGCTAACTTTGACAAATATCTGCAGGACGATCTGCCGGTGGTGATCGATTTCTGGGCGCCCTGGTGCGGTCCCTGCGTCAATTTTGCGCCGGTGTTTAAAGATGTCGCCAGTGAGCGCAGCGGGAAAGTCCGCTTTATTAAAGTAAACACCGAAGCAGAACCCGCTCTGAGCGCCCGCTTCAACATTCGCAGTATTCCGACCATCATGTTGTTTAAGAATGGCGAGCGGGTCGATATGCTGAACGGTGCCATGCCCAAAGCGCCGTTTAACGAATGGCTGGACGAATCACTTTAATCTCCGGAGGCCAGCCAGTCTGGCCTTTTCCTTTTCATCTGCGCTTCGATTACACTGACGTTTTTCCTGCCCTGAATACTCATGTCTGATAATGCTGTTTTGCGCTTGCGCACCCAACGCCTGGCCCGTGCTACCCGTCCTTTCCTCGCGCGCGGAAATCGGGTCATTCGCTGCCAGGGCTGTCTGCTGCCAGAGGCCAACTGTCTCTGCAGTCAGATCGTGCCGCAGTCTGCCCGTAGCCGCTTCTGCCTGGTGATGTTTGATACCGAGCCGATGAAGCCGAGCAACACTGGTCGTCTGATTGCCGATATTCTGCCGGATACCCAGGCGTTTGGCTGGTCACGTACCGAGCCGGATCCGCTGCTGCTGGCGGCCGTGCGCAATCCCGATTATCAGCCGCTGGTCGTCTTCCCGGCCTCCTATGCCGATCCCGGGCGCGAGGTGCTGACAACGCCCCCCGTCAGTGGCAAGCCGCCGCTGTTTATTATGCTGGACGGCACCTGGACCGAAGCACGCAAAATGTTCCGCAAAAGCCCCTGGCTCGATGCCCTGCCGGTAATGTCGCTGGATGTCAGCACGCCTTCGCGCTATACGCTGCGTGAGGCGCACGGCGAAGGTCAGCACTGTACCGCTGAAGTCGCCGCGGCGCTGCTGGCGCAGGCGGGCGATCGGCGGGCGGCAGAGGCGCTATCTCACCATTTCGATCAGTTTCGCGCGGCCTACCTGGCAGGAAAACCGCATCACCCCGGACAGGCTTAATCGCATCCTTCTTCTGGCAGGCGAAAGCCTGCGCTGACAGATCACCCGATCCTGATGTTCAGCCTGCGATCTGCCCGGAAGCACTGCCCGCAAAAAGCGTTTACAATCACGCAAATCCCGATCTCTGGAGGGCGAGATGAGCCAACGCGGACTGGAAGCGCTGTTACGACCTAAATCAATTGCGGTGATTGGTGCCTCGGTAACGCCAGGGCGTGCCGGGTACTTTATGATGCGTAACCTGCTGGCGGGCGGTTTTAGCGGGCCGGTATTGCCGGTGACGCCAAAATATAAAGCGGTCAGCGGCGTGCTGGCCTGGCCCACCATCGACAGCTTACCTTTCGCGCCAGACCTGGCGGTCATCTGCACCCACTCAAAACGTAACCTCGAATTGCTGCAACAGCTCGGCGAGAAAGGCTGCAAGGCCTGCATTATCCTCTCCGCGCCCGCCAGCCAGTCGGCGGAACTCAAAGCCTGCGCCAGCCGGTGGCAGATCCGTCTGCTGGGACCGAACAGTCTTGGTCTGCTGGCCCCCTGGCAGGGATTGAATGCCAGCTTTTCGCCGGTGCCGATAGATAAAGGCCGTATCGCGTTTATCTCTCAGTCCGCAGCCGTCTCTAATACCATTCTCGACTGGGCGCAGCAGCGTCATCTCGGCTTCTCCTGGTTTATCGCGCTGGGTGACAGTCTGGATACCGATGTCGATGACCTGCTCGACTTTCTGGCACGCGACGGCAAGACCAGCGCCATCCTGCTCTATCTTGAGCACCTCAGCGATGCGCGTCGTTTTGTTTCCGCCTCCCGCAGCGCCTCCCGTAATAAACCGATTCTGGTCATCAAGAGTGGGCGCAGCCGTGAAGCTCAGGCGCTGCTTGGCACCCACAGCGGACTTGACGCGGCCTGGGATGCGGCCATTCAGCGCGCCGGGTTACTGCGTGTGCAGGACACGCATGAGCTGTTCTCCGCCGTTGAGTCGCTGAGCCATATGCGGCCGCTGCGGGGCGACAGGCTGATGATCATCAGTAATGGTGCCGCACCTGCCGCCCTGGCGCTGGATGAGCTTTATGCCCGCAACGGCAAACTGGCGCAGCTCAGCGATGAAACGCGTCAGCAGCTGGAGGCGCTGTTGCCTGCGGGTGCGGGTCGCGGTAATCCGCTGGATTTAAAAGATGACGCCACCGCCGCGCGCTACGCTGCCTGTGTGGAGATCCTGCTCAACAGCCATGAGCTTGATGCCTTAATGATTATTCATGCGCCTAGCGCGGTCGCCCCCGCGACGGAAACGGCCGCACATCTGATCGACACTATTGCCCGTCACCCGCGCGGTAAGCTGGTAACGTTGCTGACCAACTGGAGCGGTGAGTTCTCTTCACAGGCTGCGCGCAGAGCCTTTACGCAGGCAGGGATACCGACCTGGCGCACGCCCGAAGGCACCGTCACCGCTTTTATGCATCAGGTTGAGTACCGGCGTAACCAGAAGCAGCTGCGCGAAACCCCTGCCCTGCCCGTCACGTTGAACCAGGACAGCGCCCATGCTCACCAGTTGCTGTCACAGGCGCTGGCGCGTGGTATTACCGCGCTGGATACCCACGAAGTGCAGCCGGTGCTGCAGGCATATGGGCTGGCGACGCTACCAACCTGGATCGCCAGCGACAGCGCGGCGGCCGTGGCAATTGCCGATCAGATTGGCTATCCGGTAGCGCTGAAACTGCGTTCGCCCGATATCGCCCATAAGTCGGAAGTTCAGGGCGTGATGCTCTATCTGCGCAATGCCAGCGAAGTGGAGCATGCCGCCGAGGCCATATTTGATCGGGTAAAACAGACGCTGCCGCAGGCTCGGATTGAAGGGCTGCTGGTTCAGAGCATGGCCAGCCGTGCGGGCGCGCAGGAACTGCGGGTCGTGGTCGAGCAGGATGCCCTGTTTGGCCCGATCATTATGCTGGGCGAAGGCGGTGTTGAATGGCAGGCCGATAAACAGGCTGCGGTTGCCCTGCCTCCGCTGAATATGACGCTGGCACGCTATCTGGTTATTCAGGCGATCAAGAGTGGAAAAATCCGCAGCCGCAGCGCCCTGAATCCGCTCGATGTCCCCGGTTTAAGTCAGCTGCTGGTGCAGGTCTCAAACCTGGTGGTGGATTGCCCGGAGATCCAGCGACTGGACATTCATCCGCTGCTGGCGGCGGGCAATGATTTTACCCTGCTGGATGTCACCCTCACGCTGGCTCCGTTTGAGGGGGATAATGAAGCACGACTGGCAATACGTCCCTATCCGCAGCATCTGGAAGAAGAAGTGGAGTTAAAGGATGGGCAATTCTGCCTGTTCCGCCCCATCCTGCCAGAAGATGAACCCCTGCTGCGCGATTTCATCAGTCAGGTGACCAAAGAGGATCTTTACTACCGCTACTTCAGTGAAATCAATGAGTTTACGCATGATGATCTCGCCAATATGACTCAGATCGATTATGACCGGGAGATGGCGATCGTGGCGGTTCGTCAGCATCAGGGACGCCCTGAGATTATCGGCGTCACCCGCGCTATTTCGGATGCGGATAACATTGACGCGGAGTTTTCGGTGCTGGTCCGTTCCGACCTGAAAGGGCTGGGCATGGGTCGTCGTTTGCTGGAAAAGATGATTCGCTATACCCGACATCACGGCTTGCAACAATTGAACGGTATCACCATGCCCCATAACCGCGGCATGATTACACTGGCCCGAAAACTCAATTTTCATGTTGATATTCAACTGGATGACGGTATTGTCAGCCTGAAATTGTCTTTACAGAATGAGATCAACTAACCTTGTAGAGAAAGGTAAAAAACATTCGAATCGACGGAGTTGATGTTATTATTTATGGTTATAACCCTGATTTGATGGCAAAAGGCCATGCAATGAACAGAGAAGAAGTGCACTGTGATGTTGTCTAAATTTAAACGTAACAAACACCAACAACACCTCGCACAGCTGCCGAAACTGTCACAATCCGTTGCGGATGTGTCGACACTTTACTCGCCTGCCGAATTTCGCCAGACGTTGCTGGAGAAGATTGCGGCAGCGCAGACACGCATCTGTATTGTTGCGCTCTATCTGGAAAATGATGACGCCGGGCGTGCCGTCATGGATGCGCTCTATAGTGCGAAGCAGGCGCGGCCGGAGCTGGATATCTCGATTCTGGTTGACTGGCACCGTGCGCAGCGTGGCCGGATTGGCGCAGCGCGGGGCGTAACCAATGCCGACTGGTATTGTGAAATGGCGACCCGCTATCCGGATATCGCCATCCCGGTTTATGGCATCCCGGTCAATACCCGTGAAGCGCTGGGCGTGCTGCATCTTAAAGGGTTCATTATCGATGATATGCTGCTCTACAGCGGCGCCAGCATCAATGATGTCTACCTGCATCAGCATGATAAGTATCGCTATGACCGCTACCAGGTTATCCGTAATCGCCAGCTGACCGATACGATGTATGACTGGATCACGCTCAATCTGAAGCCAGCGGAAGCGGTTAACCGACTCGATTTTGCTGAGCGCCCTTCAAGCCCTGAAATCAAAAATGAGACGCGCCAGTTCCGTCAGGATCTGCGAGGCTTCAATTATCAGTTTGAAGGGAATGCCGGCAACGATGAACTGACGGTCACGCCGCTGGTTGGTCTGGGTAAGCACAGCCTGCTCAATAAAACCATTTTCCATCTGATGCCCTGTGCCGAACAGAAGCTGATTATCTGTACCCCTTACTTCAACATGCCCGCCCTGCTGGTGCGTAATATCATTCATCTGCTGCGCCAGGGGAAACAGGTCGAGATCATCGTCGGTGATAAAACTGCCAATGATTTCTACATCGCGCCCGATCAGCCATTCAAAATTATCGGCGCGCTGCCTTACCTGTACGAGATCAATCTGCGTCGCTTCATGAGCCGTCTACACTATTACGTTACGATCGATCAGCTGGTCGTGAGACTGTGGAAAGATGGTGAAAACAGTTATCACCTTAAAGGAATGTGGGTTGATGACGAATGGCAGCTGATTACCGGTAATAACCTCAATCCACGTGCATGGCGACTCGATCTCGAAAATGCGGTGCTGATCCACGATCCTCATCAGGAGTTAGCCGCTCAGCGTGAGAAGGAACTGACGTTAATTCGCCAGAACACGACGATAGTGACGCATTTCCGTGAGCTTGAGAGTATTGCCGATTACCCGGCTAAGGTGCGGAAACTGATTCGTCGTCTGCGCCGGATACGTATCGATCGCCTGATCAGCCGTATTCTTTAATCGCTGCGGCCATGAAGGTATCCACTATGCAAAGTCTACTGCTTGCTGAGATGTTGTGTAGTGGATGCGCCCGACTGGCAGCGGCTGGAGCTGGAAAGATTTCGCGTGGGATGCCGCCGGTTCAGCCAGCGGCATTGCCCTGTGGAATCTGAGTCAGTCACCTTTTTAAAGCTTAATTCCCTTACCGCGTTTGTGCAGCAGCAGCGACACCAGAAACGCTACCGCGCCCATCGCTGAGACATACCAGAAGAAGGTGGTCTCGATCCCCTGCTGCTTCATCAGCAACGCCACATACTCCGCCGATCCACCGAACAGCGCATTCGCTACCGCGTAAGAGAGCCCGACACCCAGTGCACGCACCTGTGGCGGGAACATTTCGGCTTTAAGAATGCCGCTGATGGCCGTGTAGAAGCTGGTAATCAGCAAGGCCAGCATTATCAACAGGAAAGCCACGCCGGGACTTTGCACGTTTTGCAGCAGGGTCAGAATTGGTACCGTACAGATCGCCGCACCTGCGCCAAAGATCATCATCGAAGTGCGACGACCAATTTTATCTGACAGGGCACCAATAATCGGCTGAATCAGCATAAAGACCAGCAGCGCACCGGTCATCAACCCGCTTGCCGTTTTTGGATCCATACCCGACGTGTTAACCAGATACTTCTGCATGTAGGTAGTGAAGGTGTAAAAACTCAGGGAGCCACCGGCGGTGAAACCCAGCACCATCAGGAAGGGACGGGTGTGATTGCGCAGTAACCCGATTACGCTGCCCGCATCACGATGTTCACGGCTGGCCTTATCTGACGTTTCTTCCAGAGAGCGTCGTAACCATAATGCGACAACGGCGAGCAGTGCACCAAGGAAGAATGGAATACGCCAGCCCCAGCTGCGCAGCTCTGCATCTGTGAGCAGAAATTGCAGGACCACCACGGTCAGTACTGCCGCCAACTGGCCGCCAATCAGCGTGACATACTGGAATGAGGCGTAGAATCCTTTGCGTCCTTCCAGAGCCACTTCGCTCATATAGGTTGCGCTGGTCCCATACTCGCCGCCCACCGATAATCCCTGAAACATACGCGCCAGCAGCAGAATGACGGGGGCCGCCACGCCGATCGTCGCGTATCCCGGCAAACAGGCGATCACCAGCGAACCAAAACACATCATACAGACCGAAACCAGCATTGAATTTTTCCGGCCATGTTTGTCGCCGATATAGCCAAACAGCCAGCCGCCAATCGGACGCATCAAAAATCCTGCCGCAAAAACGCCCGCTGTCTGCAATAACTGTGTTGTGGTCTCGCCCTGCGGGAAGAAAATATGGGCAAAGTAGAGCGAGAAGAATGAATAGACATAGAAGTCGAACCACTCAACCAGGTTGCCTGATGACGCGCCGACGATAGCCCAGATGCGTTTCTTTGTATCATCCGTCTGAGTTTTATTATTGGGTGTCATGCCTTACCTCTGTTCCTTGCTGATCAACAGCGTTTAAAGGAGTGAGTAAAGCATTTAAGTCTATGGGAGGTAAAGGCGGGGTAATCCGAGATTATTATTGTGAGCCATGTCGCTGATTGTCGAAAAATCAGCGGGTTGCTGGCGATTTTGAGGAAGTAGCTGGGGATGATCGGGCTACAGGAAGTGGGTAAATGATAAACATTTCTGCTTAATTGAGCAAAATTAAGACGTAAAAAAGCCCCGCACTCTCGTGCGGGGCTTCTTCACTTAATTAATGCCTGGCAGTTCCCTACTCTCGCATGGGGAGACCCCACACTACCATCGGCGCTACGGCGTTTCACTTCTGAGTTCGGCATGGGGTCAGGTGGGACCACCGCGCTAAAGCCGCCAGGCAAATTCTGTCTCCGCGCCGCCACTCAGGGCCGCGCAGATATATCCGGAATAAGCTGAAAATCGTGTCTCTCAAAAACGCCTCTGGCGTTGTAAGGTTAAGCCTCACGGGTCATTAGTACCGGTTAGCTCAACGCATCGCTGCGCTTACACACCCGGCCTATCAACGT
>Ga0308162_1002564_pt1 | contig 11642 bp, 8 predicted proteins | sample PhySR2_FD_201370 | JGI IMG/M metagenome (GOLD analysis project Ga0308162, IMG submission 201370) | Phyllosphere microbial communities from UC Gill Tract Community Farm, Albany, California, United States - DLSLS.R2 | ecosystem: Host-associated > Plants > Phyllosphere > Unclassified | place: USA... | reverse complement strand
GCGAAGCGCTGAACTTTATCGTTAAAACCATTCTGGCACAAAAACCTGAGCTTTCGGCACAAATTGCTGCAATCGGCCATCGTATCGTACATGGCGGCGAGAAGCTGACGCAGTCAGTCATCATCACTGAAGACGTGGTACAGGGCATCAAAGACGCCTCCTCTTTTGCACCGCTGCACAATCCGGCTCATCTGATCGGTATTGATGAAGCGATGAAAAACTTCCCGCACCTGTCAGATAAGAATGTCGCGGTATTCGACACCGCTTTCCATCAGACAATGCCGGAAGAGTCTTATCTCTATGCGCTACCGTACAAATTATATAAAGAGCATGGCGTTCGTCGCTATGGCGCGCATGGCACCAGCCATTTCTATGTGACTCACGAAGCCGCCAAAATGCTTAATAAGCCGCTTGAGTCCCTGAACATTATCACCTGTCACCTCGGTAATGGTGGTTCAGTTTCTGCCATTCGTAACGGCGAGTGCGTAGACACCTCAATGGGTCTGACTCCGCTGGAAGGTCTGGTGATGGGAACCCGCAGTGGCGACATCGATCCCGCGATCATCTTCTTCCTGCACGATACGCTGGGTATGAGCGTTGACGCCATCAATAAACTGCTGACCAAAGAGTCAGGCCTGTTAGGTCTGACCGAAGTCACCAGCGACTGCCGCTACGTAGAAGACAACTACACCACCAAAGAAGATGCGAAGCGCGCAATGGATGTCTTCTGTCATCGCCTGGCGAAATATATCGGCAGCTACACCGCGCTGATGGATGGCCGTCTTGACGCCGTCGTGTTCACTGGCGGCATCGGTGAAAACGCCGCGATGGTCCGTGAGCTTTCACTGAAAAAACTGGCACTGCTGGGCTTCGACGTCGACCACGAGCGCAACCTGGCGGCCCGTTTCGGCAAGTCAGGTTACATCAATAAAGAAGGCACCCGCCCGGCGCTGGTCATTCCGACCAACGAAGAGCTGGTCATTGCCCAGGACGCCGCGCGTCTGACTGCGTAAAATACTTCTCTCCGTCAGCTCAGGCTGACGGAGTTGTTTTTGACACCCTGCCACTACTGAGAGGTTCAAACGTGTCACGTACAATTATGCTCATTCCGACCGGCACCAGCGTCGGCCTGACCAGCGTCAGCCTTGGCGTTATTCGCGCCATGGAACGTAAAGGCGTTCGCCTTAGCGTCTTTAAGCCAATTGCTCAGCCACGTGCTGGCGGCGACACCCCGGATCAAACCACCACCATCATCCGTAAGAACTCCTCGATTCCTGCCGCAGAACCGCTGCAGATGTCGCGTGTTGAGTCACTGCTGGGCTCCAACCAGCAGGATGTGCTGATGGAAGAGATCATCTCCCGTTACCATGCCAACACCCAGGATGCGGAAGTGGTGCTGGTTGAAGGTCTGGTTCCAACCCGTAAGCATCAGTTCGCCAACGCGCTGAACTATGAAATCGCGAAAACCCTGAACGCGGAAATCGTCTTCGTGATGGCGCTGGGCAATGACTCTCCGGCACAGCTGAAAGAGCGCATTGAACTGACGCAAAGCAGCTTCGGCGGTCAGAAGAACAAAAATATCACTGGCGTGATCATCAACAAACTCAACGCACCGGTTGACGATCAGGGACGTACCCGCCCTGACCTGTCAGAAATCTTTGATGACTCATCAAAAGCCAGTATTGCCAATATCGATCCTAAGCAACTGTTCTCAGACAGTCCGCTGCCGGTGCTGGGCTGCGTGCCGTGGAGCTTTGATCTGATTGCTACCCGCGCGATCGATATGTGCCGCCACCTGGATGCTCGCATCATCAATGAAGGTGAGATTCAGACTCGCCGGGTTAAATCTGTTACCTTCTGCGCCCGCAGTATTCCGCACATGCTGGAGCATTTTCGTCCTGGCTCACTGCTGGTGACTTCTGCTGACCGTCCGGATGTGCTGGTCGCCGCCTGTCTGGCCGCGATGAACGGCATTGAGATTGGCGCAATCCTGCTGACCGGTAACTACGAGATTGACGATCGCATTGCCCGTCTCTGCGACCGCGCCTTCCAGACCGGCCTGCCGGTGTTTATGGTGAAAACCAATACCTGGCAGACCTCACTGAGCCTGCAGAGCTTTAATCTTGAAGTGCCTGCTGATGACACGCAGCGCATCGAGAAAGTGCAGGAATATGTCGCCAGCTACATTAATGCAGAGTGGATTGAGTCACTGACCGCCACATCTGAACGCAGCCGTCGCCTGTCACCACCCGCCTTCCGCTATCAGCTTACCGAGCTGGCGCGTAAAGCGGGCAAACGCGTGGTGCTGCCAGAGGGTGATGAGCCGCGTACGGTTAAAGCGGCTGCTATCTGTGCTGAACGCGGCATCGCCACCTGCGTACTGTTAGGTAACCCGGAGGAGATTCAGCGTGTCGCTGCGGCTCAGGGTGTTGAACTGGGCAAAGGCGTTGAGATTGTTGACCCGGAACAGGTTCGTGAAAACTATGTGCCGCGTCTGGTTGAGCTGCGTAAGAGCAAAGGCATGACCGAAGTCGTCGCTCAGGAGCAGCTGGAAGATAACGTGGTACTCGGCACCATGATGCTGGAGAGCGGCGAAGTGGATGGCCTGGTGTCAGGTGCGGTTCATACGACCGCCAACACCATTCGTCCGCCGCTGCAGTTGATCAAAACCGCGCCTAACAGCTCACTGGTATCCTCGGTGTTCTTTATGCTGCTGCCGGAGCAGGTGCTGGTTTACGGTGATTGTGCCATTAACCCGGATCCGACCGCTGAGCAGCTGGCTGAGATCGCTATCCAGTCAGCTGATTCTGCCAGCGCCTTTGGTATCGATCCGCGTGTTGCGATGATCTCCTACTCTACAGGCACGTCAGGTGCGGGCAGCGACGTTGAGAAAGTGCGTGAAGCAACGCGCATTGCGCAGGAGAAACGTCCTGATCTGGTGATCGATGGTCCGCTGCAGTATGACGCCGCGATCATGGAAGATGTGGCGAAATCTAAAGCGCCGAATTCCCAGGTTGCCGGGCGCGCTACTGTGTTTATCTTCCCGGATCTCAACACCGGTAACACCACCTACAAAGCAGTACAGCGTTCAGCCGATCTGATCTCCATCGGACCGATGCTGCAGGGTATGCGTAAGCCGGTTAATGACCTGTCTCGCGGTGCGCTGGTGGATGACATCGTCTACACCATCGCGCTGACCGCCATTCAGTCTCAGCAGGCTGAAGGCTAAACAGCTGGTCATAACGAAAAAGGCATGCCCCAGAGCATGCCTTTTTTTCGCCGGTAACAAAGCGGCCCGGTCTGATGCAGATGAATAACCTGAATTAAGGCGCCTGTTTTCAGGCCCGGTTATCGCCGTTGCGGCTCATCCACAGGGAGAGCGCTTTCAGCGAATCATCGGTGAACTCATCACAACGCGCGGTGATCTCATCGGGCGTCATCCAGATAATCTCATCGACTTCCGATTCCTGCATGGCGAATGGCCCGTGTGACACACAACTGAACAGACCGCCCCAGACACGACAGTGCTGATCTTCGAAGTAGAATTTGCCATGTTCAGCAAATGGCACCGCGGCGATCCCTAACTCCTCTTCTGCTTCACGTCGCGCAGATTCCAGCATATCTTCACCGCTCTGCACCACGCCGCCCGCGGTTGCGTCGAGTTTGCCCGGCATAAAATCTTTTATCTCGGTGCGACGCTGTACCAGAATCTTACCCATACCGTCATGAACCACAATATAGGTAGCGCGGTGACGCAGGCATTGAGCACGCATCTGCGCACGTGTCGCCTGAGCAACGACTTCATTCTCTTCGTTTACGATATCGACCCACTCGATGCCGTCACCCGCAGTTTGATCCACCATCAGTAACCCTTTCCTGTTTGGCGTACAGTTGTGTACGCAGTTTGCCACGTCGTTATTTTTATGTGGCGTAAGGTAATCACTTCCGACAGCCTGAGCAAGCCCTGGCTGTTACCGATTTTTACCACTTTCTGCTAACCACAGCTGCACCGAGGCGCGCTGCCACTGAAACTCAGCATAATGCCGCAGACGGGCGGGCAAAGGATCGCCATGTAATACCAGCCGGTTAAGCATTACTGCCAGATCGGTATCCGCGATGGACCACTCACCAAACAGGTTCTGTTGCCCCTCAGGCAGCAGACGATCGACAGCGGTAACCAGTTTATCCACCGCCTGCTGCGCTGACGCAGTCAGTGGCGCAAAACGCTCACCAGCAAACAACACTTCTGTCGGACGCTCCTGACGGATCCACAGGAAGTCACTGCGTAGCCAGGCCTGAATCTCCCTGGCACGGGCGCGCTTCTCACGGTCACGTGGATAGAGGCGTTCAAATTCGGGGGCAGGAAAACGCTCTTCGAGATATTCCGTAATCGCCGAGGATTCGCTTAACAGGAAGTCATCAATCTGGAGAGTCGGCACACGGCAGGTCAGCGACAGCTCGCGGTATGCTGCGGCGTTTTGCTGATTCTGCGACAGATCGACACGTTTCAGCTGGAATGGGATCCCTTTTTCGGTAAGAGCAACATAGGCAGACATAGCGTAAGGACTGAAAAATGATGAATCTGACCACAGGGTGATGGACGGATAATTCATCGGTTACCTCAATTGGCTGTCAGGGTTGCATCATGTTTACCGATTTTTTTTTGCGAAGGCAACGCTGAGCTGCTCCGATCTCTGCCACCGGAATAAGAAAGCGCGACGCGACTCACTCTGGAATGGCTCGACTCTTCTATGCTGAAAGGTGCAAATAACAAAAACATCAAGGGAGCCGCAACATGCACATTCTAATTACCGGTGGCACGGGACTGATTGGCCGACACCTGATCCCGCGCCTGCAACAGCTGGGGCATCAGATAAGCGTGGTGACACGTGACGTGGTCAGCGCACGTGAAAAACTGGGCGAGAACGTCGCACTCTGGTCAGGCCTGGCGCAACAATCGAATCTGGATAACATCGATGCGGTAATTAATCTGGCGGGAGAACCCATCGCCGACAAGCGCTGGACGGAACCGCACAAGCAGCAGCTGTGCGAAAGCCGCTGGCAGATCACCGAGCAGATTGCCTCACTGATTAATGCCAGTGCAACGCCACCCGCCGTCCTGATTTCTGGTTCGGCAACTGGCTTCTATGGCAATACCGGCGATCTGGTGCTGACTGAAGAGGACCAGGGACAGGATGAGTTTACCCATCAGCTCTGCGCCCGCTGGGAGCAGCTGGCGCTCAGCGCCGCGAGTGAGCGCACCCGCGTCTGCCTGATACGCACCGGCGTGGTGCTGGCTCGTGAAGGCGGCGCACTCAGTAAAATGAAACTCCCCTTTAAGTTTGGCGCGGGCGGGCCGATCGGCAGTGGCAAACAGTATATGCCATGGATCCATATCGATGACATGGTCAACGCGATTCTCTGGCTGCTGGATCATGAGGATCTGCACGGCCCGTTCAACATGGTGGCCCCTTACGCGGTACGTAATGAGCAGTTTGCCGCCACGCTGGGGCGGGTGATGCATCGTCCGGCCTTTATGCGCACGCCAGCCAGCGCCATTAAGCTCATGATGGGCGAATCGTCGGTACTGGTGCTGGGAGGACAGCATGTGCTGCCAAAGCGGCTGGAAGCCTCTGGTTTCGGCTTCCGCTGGTACGATTTGCAGGAAGCCTTACAGGATGTCGCAGGATAACCCTGCAGCGGCCCAGGGCCGCCGCAGGGGTAATTAGCTACGCTGTCCGGCCACCCGCGACTGCATTGCCTTCTCTTCCCGCGTGTGCCCCGGTTGTGGCACGCGGATAATAAAGGTCAGCACGCCAGCGAACACATACAGCGCGGTATAGGCCCATACCACTCCGACGATGTCGAAGAATGGCAGCATGATGGAGGCGATAGCCGGTGCCACAAAGTTACTGAGTCCCGCGGAGAGATTGTAAATCGAGACCGCTGCCCCTTTGTGATGCGGCTCCAGCGTCGGAAAGACGGCGGTCATCGGCACAAACGCGGCAACAAAGATCCCCAGCATGACCGCAGGAATTAATGCGACCCAGAAATTATGCCCCGCATGCAGCGGCAGGTAATAGAATGTCAGGCTGGAGATAGCCATGCCCAGGCAACCAAACCAGCGTACCTGACGGATCCAGCCTAGCTTCTCACCAGTGAGGCCCCAGAAGATATTCGTAAAGATGGTAACAAAGAAGAACACCGCCCAGATCTGTAGCCATTCAGAAAGGGTAAAGCCGAGACGGTCGACAAACAGCAGTGGCATGATAATGGCGAAACCAAACAGCGACAGCGTGTTGATGATGCGAATCAGGCAGGCATAAAAGACATGCTGATTGGTGAACAGGATGGTCACGGCACGCGACATCTCTGTCATCTTCTCACGCATCGGCAGATTCACGCGGGAACGATCTACCGGCACGTTGCGCAGGCTGAACCAGGCAAGAATCCCACCACAGGCGACCCAGATGATGGCCAGCCACAGCGTTCCGGTCTCCCCCAGCATCGGAATGGTCAGACTGGGCAGATAGCTGCCCACCACGCCAATGCCGATTGAATACATCGCCCAGAACCAGCCGGTCGCCGCCAGTTTCTCGCGCGGTAAGACCTGCACCAGCATCATCATGAAAGAGTAGATAAACAGCGGATAAGCCAGCCCGCGAATGCCGTAAAACAGCACCATAAGGGGATAATTACGCAGCCCAAGCCCAAGCGACATAAACAGTGCATGCATGACGATCCACAGCACAAAGCCAATCATCATCGCGCGCTGCGGCGTGATCAGCTCGGCGACCACGCCCGATGCCCAGGCTGCCAGCGCTGCTGCCAGACCATAGAAGGTGAACACGACGGCAGACTGCGCGGGCGAAAAGCCCATGTCGGTGATATGGCGCGACAGAAACGCCATTTCAAAGCCATCACCCGCCATAAAGATGGCGATAGCGAGGAAGCCCCAGAACATCTTTTTCGGTAAGCCAAACCAGTATTCATTCGATTGCATCACAATCACCTTCTGTTTGGTTAGTCGTTATGCAGGCAGCAGGTTACGCACCTGTTGCTGCTGGATGTAAAGTTCCCGGAACAGACGCAGCCGCTGTTGCAGCACGGCTCCGCGAGCGTTGTTCGGTTGATAGCGCGCCTGGACTGGCGGCTTCAGACACACCTCATGCTCAGCACCGCCCTCAGCCAGCCACGCCAGACGTGCCGCCCCCAGCGCGCCAGAGGCGCTGGCCGGGTGGGTAATAACCGGCAGTTGCAGCACATCGGCAATCAATTGCGCCCACAGCGTGCTGCGCGCTCCCCCACCGGTGAGGCTGTATTGCTGAATGTGGTGCCGGGCCTCGCCGAGCGCCTCTGCCCCATCAGCCAGTCCAAATGCCACGCCTTCAATCACCGCATAGCCCAGCAGGGCGCGCGGCATTTCATGCCGCAGATTGAAGAAAGCACCGGAGGCGTCAGGATCGTTGTGAGGGGTGCGCTCCCCGGAGAGATAGGGCAAAAAAATCGGGGCGCTACGCAGCTGTTCATCACTGAGCTGTGCCATCTCCTCCATCAGCTGGCTTTCACTCACTGACAGCAGATTGCACAGCCAGCGCAGACAACTGGCGGCGCTGAGCATCACACTCATCTGATGCCAGCGGCCCGGTAGCGCATGGCAAAAGGCGTGCACCCCGGATTGCGGGTCCGCCTGTAAACGGTCATTGACGACAAAAATCACCCCGGACGTCCCCAGTGAGATAAAAGCATCCCCGGCGTTCACCGCACCTACCCCGACGGCCGACGCGGCATTGTCCCCGCCGCCTCCTGCAACCTTGACTAAGGTGGATAAGCCCCACTCGCTCGCCAGTGTCGGCTGCAGATGTCCACTTACTGCACTGCCTTCCACCAGTTCAGGCATTTGGGAACGCTTCAATCCGGTGATGGCCAGCAGTTCGTCCGACCAGTCACGCCGTGACACGTCGAGCCACAGCGTTCCGGCAGCATCCGAAGGCTCAGTGACAAAGCGCCCGGTCAGACGCCAGCGCAGGTAATCTTTCGGCAGCAGAACCTTATTGATGCGGCTGAAGATTTCTGGCTCATGTTCCGCAACCCAGCAGAGCTTCGGTGCAGTGAAGCCAGGCATAATCATATTGCCGCTGATCGCTATCATCCGGGGATGGTGCTTCGCCAGCCTTTCACACTGCGGTGCACTGCGCGTGTCGTTCCACAGGATACATGGACGCAGCACCCTGCCTCCGGCATCCAGCAGCACAGCCCCGTGCATCTGACCGGACAATCCTATCGCGCGAATCTCAGCCCATGCCTGAGGAAAATGATGACGCAATTCCGCCAGAACCTCACAGCAGGCTTGCCACCAGCGTTCAGGTTCCTGTTCTGCCCAGTGAGGATGCGGACGCTGCACGCTGAGCGTGGCGTGCTGAGACGCCACAATCTCACCCTGAGTGTTCACGATCAGCGCTTTAAGCTCTGAAGTACCGATATCAATACCGAGATACATGATTACACCGCTGCCAGTTCAGGCTGCTTCAGCCACTGCTGCAGACTCGCCACCCGGCGCGTCACCAGCTCATGAAACGCCCTATCGGACGCCAGTTCCGCAAACAGCGCGCGATCGCTCAGGAACGCACGGAGCGGATCGGCGCTGGCAAACTGTTTACGCAGCGTTTCGACCTGAAGCGCACCATCCTGATAGGGATAGGGTAAGTCGTCACTGGCCCAACGCTGCATAAACAGGAAGAAGAGTGCCGGGATCACCGCCGTTGCGGCCGGCTGCACGCCGCGCTGGTAACACGCCTCCAGGGTTGGCGTCACCATGCCGGGAATTTTGGACAAGCCATCGGCACCGACGCGCTGATTGGTGTCCTGAATATAGGGATTACTGAAGCGGGCCAGCACCACATCGCGATAATCCGCCAGATCGAGCGGGCTGGGCGAAAGTGAGGGAATGACATCCTGGGTCACGTAGTCGTGCGCCAGTTGATAAATGGCCGGATGACGGGTGCTCTCATCAATATAGTTCAGCCCAATCAGCGTGCCCGCCCAGGCAATCGCGGCATGGGTCGCATTGAGGATGCGAATTTTCGCTTCTTCCCACGGCAGCACCGATTCCACCAGCTCTACGCCCGCCTTTTCCAGTGCCGGGCGTCCGGCAATGAAATCATCCTCAATGACCCACTGAATAAAAGATTCGGCCATTACTGCTGCGCCATCCTGTTTGCCGGTCGCCGCCTGCACGCGTTCGGCCACCTGCGGGGTGGGTCGCGGCGTTATGCGATCGACCATGGTATTCGGTGAACGGGTCTGTGCACGCACCCAGTCGGCCAGCGTGGTATCGCCTTTGGCAGTCAGAAACGCCAGGAAGGCGTCACGAAAACGCTCGCCATTGTGACGCAGATTGTCGCAGTTCAGCAGCGTGACCGGTGCCCCGCCCTCGGCAACTCGCTGTGTCAGAATGCGGCTGAGTGCGCCGTAGAGGGTGCGGATATCGCCACCCAGATCGGCCTTCACGTCCGCCTGACTGAGATCCAGCGTAAACGCGGGCGTCAGGTAGTAGCCTGCTTCAGTCACGGTGAAGCTAATCACACGCGTTTCCGCACGCGCGCCCTGCTCAATCAGCGCGCTGATGTCGCTGTCCCAGGGCAAAATTTTGCGCAGCGACGTGATGGTTTCATAGTCGCGCTCACCTTCAGGCGTCACGGTTTCCAGCACATATTCGCCCTGCTGCTGCGCGAGCTGATCAAGCAGCGGCGCGGCGTCCTGGCGGATATTGCCCAGCGCGATGCCCCAGCTTTCGTCGCCCTGCTTACGCAACTGATGCAGATACCACGCCTGATGTGCCCGATGAAAAGATCCTGCGCCGATATGCATCCACACGGATTGATTGGTCATAATCGCCTCGATTAAACATTTGCCACGATGAGGGGCATTTGCCCGATAGCCGTTAGCATAGTGTTCATCACGCGGACCCTTCTGCGAGCTCTGTCACAAATAATGCTTTTGCTCTTGTATTGGGCTTTTGCCCGATTAGCGCTTTTTGCACGGCTCGCGTTAAGATGTCTCCCTGAATTCGACGGAACAGCGTGATGAGCAGAGAAGAGAAAAAGCAGGAGCTGGCCGCGCGTGCCGCGTGGATGTATTACGTTGCGGGCGTGACACAGCAGGAGATTGCGCAGGCACTGGGATTATCGCGCCAGGTGGCGCAGCGTCTGGTATCCAGTGCTCGTGAAATGGGCATGGTAAACGTAAAAATCGATCATCCCGTCACGCACTGTCTGCAGCTGGCGCGTGAGGTCAAGGAGAAGTTTGGTCTGGATCTCTGTCGCGTCGTGCCCTCGGCCAGTCTGAACGAGGATGCCATTCAGCAAATGCTGGCAGTCGAAGGGGCGGCGGTGATGGCACAGTTCATCAGTGAGGAAGCGCCACAGGTCTTTGGTATTGGTTCCGGTAAAACCTTACGCTCTATCATCGACGCGTTACCCTGGGTGGATCGCCCGCAGCATCATTGCGTTTCGATGATTGGCGCCATCGCGCGGGATGATTCCGGAACACGTTATGATGTCCCGCTGAAGATGGCCGAAAAGATGCAGGGTAAGTATTTCTTTATTCCGGCCCCCCTCTACGCCGACACGCCTGAGGATAAAGCGATGTGGGTGCAGCATAAGGTCTACCAGCGCGTCACCGAACGCGCCTTACGGGCAGACGTAGCCTTTGTCGGGATTGGCGAAGTGATGCCAGGCTGTCCACTGAACGCCGAGGGATTTATTACCGATGCGCAGGTTGAGGCGCTGAATGCGCGTGGCGTCGCAGGCGAGATGCTCGGTCACTTTTTCAATCAGCAGGGTGAACGCGTGTGGGGGGAAACGGATGAACTCCTGACCAGCGTGCATCTGGAAAGTCAGACACAACGCAAAATCATTGGCTTTGCCGGTAGCGAACGCAAGTACCCGGCGATCCGAGCCGCCTTACAGGGCGGCTGGGTATCGGGTCTGGTGACCGATGAGGACACGGCGCTGAAGTTACTGCAGACGTGAAGCAGCGGGCAGGCAGCGTACCGGCGCAGGGCACGTAACGCCGGAGTCCTGCTTCCCGCACCTGTCCTCCCCGATAACCGTTACTTCAGTGATCCCTTGAGGAACTGCTGTAAACGCGGACTTTTCGGGCTGCCGAACACCTCCGCAGGCGGACCCTGCTCTTCGATTTTTCCCTGATGCAGGAAAATCACGTGATTTGAGACGTGACGGGCAAACTCCATCTCGTGGGTCACCACCACCATAGTTTTTCCTTCTTCCGCCAGCTTCTGCATGATGCGCAGTACTTCCCCGACCAGTTCCGGATCAAGCGCCGAAGTGGGTTCGTCAAACAGCAACACTTCTGGCTCCATCGCCAGCGCGCGCGCAATCGACACACGCTGCTGCTGACCACCAGAAAGGTGCACCGGATATTTTGCCTGCGCCCGCGCATCAATCCCGACTTTATCGAGGTATTTGATGGCACGCTCACGCGCCGCCGCTTTGCTCAGCCCCAGCACCTGAATCGGCGCTTCCATCACGTTTTCCAGCACGGTCATGTGACTCCACAGATTAAAGTGCTGGAACACCATGGTCAGGCTGGTACGTAACGCGCGCAGCTGCTCTTTGTCA
>Ga0308162_1002556_pt1 | contig 11703 bp, 11 predicted proteins | sample PhySR2_FD_201370 | JGI IMG/M metagenome (GOLD analysis project Ga0308162, IMG submission 201370) | Phyllosphere microbial communities from UC Gill Tract Community Farm, Albany, California, United States - DLSLS.R2 | ecosystem: Host-associated > Plants > Phyllosphere > Unclassified | place: USA... | reverse complement strand
GGAATCCATTTTCCCCGAGAATAGAGCAGGATCCTGGCTGCGGCTATCTGAGACAAGGGTAATAGTCTCAAAGTGTGGGAGTTGGAGGGTGGTGAGGGTTTTTGGTGAAGTGCTGCGCTTTGGAAGTATGGTGTGGCCGTTGTTAGTATCAGAGACCACCATGAGCGAAAGGCGGACCTTACGCATCCCTGCTAACATTGGCTCTGAGCAGTCGGAATTGAACTTAGAGATTCATTGTGAATTTCCGACCGTCTTTGCTGCCAGCCTGATTCACCGTAACAATTGAATTACTGATCTTAATTAATCTATCCATTGTTGCCATAGTAGTGAAAAACATGAAATTTGAAACCGGATTCATGGCCATGAATAACAGTCTTGTTCCCACCTAGTAATTGTATGAGGTCTTTATGCTGATAGCGCAGGTTTCAGACATTCACGCCTCAACCGAAAATGATTATCTGTTTCGGTTCGACCAGGTACTAAATTGGCTTACACATCTGCAACCGGACTTACTGGTAATTACAGGCGATCTAACGGATGGGCATTGGCAGGAAGGTTATAAACACATAGCTGGCCGCCTGAATCAGCAAAATTACCCTTCGTTGATCCTGCCGGGTAACTCAGACGACCGAAGTCTGATGCGTTCTGTTTGGGATGAGAACAGATGGGCGCACGATGCCCAAGGAGAAGCCCTGCACTTAATTCATAACACCGGTGACATTCGCCTGATTGGTCTGGATTCGACGATTGATTATAAAGATTACGGCAGTGTGACTGACCATCTGGAATGGTTGGATAATCAACTTAGCGACGCATGCAGCCCTCCGTCATTGCTGTTTCTGCACCATCACGTATTTGCATCTGGCATACCAACGCTAGACGAAACGATGTGCAGAGGTCTGCCTGAGATGGAAGATTTGATTAGACGCGCCCCGGCCAGATTACTCGCCATTTCTTCAGGCCATGTCCACAGACCAATAGCGGGCACGTATGCGGGCATACCTGCCTACATTTGTGGCTCCGTTTGCCCCGCTAATCCTGTCTGGTTTGGAACAGTAAACTCTCCTCCTGCGAATGACCCGCCAGCGTTGATGATTCACCGCTACGTCAGTAACGCCCTTACCAGTCATCACGTTTGCGTTTAACTGGCATTCAGAAAAGCATAGACCTCATAGAAAACGACCTCATCCCCAGCGACCAACGCATAATGTTGTGGGGGAGCAATGTCCGCATCTGGCTGTGAGTTCAATGGGTCGATGCAACGCTATCCTTAATCGAAGGGGGACGTTGCCATGAAACGAAGAACGCGTATTAACTACACGCCGGAACAGAAATCGATTATCTGGGACAGATATAAGCAAGGTGATTCCCTGCATGATATCGCCAGAAGGTGCGACAGATATCATTCTTCTATTATGCCCACTATCCACCAGACTGGTTGGTACCGCCCCCCTGTCCGAAAGCGGCATCCGTTAGCGCTTTCACTTGATGAAAGAGAGGAAATATCCAGAGCGCTAGTAGCAAAAATCAGCATCAGGGCGATCGCAAACAAACTATCGAGAGCCCGCTCAACGATTAGCCGGGACATCAAGAGGCACGGTGGTGAAAAACAATACCGTGCATCAAAAGCGTATACGGCTGCGTGGGCAAATTGCTCTGAGCCCAAAATCTTGCAAGCTAATTGAAAGACCCACACTGTGTAAAATCATCGCAGAGAAGATGCATCAGGACTGGTCGCCGGAACAAATCGCCGGTTGGCTGAAACGCTGTTATCCGGATAATCAGGAAATGCATGTGTCACACGAAACGATATATAAAACGCTTTTTATACAAACCCGGGCTGCATTAAAAAAAGAACTGCAGCAATGCCTCAGAAACGGAAGAGTCGTGCGTAGATCCAGAACATCATCGCTTAAAGGGAAAGGATTAGGGTCAATCCCGGATACGATCTCTATCAGCGAAAGGCCACCTGAAGCCGCTAACAGAGCCATACCAGGCCACTGGGAAGGTGACCTGATCCAGGGCTCTAAAAACTCCTATATCGTCACCCTCGTAGAACGTCATTCCCGTTTTGTTATGCTGGCCAGGAGCAGGGACAACAAGACCATAACGGTTATATCTGCACTCATCAAACAAGCCCGGGAATTACCTGCTGAGCTTTATAAAACATTAACATGGGACCGGGGCGCTGAAATGACCAGCCACACCCGGTTTACTGTAGCCACAGATATGCAGGTTTACTTCTGCGATCCTCAATCCCCTTGGCAACGCGGCTCCAATGAAAATACAAACAGATTGCTCAGGCAGTATTTTCCAAAAGGAACTGACTTATCGGTTCACAGCCAGCAAAGACTAAACAGTGTTGCCAGGCAGCTCAACGAGAGGCCAAAAAAACGCTAGACTATGAATCACCCGCAGAGCGTTTTAACCAATGTGTTGCATCCATCGGTTGAACTCACAGCGAGAAGAGGACGTTCGTAATTTTTTCTCAGGTAAAAAACGGAAAATACCATGATTTATTCATCGAGATGGAACTGGTCAGATTAGCCAGCGACAGGATGACTACCAAAATAGTGGCGGCTCAGATCCGGTTTATAGAGAAACTTACACCCGCGCTTACATATTTTGTCGCTGTACTAACGTGCAAGATTATGCGTGATTATGTACAAATGGCTTGCGTGAAAGGCCCGCAATAACGCGCATAAGCGCCAACACCATCTTCGTATCGAATACGTTACATAATAAACTTTTTCATGCTAAAATAGTACGTATACGTTAGATGAGGCGCTCATGAAAATAACCAAAACAATGACTGATTTAGCCATCCTTAAAGAGTTGTATCAAAGGCTTGAAGTATATAGACAAGCCAGGGGCATTTCACAGGAGGCACTGGTTGATAAACTCGGCATAAGTAGACCAACATATGCAAGGCTAGAAAAAGGAACATGTAGCTTTAGCACCTTTATAGCTGTGCTTCGACAGCTAAATTTACTTGAGGGGCTTGATGTCCTTGTACCCGAGCCAACAATACGACCTTCAGACATTATCGCGAATAATTCAAAAAGGAAGGTTAGACTTGGCAGCGCAGTGACCGGCAATGCAAATTATCAAGTAAAAAACTCTTCAAATGCAAAAACACTTTCTCAGAATAGTGTTAGAGCCATGCTCGAAAACCGAAAAAAATTTAAGGTTAAATGATGATAACCAGAGCTTGCGACGTCCTCTTTGATGGTATTTTAGTTGGATATTTGGCATATATCGATAATAGCGGTTTTGCTACTTTCGAATATACGAAAGAATGGCAATCTGCAGGGTTTAGCCTTTCACCAATCCATTTACCATTAACTAATCAAACCTTTACTTTTCCTACACTTAATTTCGAAACGTTTAAGGGATTACCTGCAGTTTTTGCCGATTCACTTCCTGACGATTTTGGTAACTCATTAATCAATGCCTGGTTAGCAAGGAGCGGTCAGGATAAATCACAATTTTTAGCGTTAGATAGATTGCTCTATACGGGATCACGCGGAATGGGTGCGCTTGAATATCAGCCGACTAACAATAACCAAGAAATTGATAGTCAACCCATTTTAATTGATGAGCTTGTAATAATGGCTCAGAAAGTCCTAGATTCCCGAGATAAACTTCGGCTTAGTGATCATGAAGAATCATCCATGGCTAAGTTGCTTCAGATAGGTACTTCTGCCGGCGGTGCAAGGGCTAAAGCTGTTGTGGCCGTTAATGCTGACAGATCAGAGATACGTTCCGGACAGGTTGAAGCTCCTGATGGTTTTGAGCATTACCTTCTCAAATTTGATGGGGTACAAGAACATAAATCAGATAAGGAGACGTTCGGTGATCCTAAAGGGTATGGCGTAATGGAATACGTTTATTATCTTATGGCAAGGGATGCGGGAATTATAATGTCAGAGTGCGAATTATTACGTGAGAGGAACTCCGATAGAGCTCATTTTATGACGAGGCGTTTTGACCGAGTTAACAACCAGAAATACCATGTTCTAAGTTTGTGCGGTATAGCCCATGCTGATTTCAGAAAACCTGGTGCCTTCAGCTATGAGGAATTACTCGCAGTATGTCGGCAATTAGGATTGTCGAATAAAGAACAAGAACAAATCTATCGCCGTATGGTATTTAATGTCGTTGCACGTAACCATGATGATCACACCAAGAACTGGTCATTCATGGTTAACGATGAATATGAGTGGACATTAGCCCCTGCGTTCGATGTAGCATGGAGTTATAAGGCCGATTCTCCATGGGTTAATGCTCATCAACTCACGTTAGCTGGAAAACGAGATAATTTTCAGATCAATGACCTGGTTTCCGTCGCAACCCAGATAGCCAATATTCGCCCAAGTAAAGCCAAAAAGATTATTAATGATACAGTAAAAATTGTATCTGGTTGGCGAGAATATGCTGAAGATGAGGGAGTACCAAAAACACTAATTGATAGTGTATGGTCATCACTCAGGATAAATTGGTAATACCCGCGCAATTCATTACTGCATCGTAAACGTTACATTTTAGCTTTATTTTGCTATTTATGTAATGCATACGATGCAAGGACTAGTGTTGCTTTATGCTGTATATCTAGCCTTGATCCTTGTCCTCGTTAACGGTAGATATGACAGACAGGTCACCTCATCTAGCCTCAGATGAGGGTGGCAACTTCCGCTTATGACATAAAGCGGACGGATGCTTTCCGGTTCCCGCACCCTTCGCTATAGCGCCTGTACTGTTGAACCGTACAACAATGCACTGCCGTTAAGGTGCTAAATACTATCTGTAGTGGTTTTCTGTCTCCGTTCGGTAGAATACAATCAATTCCAGAATGCCCTCTCTGCTTAATCTGTTAGAGCACGCTGCTGCCATACCTACGTCATATCAAGCAGATCGTTCACCCGAACACCACGACGACGCCAGTATGAGTACCACTGTCGGTATGAGCTAACTGTCTGGCTGGCCAGTGACGTTTCAGCATCACAGATAAGTCTTTCCTGCGCTTCAGCCTGGTGCCTCATAGCCTGTGATGTTCGTTCAGAAAACGGAGGAACAGTGCGCCCGATAGTGTAAGGCGGACTCAGCAAAGTTAGCGCCGGAGGACATGTCGCCGAGCATTACGGCGAGTTCACGGTAAAACGCCTTGTGCTTACGCCGAAAGGACCCGTCCTGCAGCCTATGAATCCTGCCTACCCCGTTATCACCCCGGACCCGGACCCGGACACGCTTGAGATCTTCGGTGTGGTGGTGCACTTCGTGCATAGCCCTCGCAAAAGGAACTGACATGTTTGGCTTAATTGACGTAAACAGCTTTTATGCCAGCGCGGAGAAGATATTCCGGGCTGACATGAAAATGCGCCGGTGGCCATCCTGTCTAACAATAATCTGAGAGGTGAGAAACGTTAGTTAATCCTACGCTGTTCACATCATCTTATTACTGATGGTCTGAGGCGTGATATGAGGCTTGTATTTACAACAAAGACTTGGCCTTGGCTGGTCCTTCATTTGATGGCTTTCCGTTACTAATTGGATCAGATGGATGGCCATTTCAGCTGGCACAGTCTTTCCTTTGGGACATCCTTATCGATGTCAGGGGAGCAAAACATAACCTACCAGACAAGGAATTTTATCAACTCATGGAAACATTGACTGCCATGATTACTCAGTCTTTGATGTAAGATCAGCCCCTACCCAGATTACCACATTCTTCATCAGAGGATTTCCATGAGTAATTCCGAAATATATGTGTCAGTTGATATTGAAACATCAGGTCCTGTTCCCGGAATTTACAGCCTACTATCAATTGGGGTTTGTCTGGTGAGTGATCCTGAAAACGCACTGTACCTTGAACTTCAACCAGATAGCGAGAAGCATGATGCTGAGTCTCTTGCTGTAACCGGGCTTGATATTAACCGACTCCAGAACGAGGGACTCGCTCCAGAACAGGCCATGTTAAAGCTAAAAGACTGGCTTGCCTCATTAAGTGCCCAGCACCGGAAGCCTATTTTTGTCGGTCTGAATGCCCCATTTGACTGGTCATTTATAAATTATTACTTTCACAAACATATCGGCAGCAACCCCTTTGGTTTTACAGCTATAGACATTAAAGCCTGCTACATGGGGGCAATGGGATGCGCGTGGTCAGAAACAAAATCATCGCACATGTCTGCACTCCTTGAGCCCCGCACTCAACCCACACATAACGCGCTTGATGATGCCCGTTTCCAGGCTGAGCTTTTTTCTTTGTTGCTGGCGCGGTCCGGCCGTTAGTAATGATTCTGCTAAATGGGAAAGTCCATTCTGACAGCTTCTATATACATCCCCTCTCTGAATGACCAGGCTTTAATCCCTGAAGTATCTGGAGAGGTGCCGACGATAATGGCTACAGGATGTGGAAGTACCTGAGAGTAACGTTGCGCAAACCGGGAAAAACTCGAAATATCTGCACCCGATATCTGTGGTATTACCTGTGGATGCGTATGCCAGTATCCGATTAAGCGTAATCCAAGAGCATTTGCCTCCTGAATCTCCTTCTTACAGCGTTCAGGGTCCAACTCAAGCCATGTTCGGCCTGCTTTGTCTGCCTTGTGTGGTGCTGTTGCAAGAGACAAAATGATACCGTCTGGATGAGTGAGGTCGACAAAAAGCTGCCCCCCTCGCTCATGCTTCTCACTTATTTGCCGGTTACAGCGAAAAGTATCAGCTACGGAGTGGGACACCAGTAAGACGCCCTCAATATCGGGCCATGTCCAACTCCATGGAGCCTCCATTATTTTTCAGCCTCATGTGTAGATTTGGGCCAAGCCCGCTCCAGAACAGTTTGAATGATTCCTGTCGGTAAGTCAGGGCCGATATACGTCCCGCCCTGCACCTGTGCATCAGCAGGACTGTTTATGCTAGTTAACCAGAGCGATTCCTTTTTAATACCGTTCAGATACTGAATCGATGCCTGCGTTATCATTGTAGCGATGGTACTCATACCCGCTGCGTTCCCGGGAATAAAACTTTCCCCGCAGGCAGGTAGCGGAACAATCCCTCCTTCTGGCCACTCAGTATATTTGTGACTAAAGTCACCGTTGTCACTGAATAAGTGCCTGCCATCACAGTCACCTTCCGGTGACGCTAATGCATGTCCCACAAGCGTATGAGGTTCACTCCATCCCTGAATAAATCCCCATGATTGACCTTTTGCTTTTAGTTCCCACAAACTAGCTTCAGATTCCCAGTCAGCTGTTGTGATGATGACTAAATCCGCACTCTGAAGAAGGTCAGGCTTGTCTTCCAAGGCAAATTGCACATACGTATTAAAAGCCTTGACCTCAGAAGTTGGATGATCCCGCATGAGCCTGGTTTTAAGTGCATCGACTTTGAATTTACCTAAATCATCCATGCCAAGCACATGCCTTCCCATATTGGCGGACTCAAAAGTATCTGGGTCGATAAGAGTCAGATACTTAAGTCCCGCCCTTGCAAGTTGCGATGCAATAGTCCCACCCAGCGATCCTACCCCGATGAACACAACGTGTGCGGTTTCCAACCCTTTAATACTGCCGCTTAAATCTCGCGCATAGAAATCTGCACGGTCAATTACATTTAATCTGGAGGAATAGATAATTGCAGGAGGTTGCCCGGTTATCGCCAAAGGTTTCCGATGTGCGGAGCGCGATCCGAAGATTGGGCTACGGCGGCGGGTATCTAGCCTTGCAAAAATATTCAGCGTGTATAAAGGCGCGCCGGCTTTGCCAGGTAACTCTAGAACCAGCCATCTAGAAATAAGTGCGCTGCTGGAGCTAAACCAGGTAGAAAGTTTAGTGGCATCCTCCTCAGATACATGAGGGAGGACCCACGACAACAGCTCTGTCGGTGCTGGAAACACGAGTTCAGGAAAACTGTTGAGTTTTACAAAAAAACCGCCTACCTGCGGAGAACGTAATGTTATTTGTCTTCCCATAATCCTGCGGGCATGGTTACCAAGAGCTTTTATATCCGATGATAACCAGACTGACTCCTGGCCTGAGGGAACGATATATCGAGAATCACTGAATGCGAACAGTTCAGAAGCGGACTCAGGTCGTCCAATAAGCAATACATTCCGTACAGACCTACCGTGTTGTCTTATCCAGTAAGACGTAATCTCATTCTGAAATTCGAGATTACGCTTATCTGCATTTGCGCCTTGGATGGATAAAGACAATATTTTCTTCAGCCGATTAATGCTGTCGCGAACTACCGTGTCAGGTGAACCTGTCACTGGTTCTTCTTTAAACCCATGAAGACATAGTCCTGCTTTTGTTGCGTGTGGCCAAACAAGCCAGGGTGATGGATCCACATACAGATTGAGACCTCCTGATGGAAACCCCTTGGGAAATCCTATGTGCAATGTCCTTTCTATGCCCAGATAATCTATTGGAAGCGGGAAACGGTACGCTACGTTTTCACCCGAGCGCGCTTTGGTCTGCTGCAGTAAACCTGCAGCATTACCTGTGTTTAGGATTGCCTCAAGTGAGGCGATTCCCTGTGCAATCGCATCATCTGGAATATCAGCCAAGTCGACCTACCGGTTTCGTGTCAGCCTGAGATTGATCGCTGCCAGCCACATTTCCAAACAGCGCTCCCATCGAAACAGAGTTTCGGCTCATACCTGAAGCCAGACCCGGCATTGTCCAGTTATTGGGGATACTGGTATTTATTTCATCTACGAATGAACGCCCGATTCCGAAGCTTTCGTTTACTGCCTTGGTAAATGACTCAACGGATGAATGGCTTTCAAGCCCAAGTGTGAATGCCTTGCAGGCACTTTCATGCCATTCATTGAATGCTTTTTGATAAGCAACACCTTCTCTGGGCCGATTCCATTTTTCTGCAAAGTTTTCATCGCTATCCTCTGGATTACAGACCATGTATTCATGTCCATTGCTTCGAATAAAGTTAGGCATAGTTCTGACTATCTCAAGAATAGCTTCAAGTGGCGTAAATGGCCTTTGCCGCGATTGCATTGCTACATCTAACCAAGCGTGAGCGGCGAGTGTTGTGATGACAGCTGAAATTGGGCGCGATTTTTCATTTTTAGTACGAATAGCCCATTCATCGCGATGGCGTTTCAGAAGCTTGATACTGGCTCTAAGTGGATCTTCCGTCTGATATTCTTCATATTCGGGAAGTGGGGCTATGGTCGCGGAATCTGCAACTGCCCGACTTTTATTGAGAGCAACATAATGTTCAAGCATGATTTGACTCTCAGAAGCATCATGGAGCCAGTCTGCATAGGGGATAGGGCTGCTCGCTTTCCACCCAGTTTCTCTATCTGGTACTTCAAGCATGCCATGACCGTGAGTTTCATCATTCCAACTGCGAGGTCGTGCTGGGGTAACGTCAATGTGAAAGCCTGGGCTCTGATCTGCATAAACAACACGTATACCTCTTCGCAGAGGCTGTATGTCCTCATGAACACGACTGCCTTCGTGAAACCGTTTTTCTATTGCTTCAAGCACTGTGTCCGCGGATACCCCTCTGGCATTCGGGAGCCAGACAATTGCATCTGCATCAATTGTGCCCAAGTCGGCCGGTGCACCAGAAACGGGGTTGATGGTAGTTTTAAGGCGCATAGATCCCTGCGGAAAAATATGTACATCCTGCAGAATAGGTTCATCGGAAGCTGAGAGGATTTTCTGCAGTTGTGCGTAGCGGCCATTAATTTTTTCATACTGTGGACCGGTCAGCGAAATCGCTCTTGCTGCCCGAAGAAGGAAAAATTCCCAGCTGTTGTGTTTAGTCTGTTCATTATTCATTTCTGTGACTCCTGAAGGTGGCCGATAGTCAGCATTGACCGGAACTGGTTTGAATTACTCTCTCTGTCAAAAATCACATAAGGATGCTGATGCTGCGTCGTCAGCAAAGCACCAAATTCAATTGCAAGTGCTGCAGGGATCGCAGCAAAGACGCTGATAGGTTGCTCCGATTCTGCTTCAAGTTGACTCAAATGCTTTTGAAGTTCATCCCGGAATGTGTTGATAACATTCCGGTTTGAAACCATCGCATATGAGGGTTCTGGAATAGTGAACGATGCGATTCGTACGTCCGGCAGCACTGCTTTAATATCCCGTTCAGGAATAGTCGCCGATATCGAAAGTACTAAGGCCAGTGGCCCATCACCTTGAGGTGGTGGAGAGAATATATAATCAGGAGGAGATGCGGATTTCGATGGCCAGTGAAGACCATGTGTGCGACTTCTGGAAAATAAATACCGATTAGAGCGGTCTCCGATAGCTTGTCCGAGCATTATCAGCGCAGGGATGTCTGCGAGCCCGACTAGGGCTAAAGCGGGCATATCACCGAAACTGCCTCCGCGTTTGGCTAATTCCCCTGAAATCTTCTGATCGATATCATCCTTAATTAATTGCCAGTACAACTCATTCCTTCCACGAGGGCCGGGCTCTCTGAAAATAATGTTTATTGTGTGACCAAACGCAGTAAGTCCCTCGGACGACATCGCTGTCAACAGTTCCCCTGCCGGGATATTATTAGTAGATGCAAAATGCTGACTCTGAACAATCAACGGTATAGCCCGTCCTTCAGCAGGCTGAGAGGCCGCAAGGCGTATACGAGCAAGACAGCTTTCATGCAGGCCACTCAAATCATCTTCAGGATAACCGTCATCATCGCGATCTATTTTTTCGTGGCAATTTGGGCACAACAGCATCAGATTTGAGAAGTCATTAGTAAGATTTTGAGCCTGTTCATCACTATGCTCTTCTCGCCCTCTAGGCCCTTTGGGGCTAGCCGGAAGTATATGTGCGACCTCACCCCACTGCATGGGTGTGCCCACGCGAAAATCATGCGTCAGATCTGTTCCACAAAGCTCGCAGTGTCCGGCCATCCTTACCCATACCATCTGTTTTACTTCGGGTTTAGTGTTGTATCTTCCACCTTTTTTTTTGGGGGATTCTTCTGCGTTCAAGCGATTACCTCCAGAGGAAATAAAAAATTTTGTTCATAAAAGTGCAAATCTGAAGTGGTGCTTAATTCATCACTTTCAATGGATGCATAAGTTTAATTAATAAAAAACGCTATAGTGTTGAGTTAAGGCAACTTTTAGGTTTTAAGAAAACATTAAATTGATGGGTGATGGTATAAAACGTGGTTAATTTGATAATGATTAAAATAATCAGTTTGAAATGCCTCTGTTGATGAACACACCTCATTAGTAATGTATTCATCAGTGACCTGAGGGCATCCCCATGAAGAAATGTTTATCCGACGAACAGATCCTCAGTATTTTCCGCGAAGGCTGTGTTGAGCCACTTCTGTAGATGACGTACGCTGTTGGCACAAAACGGACGTTAGTATCTGCCCCATTCAGCCTATTGAGACTAATCCCCAATAAGTTAACGTCTGCATTCAAGCACTTACCCAGGCCCCGGTATCACCCACTGCATTTTCATAATCTCATTATGATCTACAACCACCCACCCTTTTACCAGTGAACCCCTCACCCCACCCTGCCCATCCGCACCATTGCCCGATACCAGGCACCGCGCTGAATCGACCACCTTAACCCCACCGCAATCGCATTAATCTTCCGGTCAATGATCGCCTGCTGAAAGCGGCCGATCTCCGTACCGGACATTGCCTGCGCCCAGGCTGGCATCAGCCCGAACCCTGACTTCAGCATGATTTTCATCA
>Ga0308162_1002552_pt1 | contig 11722 bp, 10 predicted proteins | sample PhySR2_FD_201370 | JGI IMG/M metagenome (GOLD analysis project Ga0308162, IMG submission 201370) | Phyllosphere microbial communities from UC Gill Tract Community Farm, Albany, California, United States - DLSLS.R2 | ecosystem: Host-associated > Plants > Phyllosphere > Unclassified | place: USA... | reverse complement strand
CCCGCCTGCTGACGCTGGTGTAATCCGGGCAGCGCAACGGTATATCCATCAGGGCAAAAATGGAATCAATGAAGCCCTGAGCAGCCCGAAGGGGCAGCCGGAATACGCGTTTAATCACCATGACAGTGGTGATGGCAAGGTCAGAATAGCGCTGAGGCCTTCACAGTGGTGAAGGCGTTGCTGATTCATACCAGGCCTGAATAACGTCATCATCCAGCCAGAAAGTAAGGGAGCCACGGTTGATAAGGGCTTTGTTGTAGGTGGGCCAGTTAGTAATTCTGAACTTTTGCTTTGCCACGGAACGGTCTGTGTTGTCGGGAGGATGCGTGATCTTATCCTTCCATTCAGCAAAAGTTCGATTTATTCAACAAAGCCATTTAGTTAACAAAACTCGTCTATTTTTTTAAACTGGCGAAAAATTAATTTTGTGTTAAAATAATTTAAGTAAAAATAACCAAACTAAGCAAGGGGTTGAAATGAAAAAAAATGGTGACCTCAGTGAATGGAAAGTATTTATCAATGTTGTTGAAGCAGGAAGTTTCTCCCAAGCTGCAATAAATATGGGTATCAGCATATCTTCTGTAAGCAAAAAAATAAGAAAGCTTGAAGAAGGGGTCAACACTCAGCTTTTAAACCGCGACACGCACAGTTTTGAAGTGACCCAAGCAGGGAAGATGGCATATGAAAGCGCAACGGCTGCTGTGGAAATGATGAGTGATTTAGTTTTCAAACTTAGAAATTCCTCACGCTCAATAGAAGGCGCTATTAAACTTACAGCTCCTGCAATGGTATGTGAATTCCTTGCTAATTTTTGGCTGGATGAATACTCAGATAAAAACAAGGATGTTACTATTTTTCTCGAGTCACGTGAAAGTAATCAATTTACCAAGGAGTCTTCTGCATTTGACCACTTGGTTTTAAAAAGTGGCGTAATAGTAAGTGATGAGTTAGTTCATCGCGAGCTATCTCCCCTTAAAATTTCACTTTGCGCCTCTCGTTCCTATTTAGAAAGAGAAGGTACGCCAATTCACCCACGCGATCTACATAACCACAGACTGTTAAATCTTTACCATCATGGATTCCCAAATACAATTACATTTAAAAATAACAATGAGCGGTTTTTGTTTACCAATAGAAAAAAAAATGGATATACTACTGATAATCTTTTGGGGAATTTTAATCTCATGTTACAAGGGAGGGGGATATCGTTAGCAACATCGGGGTTTCTTTCTCATTATGGAAAAAATTATCCTAGTGTGGTTACTGTCCTTGGTGAATGGGAAATTCCCCCCATTCCTGTCTACCTTGTTTGGCGTCAAAGGAAGTTCTACACCCCCCTTTTTAAAGATTTTTCTGAATTTATTTCTGACAGATGGAATGGTAGAGATCTTTTTCAAAAGGAATGAGCTCGTCAGCTGCAGTCCTTTGACAAATTGCATAATGCGGATCATGTACATAATACCACCTTAAAGTTTCTGGTCCAATATTACGAGGGAGGCTTCTTGGATAAGAATGGCCATCAGCTCAGTGATTGTATCAAAGCTCCGTATAGCTTATTCTGGCATGCTCTATGGGCGTGCGAAGCCAGCAAGTTGGGTCCTGCAATAGTTGCGACCTCAAAGGGGCTGAGCAGTTGATTGCCGAGTAGAGGCCATCAATTGTTCAATGACATCTTTCACTGTGCCACCCGCGCCATACTAGGGCATGTAGTGGCGCTCTGAATTTGGCCACCTGAACAAATCTGATATGCTTGCCTCATAACATAACAGGTGCCCTAATAAAAAATTTTAGTGCAGATTTCAAACGCGAATCAGCCCCACTTGTTGTCGACCAGCATTACACCATTGCTGAAGCGGCTAAGCGATGTATGTAGGGCTTTCTACCATGACTCGCTGGCGTGATGAACATCAGGGAAAAATGCCCCAAGCCTCGCCAACAACGCCGGAGTAAATTGAAATTCGTGAGTTAAAGAAATAACTTCAACTTATTGAAATGGTAATCACGTAGATCCTTTTCTTTTGCGTTAGCGTTTCAACAACTGGAAAAAACTTTCAGCTACCGCTTTAACGTGACAATTTCCCGACGGTTCATGCTGCCCTCCAAGCCGTATGATTTCAGGACGACTGCCACTCATGGCTTGTATACTGACAGTCCAGACCCGAATGAACCAGCGCCCTTTTTTTTGGGATTACGCCGCCATACAGTCATCAGCAGGGTGTTCAGGACAATGTCCTTTGTCATCCGGGATTGCGTGGACCAGCCGATCATTTTGCGTGAGAACAGATTAACAACCACGGCAAGTTACAGCCAGCCTTCGTGGGCCCTCATATAGGTTATGCCCGTTATCCAACCCTCATGGATTGAACTGTCACTGTAGCCTATTGAGCGACACGATACTTGCCTCATCTGATATACCCGCGGGCTCCGCAATCCGACCTGAGCCTTTATACCGATATACCGACACGTTTCATCAATAGCCAGACTATGCTGACTCCGCACTGTTGAACGCTATCCCCTAGATCCAGATGGATCTTGCGATAACCATAGACGCATCCCGATTCCGGGTAGAGCTGTTTAACCTGTCTTGTTAGTCTCAAGTCTGACTGATGGCGTTAGGAATGCGGCTGCTGAAACCAGGTGAAAAAGCCACTGGGCTCAACATCCAGCGTCCTATAGAGCCGGCGAACAGGCCAGCAACGGGCGTTGTCACGAATGAAGGCGTAACTATGTCCTACAGCTTTGCGAAGTACGCCACGGATATTTTCAGTATGTCCCGTTCGACGGTAACACGTTCCAGCTCTTTCTGGAGGCGGCAGAGCTCGGCCTGAGCATCTGACTGTTCTTTATGAGTGGAGGAATCCGGACCGTACTTCTTTATCCAAGCGTAAAGACTGTGGGTGGTGATATCGAGACGTGTTGCAACGCTTGAAACAGAATAACCATGATCAACAACCTGTTTGACTGCTTAAATTTTATACTCTTCGGGATAACGTTTACCGCTCATTGGCACCTCTCTTTAAGCCGACTCTGAGGTGTCTGATAAACCCGTGGCGATTCATTTAGAGCCATAAACCGACTGCACTCTGCAGTCATGGGAAATTGGTATCTTTTGGACTTTTTAATAAACTCCGCAGGCGATTAATTGTTAACCACTTAGGTTGTTAATTTAGGTTAAAACAAACTCATTAAATCGTCGTTCGATGAAATTCAGAAAATCTTGAAACCCTTTATTATAAAATTTTCGCCTTTTCCATATAAGATAGTATTGAGTTGTATGCAAAGACCAATCTAACGACACCGTGCGCAAAATGCCTTTTGAGTTAAATTTCTTGGCTAGGTACTCAGGAATTCCCAATGCAATCATCTCGTTGCGTTCAATAAGGCTAATAACTTGAGTAATGTCGTCTGTCACAATAATAGGCTGCATAGTCTTTGTTTCACCACTGACATTGTTAGTCAAAATTGGTAGATCGTTATCACCTCCTGAGTAAAAGACAATTTTTCCTGCACTTAATGCATCTATTGTAACCTTGCTTTGATATCCCATTCCTACACAAATCGTTCTTTCTATAGGTTCAAGTTTTCTATGTATAGCATAGGGATATGTTGACTTGGTGGAACTAATAACTACGTTATTAATATCAAGGAGCTGGCTTTTTATTCTTACTGAAGAATTTATTTCAAATTTGAAGCTTAGCGGGGCTATTGCATAATCATATACCCAGTCCACAATTGGCATTGATGAAACCCCCTTTTCCAAATTAATGTTTATTTGGATTGATTCCCCTCCCCTAATTTCTTCTATAAAATTAGAAAAGTCGTTAGTAATCTCCTTTGATCTCAGATACGCTTTTTTTCCAATTGGTGAAAGACGCACGCCATGTGTATTTCTTTCAAGTAGTGTAGTCTGTAAGTGCTCCTCAAGCCTAACCAGTCTCTTACTAACTGAGGATACACTGATTCCCAGCATAGCAGCTGTCTTCGATAGGCTACCGGTTTCGGCTACACTGATAAAGATACAAAAATCTTTCAAATAAAACTGCATTAAATAACCCTAGTAAAATATTGTTTTAGGATTTTATTCATTAATGGGTTTTTTTCAATAACCAAAAAAAACAAACAGTTTTTCCATATTCGAAAAGCATAATGGTATTAGCATGGCTTTTTTGCGGTATTTTAAATAATCGTTTTTTATTAATCATACTCGGCGTGAGAGTTGTTGATGACTCTAATTTACCGAAAGTGTTTTATATTCAGATAGGACTCTGTTGCAAATATATTGATGAGTTAGCCTTTCGTGTTATTGAAAGGTCTTATCTTTCAAAGACTCTGCTCACCAGACGTATTTCGCCCAGGTAATGCCCAAAACATAACGATTCTGCCTGACCTTTCCGTAGCGCACCCATCACTTTAATCCCTTTGATTGTGGCGTAAGCTGTCTTCATTGACTTGAAACCCAGCGTGGCGTTGATTATTCTTTTCAGTTTGCCATGATCGCACTCGATTATATTATTTCGATACTTTATCTGCCGGTGCTGCACATGCTGCGGACATTTACCTTCACGCTTCAGCAATCCTAGCGCCCGCCCATACGTCGGGGCTTTATCCGTGTTGATCAACCGTGGAATTAGCCGGCGCTTCGTATTGTTCAGAAGTTTGCCCATAAAGCGATATGCGGCTTTGGTGTTACGACGTGAAGTCAGGTAAAAATCAATGGTGCAGCTCCTGCTGTCGACGGCGCGGTACAGATAAGCCCAGCATTTTCCCGTCCAGATATAGGTCACATCGCCGCACCAGACCTGATCCGGCGCGGTAACTGCGAAATGGCGGTCGAGATGGTTCGGTATTTCAACATGTTCGTTCCCGCCGCGTTTGTATTTATGCGCCGGTACCTGGCAACTGCCGATATCCAGCTCTTTCATCAGCTTACCTGCCAGCCATCGCCCGAGGCTGACGCCCTTGGCGCTAACCATCGTGGCGATACTTCTCGCACCAGCAGAGCCACCACTGGCGTTCCAGACTTCACTGACGGGGCTCCGTTTGACGGCACGCCTGGCGTGAGGACCACTGCTATTTTTTCGAATGTAGCGATAACTGCTTCGGTGAACACCGAACAGTCGGCACAATGGCGCTGCCGGGTAATGCGCTCCTAGACTGTCTATTATCGTGAACTGTTCAGGGAATCCGACATCAAGAGCGCGGTAGCCTTTTTTAGGATTTAATTCTCCATTTCAGGGCGTTGTATTCGCTTTCTCATTTCCCTGAGTTCAGTCTGCTCAGGCGTCAGAGGCACCCCCGGGGGCATTTTTCCCTGGCGCTCCATGCTAAACGATTTTACCCAGCGGTTAATGGCGTAGAGGCTGACGTTCATCGCCTTAGCCGCTTTGCCGTGAGTGTAGTTCTGATCCAGGACCAGTTTTGCCGCTTCGACTTTAAATTCAGCAGTAAATGCTTTGCTCATTGGTTCACCTGTAAAATGTAGAGGTGAGCATATCATTTCTACTCAGGTGGCCAAATTCAGTGTGCAACTACATGGTGATTAAACGCGTATTCCGGCTGCCCCTTCGGGCTGCTCAGGGCTTCATTGATTCCATTTTTGCCCTGATGGATATACCGTTGCGCTGCCCGGATTACACCAGCGTCAGCAGGCGGGCAAAGTCGGTTAATGTCAGTTTCAAAACGCCCACCCGGGGCGAAATCGCGCATCTGGTGATTGATTCCTCCGGGCTGAAGGTCTTTGGTGGAGGCGAATGGAAAGTCAAAAAACACGGCAAAGAACGCCGTCGTATCTGGCGTAAGCTGCATCTGGCCGTTGACAGCAAAACACGTGAAATCATCTGTGCGGACCTGTCGCTGAACAATGTGACAGACTCAGAGGCCCTCCCCGGGCTAATCCGACAGACTCATCGAAAAATCAGGTAAGTTGCAGCGGATGGCGCTTATGATACGCGTTTATGTCACGATGAACTGCGCCGGAAGAAAATCTGTGCGCTCATCCCGCCGCGAAAAGGCGCTGGCTACTGGTCCGGAGAGTACGCAGACCGTAACCGTGCTGTTGCGAACCAGTGGCTGACCGGGAGTAATGCGCGGTGGAAATGAACAACAGATTACAACCGTCGTTCAATAGCGGCAACGGCGATGTACAGGGTAAAACAGCTGTTCGGCGGTTCACTGACGCTGCGGGATTATGATGGACAGTGCGGAGGCTCTGGCCATGGCACGTACTCTGAACAAAATGACGAAGTCAGGTATGCCAGAAAGTGTGCGTATCGCCTGAAAACCCAACCCGCTCTAGAGACGCTCGCCCTGAATCTGATTTATTCAACAAAGCCACATAACGCGTAGCTCTAGCCTGAAGTGGCCAACTAACTTCTTAAACGGAATGCTGCGTTTTCAATGGAAGCGTGTTCTGATTGTTGAGAGGGCCAAAATTTCGATTTATTCAACGACGCCACATTAACGTAGATTAATGATTGATATGTCAGTAAACTGTATATAATTGTATTTTAAAATGGGTGAGATTGATGAAAAGTAAGTTGTTTTTGCTTCAGCTTCTTAGTTTCAGTTCTTTTGCTGCTACAGATTACTGTAAAGATGGTACGGGTTTGTATGTCAATGTTTGCTTCAACGATGATTTAAGTGCTGCAGTTGATGATCTCCAAGCAGAGATTGATAGCCAGGTTAGTGCCGAATCGCAATCCCGGGCGGACGGAGATGCTTCCACACTGTCTTCAGCGAATACCTATACCGACGGTAAAGTAACCGCCGAATCGCAATCCCGGGCGGACGGAGATGCTTCCACACTGTCTTCAGCGAATACCTATACCGACGGTAAAGTAACCGCCGAATCGCAATCCCGGGCGGACGGGGATGCTTCCACACTGTCTTCAGCGAATACCTATACCGACGGTAAAGTAACCGCCGAATCGCAATCCCGGGCGGACGGAGATGCTTCAACATTGTCCTCTGCTAATACTTATACCAATGAAGTATTTAGCAGTTTCACTGCAGATTCTAACAAAAAGTTTGAGTCTATAGACCATAAAATAAATAAATTAAGTGATAGGTTGAACGCTGCAATCGCAGGCTCAACAGCGATTGCATCAATACCGTATGTGGCTGAAGATTCATTTTCCTTTGGTGTGGGAATCGGAAATTACAGCAATGGCAATGCTGTTGCACTAGGCTCCCAGTACAAAACATCAAGGAACTCAAACATACGAGTAAACGTATCTTGGGATTCGACTGGAAATGTAGCTTCTGGAGCTGGTTTTTCAGCAGGGTGGTAGCTGTACGTAGTGACCAGTATTAGTTGACCACTATTGGTATTCTTGAGCCTTGTTAAATAAACCGAACTTTTGCTAAGCTGGCTGATAAGAGCCTTGTGCCCCTGCCAATACTGGCAGCACTATGGCAAAGCAAAAGTTCAGTAATACCTGCAGGACCACCTATAACAAACCCTTTAACGGTAGGTGATGTTTCCAATTATTAGAACATGTGTTTTTCGATAAACGTTCCGATGACTTTTCGTGGATCTCCGCTGGACTCGAGAAGCAGATTGTTTTACGAGCTAACCGCTTAATACGGGGGCGGAACGTCAGGTTATTGCGCTCAATCCGTTGGGTGAATATTTTTCCGGTCAGATGCTTATCCTTCGGCACCTCCCGTCCATAGCTGTCCCAGTCGTCGCTGGTGATCATGCCGATGTTGAATGGGGTCAGCAGTGCCAGTAGTTCCCGGCAGGTTTCATCAGTCCGGGGACCAAAAGTGTAGGCCAGTACACCGCCTGTTTTGGTGTTATACGCGTACCAGAGCCAGTGCTACCGGTCTTTAGTGCCAACGAAGCTCCACTGCTCATCAAGTACGCAGATAAGCGCCAAATCAGCATGAGCAACGGGCGAAGGCGTTATTCGCTTTGGCATGAGTTTTTTAAAGTCCGGATGACGGTGTTAATGCCAATTTTCAGCATTCTGGCGGTAACGCGAACCCCGGCGGCATTGAAGGCCATTTGAGTGATGAGCTCTTTAATGCCCGGTTTACGGGCCTCATAAGTGTAAGTGAGCTGAAACACGCGGTGGCAGTCACGGAAGCGAAATCTGTCATGGCCTTTAGGATTCTGACCATGGCGGTAGACCTGAGCAGACTGACAACGGGGACAATGAATGTTAACGATGGCCATGAAAGAACCTCAAAAGCTCGCATTATACATCAGATTCAACTGATTAGAGGCATCACCCATTCAGGATACTTTTTCATTTACCGTCATGATAAGTACCAGCGGGTTCCTCCCTGGTTTTCATAGAAATTAAGAACGTCTGTTCTGGCTGCTGCCGAACAGCTGGCCTTCACCAGATACAGCTAATCCTGGACACCGAGTGTGAGCGTGCCCGGTTGGACATAAAACAATTCAAGCGTTCCTTCCGGGTGACTAGGTGAAGCAAATTTTTCCACCGACTGCATTTCCCACATCCAGAGCTCAGTCATATCGGGGCCACCGGATCCTGCGAGCAACCTTGCTCTCTGGCCTTTTTCACCTTCCCAAAATTGAGGGATCTCATCTTCAGCAATGAGATGCACGGTCGGTTTGGCGCTAACATCCACAAAGTCAGCCACCGAAACACCCATCGCGGCAGCGAGGCGGCATGACAGGGCAATGCTGGGATTCGCCCTGCACCCTCAATCTCAACCAGCGCGCCCTTGCTGACGCCCGTCCGACGGGAAAGTTCATCGAGGGATATTCTGGAGAATCTGCCGCAGATGCCGCTGGAGAAGCTTCACGAAGCCGGGAAGATGCTGACCGATAGCCTTGAAAAAATGATGCCCGGTCTGTGGTTTGAGGTGGCTCTTATCGAAGAGCAACACCAGTAATATCATTCAGCAGAAACACAATGTTCACCGGCTTATCTGCTTTCCCGCTTTCCTGTTAACCCCGTTCACCGCCTGCGGCGTCGACGAACAGGGGTTCAGTAAGATTCTGGCCTGCCTGACGGCGGCCCGTGTTGATTCTCTGGGCATTCGGGGTTCAACCGAAAGCTACGCGTATCTGACCAGGGAGCAGCGCAATCACATCGCGACTCTGGCTAAACAGCTTGCCGAAGATATCCCTGTGATGGTGTGTGTGTGGGCGGTCAGCACGGATGCTATCCTGCATCTGGCCGATGATGCGCAGACCGCAGGTGCGGATGCCCTGTTGTTCCCGGCTATCAGCTACCAGTCACTCCGTGATGGGGTGTTTTATCCGGTCTGAGCGCGGGGGGCTACCGCAGCAGTTACAGGCCTGGCAGGCTTCGGCGAATGAGCCAGATGGGGAGCGTGTGGCTAAGCACCTCCAGGTCATTAAAGCCCGTAACGCCAGCGACGGATATGTCGATACCCAAAGTATGGCGGAAATCCATACCCTGATCTCCAGCGTTGAAACGGGCGCTGGCTGTCCGATAATCTGATGGAAGAGCTGGATGTTACCAGCTACAGGAGCAAAGATACAAACGGGACGTCAATGTACACGTGTAGAAGCATATCAACCGCCAGTTCGCGGGTGCCGCACCACACCGGACCCGGTATGGTGGTGTGGCCTACATATGGACTGACAAATGCTGGTCCTGTCTGGTGATAGAGGGTTCGCTCGTAAACCAGCTGGCTGGCCCCTGTTAACGATGCCTTACACGGAACCGACGGTTAACGCGATGCAGTTAGCCTAGAGCTGCGCGGATGACCAACAGGTGGGCTGTTCCAGAGCCACCGCTGAAGGCAAAGCCCTCAGAGGGCAGTGGACAATGATTCTATCACTGCACTTAGCATTTATGGATACACACATGGCCCATGGCATACCGAGTGGAAAAACATCTACTATCATCCGATATTAATAACACGAATATCATATATCATTATGGCACCAGAGGGTACAGCAGCAGGGCGGTCTTTGTCAGTATAGACTAATCCTGAAGGCACCACCACTCTTATAGCTCCTCCATTTTTGAGCAACCTTATTGCATCCCTAAATATTGGGGGATAGTGGATAAGCGGCAAAGATATGGCCTGTCTATCAGACACCATGTCATTAATCACGGCGCCGCCTGCTACACTCTCTCGCATAACACTGGTTACCTTATCACGATTATTTAAGGACTTACCACTTCCTTGCTTTATAATCTGATACCAAAATCCCGAAGGGGCCTTCTTTACCTCTCCTTGATGAATAAACTTATCGAAATATTGCTGGCTCTTCATCAGGGTAGAGTGATCATCTATAATTTTGTAACCCATACCAGTTGTAATCTGATAGAGTAAGGTAGCTCCAGGTGGGATATTAGGCGATAATCCTTCGTCACCATATGCAAGCGCAGGTGGGACGAGAAAGGAAGCGGAACCGGACTTACCTATTTTAGCCAAAACATTGCGAAATAGCGGTGGAAAATCCACTATTCTTTTATTTTCGGCGACAATTTCACGAATTAAATCACCGTTAGCTGAACGTATTTTAATAGATACATTAACTTTGCTTTTCAGGTCAGATGTTGTCCCTTCAGATTTCTCTATCTTGTACCAAAATCCTTGAGGATCCTTGGTCGCCCCAGGCTGGAGCCGAAAAAGCTCCATTGCTTTTCTACCCGCATCACTCTGCAACTTAATAATATGGTCTCTGGCCGCTAGAATTTTTTTGCTGAGATTAGCATGTGCATCTGACATCTGCGGTTCGGTGTATCTAACTTTATGCGTTAGCGCATCGCTAAAGCCGCTAACCAAATCATTAATGTTAGCGTCAATTCCGAGCATCCTGTTCATTTCTAGTGCTGCTGAGGCGTCATACCCCATAGCAGCTCCTGCAGCATAATCCCCTGATGGCTGTTGCCCGTTTTTCAAGCCCGCGTCCGGTAAAGGCACGCTGATTTCCTTCACGTCTCGACTACCTCTTGATACACTTTCTGGACCAATTTGAGTAGTTTCAGGATGAATTGAAGGAGAGGAATTCTCCCTTGTAGTATCTGAATTGGAGTTAACGATGTCGGGTTTTAAGCGCTGCTCAGCAGCCATTTTTTGTTGTAGGCCAGCCAACTGATTGCGAGAAAAAACTTCAGCTTGAGTTAAGCGTTCAATTTCCTTCTGATTATTCGTCTGCAAGACGTTAACCGCTGCTAATTTTGAGTTGGTGAGGTCAGACTGAAGTGCACTCACTTTTAATGCTATGTTTAAGCGCACGACTTCTGCCTTTGTATTAGCAAGCTCTGCGGCAGTAGCTACATTGATCGATCGTGCAGAGGCAAGCATCTTTTTATTTTCCTCATACTGACTGAGGAGAGATTTTTTAGATGCTTCAATATCTGCAAGTTTATTTACCAGTGTGAGCTCAGAAGGCACGCATGGCGAGGTAGTTGGTCTGGCATGCAAAGTAGTCAGCCTTTTTCTCAGGTCATCTCGCTCATGCATCGCTGCCTCACAGGCAACCGTGTTGCTCTTGGCTGTCTCCAATAAAATATTATGATCTTTATCCCATCTACTTTCCAAAGGACTATGGGCAGTTATTCTCTTATTCTCAGAATCACCATTATAATCTTCTGATATCGCTGGATGATTATTAATCTTAGCTTCCTTAGCTTCCTTAGCTTCCTTAGCTTCCTTAGCTTCCTTAGCTTCCTTAGCTTCCTTAGCTTCCTTAGCTTCCTTAGCTTCCTTAGCTTCCTTAGCTTCCTTAGCTTCCTTAGCTTCCTTAGCTTCCTTAGCTTCC
>Ga0308162_1002551_pt1 | contig 11728 bp, 7 predicted proteins | sample PhySR2_FD_201370 | JGI IMG/M metagenome (GOLD analysis project Ga0308162, IMG submission 201370) | Phyllosphere microbial communities from UC Gill Tract Community Farm, Albany, California, United States - DLSLS.R2 | ecosystem: Host-associated > Plants > Phyllosphere > Unclassified | place: USA... | reverse complement strand
TGCCGGACAGGCGCCGCTGCAGTGGCTGCGCTGGCAGAACCTGCGACCAGAATCGCGCTGCCCAACAACCAGGACGAAGGGCTCAGGAACAGTTTTTTAAAGGTTGGATTCATGTGTTCAGGTCCGTTGGAAATCAGTAGGCACAGCTGCCGTTGGTGCGCTTGTCAGCCGCACCTGGCTTGAGTTTGATGATCAACTGAACATTGGGTTCATCGGCTACGGTGCGGGTCAGGGACCGAGCGCCGACACATGACTGCAGGAATAACTTTCCGGAGCAGGTAGGTTGGTCAAATTTGAGGTAGTGTTTCTAACGCACCAGACAAGCCCCAGGCTGGAAAAGCAAAACCCTTGTTCATAGACCGAGTGAGCTTTCATGAATCGCCGCAATTTCATTCTGGGCGCCGGCACGGCAGTGTTGATGTTGAAAGTAGCGGCCATTCAGGCCAAAGATCCAACGGCCAACAGTGAAACAGTCCAGCTGTGGAGCGACGTCCCGCCAGGGGGCGGCGGACCCTCGGGCAACCACCTGCTCACATCCCATGGCTCGCTAAGCAACGTCACCCGTCCATACCTACAGATCTTCAGACCCGTCAAACCCAACGGAAAAGCGGTGATTGTCGCTGCCGGTGGCGGGTACAAACGAATCGAACTGGGGATCGAGGGGTGGCCCTTGGCGGATTGGCTTACGGAGCGCGGGTACACCGCGTATGTGCTGGCGTACCGCTTGCCGAGTGAAGGCTGGAACGCTGGCAACATCGTCGCACTGCAAGACGCCCAGCGCGCGCTGCGCATTGTCCGCAGCCGGGAAAGCCACGTCTCGCTACTGGGCTTTTCAGCCGGTGGACATCTGATGGGCATGACCGCGACGCTTGGCGATTCTCAGACCTATGCTGCGCAGGACAGCATCGACTCGATATCCGCCGTGGTTGAAGGAGCGGCGTTAATCTATCCACCGATTACGTTGGAGCGGCCTTACACACATACCTCGACCCACAAGGTACTGGTGGGGCCAGACGCGTCGGCGAAAGAAGAGGCTGAGTGGTCTGTGCAGAATCGGGTGACTGGAAGTACACCGCCCGAGTTCTTGGTACAGGCGGAGGATGACTCGGTGGTGGATCCGCACAATACGCTGATCATGGCTGCGGCGTGTGAGGAGCGAGGGGTGGCTGTGGAGATGCATCGGTATGCGACAGGAGGGCATGGGTTTGGGTTGGGGAGGGGCGATGCGCCGACAAGGGAATGGCTTGGGCGGTATGAGGCGTGGTTGGGGAGGTTGTGAGGTGCTCGATAAATTCTGAATATTAGCTGCTCAAGATTTGTGTTTGACAAGGTTATATTATATTTTTGGGTATATGATGCTTATATAGAAAATCAATCAGGATGCAAAGATTTTAATTTTTAGCACTAGGTTTTCAGCTATCTCCAATGCTGCAGGTCTACGCAGCATTGGATCGCTGATGGTATATCAACTGATTATAGAGTCTACATTTCCTAGCATTGTTCCCGTGAGAGGGGGCGACTTGAGCAGGTCGCGTGAGATGTCTGGATCAGGCATTGAGGTTTTTATCAATAGCTCGAGCCTATCGAACCAGATGCCCTCGTTAGCCGCAAACAAGTTGTACAAAGCCTCATTCTTAGTTTTGCAGTTGAAACTTTTAAACATTGCTCCACAAAACTTTGATGCGGCTGTCATTATATGCCAGCGAAGTTTTGAGTACCTACCGTCGAATCTCTTGTTCCCTGTCAGTAGTCTGAGGCGATAATAGATATAGCAAGCGGTGTAGTAATCTTCCTCGTGTTGACCTTGAGTGAATACATCATTCAAAAGGTCTCCTGTCAATCTATTCGCATATCGGCTTGATAAATCAGGTCGCATCATGACAACCGCGGCATAACAGCGCGCAACTTCCCTGGCGTCAAAAATACGCGCTGGTGCGACATTCTCTACTCTATACTGCCCCTTACGCCGCTCGAAATAAATTCTATTTGTTTCTGACGCGCCTCTTGCATTAAAGTATTGTTCGAGAACTCGCAAAGCATCTAGTGTGGATATAAACTGCGCATCTTCTACCTTAGATTGCCGATTTGTTGCGCGCACAATGTCATCTATTACTGATGGTTTGTCGGCCTCAATAAGCTTTATCATTAAGCTTACTGTGCTATCAACTTGCGCATCTAAAGATATAAGTATATTTGACGTCTGGCATCCATTTACAATTTGGAAATCGCGAATGAAGATTTCCTGTCCAGCAGGTCTAACGCTGGATGCGACAATTGTAATGCCATTATTCATAAGGCCAAATCGTTGTTTCTTATCGGCGCTATTAAGTGTGTCGGCAATTTCTGAGTTGACTTCAACATCTACTCCCAAAAAATCCCTTACGTTTTCTTCGAAAAGCTTCTTTCGAGGATTTCCGTTCGGGTCCTTGAGAATCGAATCTATAAAATTCCGGGCGGTTACAGTGGCTACATATGCGTTATTAATATCAGGCGCGGAAGGGAATGGGGCATAGCCTACGGTGGGCAACCTTGCCTCCATTGGTCCGTCAGCTGATAACCATAACTGATGGATTAACTCACGATGCGCCTTGATAAGAAGGGTTTCGTGAGAGTACCCCATTTTCTTGAGTGCGATTTCGCCAACTTGAAATGCTGCATTAATCTCAACCGCATCTGTATCTGGAGCAGCCGAAAAAAAATACGCGTGAAGATCTGGTAGCCCACCACGCACTCTACCGATATTTTCAAATACCTTATTGAACATTTCTTTGAATGTGGCCAAATACGGACTATGAGGCTGCGCTGGCTCTTCTGATAGGTAGTCAACAATTGCTGCCACGAAAGAGTCTATTTCCTGCTTCGACCAACTCACCGATCTTTTTGCTTGAATTAAAATGATAGTAACTTTGTATTCACGCCTACTCGTTTCGAATATTTCATCTAGCTCTTCTGATGAAAGTACCACGCGATCATCAAGAAACAATAGCGCTCCATCTATTCCGGGATCGGCACCTTCATAGACAAGATCACTAGCTTCGACTTTGTCTCCAGAGTATTTAGATAAAGCACAGTAGCTGACAAATGCTTCGAAATTTTTAGATTCTTCGTAAGGCGCGCCAAAATCTCTGCAAAACGTATCAAAGTAAGATTTGGTTACAAGGTGCATAGTTCTATCCCTAGATAATGTATGATCCACTGAAAATTTGTAACGAGCAATGCAACAAATCCGTACAGCATTATTTGTACATGCCAAACCTTTATCATCGTGAGATTCTGACTGCTCGCGCTACCGTAAACAGCAAAATCTAGCAATAATTTTCTCGCTTAACATCTCCAAAATCATACTTGATTTACCAAGCTTGAAGATTGAAGGGGTCAATATGCCATCACTCACGACGAATTACCAGCATAAAATACCGCTTTGGGGTGCTAGGGCTTGGGGATCGACATAGATTGTGTCCTAGGATCTCATTTATAAATTTGATTTGCATGAAATTGGGGGCAATCATATAAGTGCTTAGAATCAATTGATTCTAAACGCGGAAGACCTGAGTTGATTAAAGGTTAACTGTAAAAAATCATGGGTCGTGATTTGAATCCTTGCTTTTCTAATCTTATCTCCCTATTTTATTCAATAAAATTCTCAGATAAACTCTCCAGGCTATAGAGTTTTGGCAAATTTCTGACGAATAGGCTCCGCACTTTTGGTATGAATGAGGTACATGTTGCAGGCATAAATTGTTTAGTTTGTGCATCTTGTGAGTCAGATGGGCAGGTACCTCTAAGGCTTGCAGGTAATTTTGAATCATATGGTATTAAAAATGGCCGCGCTGTATTTTTAGTTGCAATGGTTGGCTATGCCGATCACTATGCGCCCCGACGGGATCTGGAGTTTTCTAGAGTAACTTATAAGTAGGCTTATAACTCGATTTTTAATTAATGCCATTACTAGAATGTTTCGCTCTTTCCTAAATACGTTTCCACGTAATGCCGCCAACAGCCCTGAATGTTACTAGGGATCAAGAGCTCTGCGTTTTGTGGGGATGTCCGTCAACGCATGGTTGGCGGCTCATTACGACCGAAAGTATAGGTATCCCATGATCTGGCCCTCAGCTCACCTACCGGTGGCCGGGCGGAGGCTACGTTGGCTGACGACACCTGCGCCTTGAGATCCTAAGTTGGGTGGAGGCAGCTGTGTAATGACAGCGGCCTGCCTGGCAGTTACCCAAGTGCAGCCCAATCCATGGTCTGCGGCAACATCATCTACACCTCCGTTGCCGGCGGCTTCGATGTGTATGTCTTGCCGATTAGCATGAAGAGAATTGCGGTAAAGGCTTACTGATGATTTCTATCAGAAAGGAGCGGACAGCCTAACCGGAGGTAGTCAGACTGCTCATAGCTCACCTAGCGACTCACAACACATTACGTGGACCATATCTAACAGGATGCACGAGCTTGCTCAAATGGGAGCCGATAGTTAGCGATAACCTGAAGTTGTTCAGCTTTCTCGTCGGTGAGGTAGAAGTTCTTATTGGGATTACCCCATGGACTATGTTATATCCAGCATGCTTCTCCCCAAGGGAGGTGATCTGTATATATGGGAGATGTATACTTAATGGGGTAACGGTACTTTCAAAATTTTTCCGTCGATACGCAACCACACATGGCGATTCTGACGATCAGTGATTAATTCTCCAGTCACTGAAAGCTGGCAGCGATTGATGTCGTAGCCGAATGCCGATGAAAGTGTCGATATGAACATTGAGATTTGCGGTATCGAAGGCTACGAGCTGAGTGAGTTAGTAGGCGAGAGGGGTACGTGACTGAACTGACGCCTTCGCGGCCACTGGCCGCTCCTACAGGTGTTGCGCGTGGGTCCGTGCGCCCACTATAAAGCATAAAAAAACTCCATCTTGCAGTGAGCCTTTCTTGTCGAGCTACGATGTCGTCACCAGGAGACATATCGACACACACACCGTTGAAATTCAAAAATATTGTATGTGAACAAAAAGATTTCTACTTCTAAAACTACCTCCATGCGTTTGTTTGACTCCTCACAACGAGGAAAAATTTATAGCGACCCGAATTGCGGTGTTGCTGTCGTCCCCACGGTGGTCGACGGCCGAGTAGCAAAGGTGAAAAACAGCTAGCATCAACATTGCTCTTAGGGAGGTGCCGTTCACACTAAGTGCGGTTTAGCAACTATATTTTGAGTAAGACACAAGTCGCTTCAAGCTTGTCCACAAGCTACAAAAACTATAAGCTACAAACAAATGACTTCGCACCTTCAAAGCTAAAGCCTATGTCACGATCTCCAAAAAAGCTAGTCCAATGCTTTTTCAACGAGTCCTGCTTCTCTTCAGCAAGATAGTCTATCACATGGATTTTTGCATTCTTTCGTGTCATTCTTGAAAGTAATTGACGCATTTCAAAGTCAGCTTGCGGCAATGAATACCCTACAAAAACAATACGATCCGCTTCAGAAATTTCAATGCCAGCGTTTTGCCATATGATTCTATATTGCGGATTTGAAAAATCCTTCAAATAAGTTGGCATTATCAAATTCTGAGAAAGCAAATGCCTACCATTTTCTTCTGGGAAATTATTGTCGCAATGACGGCACGAATTGGAGAAATCGAAGTGATGCATAGCCACTTTCTCAAAAAACTTAGCATAAAGTCTTGCGCACCTTGGACATTGAAGCCAATTCAAAGATCCATGAAGTTTCAGAAGCTTCACGTTAAATCCCCCTTGCCCGAGCTTTTCTAACCCAGGGGTCACAGTGGTATCACCTTCATCTCTAGAACTTATGTAGCAACAGTAATCTACAACGCCATCATACTGCTCGTTCCGTTGTAGAGATTTGTAAATAGCGTTGTCTAGTAAGATATCCCAGTTTGTACTTATGACGCTAACAGGATCTTCTCGCTTGTATTTAGCTCTAGCTCGCACCGACGATAATTTAGCAAGGTACTCCGCAAAATGATCTATATAGTCTTTAGAATTAGTTGTTTCATTCAATAAAATTTGAATGGTGCGACCAACAACGTAAAATGCCGCCTCGCGGACTTTCATTATTTTATCAAGACTAATGCCTCTAAACTGCGAGTTCTCGGTAAGGCATCTATCTAGTGGAGTAAATATATCTTCAAGATCAACACCTGAAAGCTGATCGCCTGCAATATTCAACTGTACCTTGAGAAAATTTTCAAATATGGAAAACTTTTCAAGATCAAAGTCATTTGGTCTCTGGCTAAATAGTTTAAAAGCTTTTTCCAGAATAGCCGCTTGGGTCGGCGCACCTGCCTCAACCGAAAACCCAGCGCCAAGAACATATACAGTCTTCATATGGGCTCCATCAACAATTAATCACTCGATGCAGTATTTAGCACATTTCTAGCTCATATAGCAATAGCGTAGAATTGTAAGCTGTGCGAAGTAAGCTTGAGAGCTCGGTCAATAAATAACAAAAACCGCGCCAATAAGACAATCATGCGCAGAACAACGGTTATATATTTTTACAGAAAAAGCACAAACATTTAGATTATGTGGTATGGCAGAGCGCAAAGCCTTCATACAAGTTAAATATATTATTTTATAGTAACTATGAAAGCTGGCGCATCTCCTTTGACCTTTTAAGCCACCTGGCAGCGCTCACGAAAAGTGGATTTGTCGCATTATAGGTATTACCTGAGCTTCATAAGGGGGTGGATGAAATAAGAAGGCCATGAGTCATACGGATGAATGGCCACCTTCAGGATGCTTCATATTGTCTCTCACTATAGGATGAAGTTCACATGCGGGCGGATTGAAACAACCCAAGCGAGAGCTCATATATGCTGGGCGGCTGTCTTACACGCTGAACAAAACGCTAATATATTAATTTCTGAAATTGAGTCCGACTTCCCCATGCCACCATGTGTATATATATAAAGGATGTGGTCGCCGGAAGGAGGTAAAAAAAAGTTCAGTGCTATTGTGTCCCGATGCTTTAACTTATTTAATGCAGTTTCGAGTGAGAGCCCGACTGCTGAAGCATTCGCGGGCATCGCACCCACCCCCTGCTTCAACCCAACGAACCAAGCTCTATCAGAAAGTGAGGCATCATTGATAAGGTTTCCGACTGATAAAGCGAGTGCGGACTTGAAAGGCGAGCTTTGCCACGAAGCGTTCATCTTTAATACATCTCGCTGCCTTAATAACTCATTTTGTATATAGTCGAGATGTTCAAATGCTTCTTGGCTGGTTTCATATGCTTCTTGCTTGTCGCCAATCAACCAGCTTTGTCTGAACCCAGCTGAGGCGTCGCGTACGCGCCGGATAGACTCTTTGAGGTTACGAGGTGCCTTCCCCGTGGCATCAACAAGAAACTCGATGTAGCGCTCGGTCATAATCAGCCTATTCATAAAGTTGTTTAATCGAAGTTAAAGTGTTACACCTCATCCCTATGGATAAGGCAGAAGCACGTGAACCATTTGCTACCCAAGCTCTGACAACGGAAATTGACGTTCTCGACCTCTCAAACAGGTTTCCTTCAGATATCTTAGAACCTCATCCTCAGCCTCCGGGGGAAAAAATTCTTCTGCATGATAAGAGCTAGAAACTTTAAAATTAGGACCGAGCCTAATTTTCATGCCTAAGTATCGAGCACAATAATTTCTGGCTAGATTTCCAGCGCCACCCAATAAGCCACATTTTTGTCTTTCTGGCCTTTTGGCGCCGCTACCCGTAAGAATTGAACCAAGATCTAAATATGTATGCAGACCCTTAACCAGCGGAAAAACGTAAATCGTAGGCCATTCTTCAGGGGGTTTGCCATGCCAACAGTAGTCATTGTACGACATTTTTCCATTACTTATGTAGCACTTGTTAGTCGCAAACCATGCTGCAACATTATAATCATGAGTTATGTCTAGGTATGCTGACGGAGCTCCATATTGCTGTAAGATCAACCCTCTTTGATAGGACTCAAGCCCACTGGCGGTAACTGCAGCAACTCCAGAAGGCTGAACTTTTAAATTATATTTTCCTTCGTCGGAAAGAATTTTATTTGCAAAGCTAACCCATTCAGCCAGCTCCAGCACGACATTTTCATAATTTTCCCTGCAATCCAGGAAGCTATCATACTTACGATATAAGGATGGGGTGAAATCGGACTCCCTGATATTTGAGTATGGAGTGATTCCCAATTTTGATATAATGGAGCGATCTGGCGTCTGATAATCCCGCCCTTGCCCCCGGAACCAGAGCTCGACACCTGGTGTGCTCCCAGCGCAACTTTTTAGTGATTGCATTACATCTCTAAGCTCCGACTCTGAGTTAACCTCTAGTACGGGGTGAGAGGCCTGTTTGATTGGATCATCCTCTTGTGGGATTAGAGTTTCAAACAAGAATCTTGCTGCAAAGGCACCGCCTGATAACATGTTGTCAGATCGATTCTTCCACAGCCCTTGGGCTAAGTCTCCTGGCATCGAGTTTAGATGCGACGACCAGATATCAATCGCAAAACAATGGTTATGAATTTTGCCATTTTTTGGAAGATAAGCAAAACCATATAACGGATCAAGCAGATACAGTGCAGATTTATAGCCGTTCTCAATCATCTTCTTTGCATCAGAAGCCGGAGCGTATCGCTTCAACATCTCCAGTGACAACAGTGAAAGCTTATAATCTTTGTGGTTTTTAGAAATAAGCTGATTGAGATTAAGGTTTTTAAACGCCCTATCCAAGTGTTCAGTTTGAATAGGGTGGCTCGGTTCAATTGTTAGTGCAGATCTCTCATGCGGATTTGAGAGTCCCAAGCTGCTGATAGTTTTTGCCATCTGTATAAAATACAAAGCTCGCTCAGCCTGCTCTCTATGAAGCCCCTTGAAAGCCTTAACGCTAGCTACGTTGTTGGTAACCTCGCTACTCGCTTCCAGCAGTCGTCGCTTCCAATCTTCACGGACGTAATCAATCATCTTTAAATTCCACTTAAAAAAATGAATAAGCCTAACTGTAAGGGCTGCTTTAATACATATAGATCGCGCCTGGATACAGGGCAATAATTATATTTTCTTGGCTGGCAGCGTTATATTTAGAGGAAATCTGTGAACCGCTACGTCTTCACCATCCCATATTATCCCATCAAGACATACTGACATTTACCGATTGCTACCATATAAAATTTTCGGCCCTACAAATGACTCTAGCCGGCTAATGAGTAATGCTTTAGGCATAACTAAGCTACAAGCACAGTATCTGTAAAAATTGTTTTTTAAAGAGCTCATGGCGCGCCGGCGTGTCTCGAAACTACTTTACTTGCGGCCGGATTATTCCTGATTATACCCTCAAAGTCATCAAGCCCCTGGTTGTAGGCTACCGAAGGAGCGGATCAGAAGTAGCGTAAGTCGATACGAGTGAGGGGCCAAAGGGGGCGCTTCGGCTTGGGACTCGACCGTCACAACCGGCCGCTGCGGGTAGATTGCCGTCGGTCCTTGCTATCAATCTGAGGCTTCGCCTAATCATTGAATACCCATGATTTTCTAATCGACGAGCTAGCAGCTGCATCGCTAGCTAATAGCAGTCTAATGCTATGTCGGTTACCTCATCTACTTTTCCCGTTCCTCGCATCAAGTCATCCAGCCAAGAATGGTTAATGTTTTCAGGGGGTAAGGCCCTGCGACCTGTCAGGGTTGTCCACTAACGCGGGACTGGCGGCTCTTTACGACCGGTAGATTGGGCATCTCATGATCTTGCCTCCTGAGCACTTCCATGGAAGTAGGCGGGTGGAGGCTGCATTGACTGACTAGACCGGCTCCGCGAGATTCTGCGTCAGGTTGAGTTAGTAAAGCGATGATCGAGGCGTGCCAGAGTATCAGCTAGGTGCAGTCCAATCCATGGTCTGCGGCACCGTCACCTGCATCGCTGTTACTGGTGATTGACGTGTTTGTCATGCCGATTATCAATAGGGGGTTTACGGCTAAACCACCTTCTATAAGGGCTGCAGCGTTAGGAACGGCTAAGTATCTTTGCCGACAGAGCCGGTTGTAACGGGTGCCTTAGATCGCTGGCTCAACAAACAGATTGCTGCAACAATGTGTATAGATGGCACCCAATAATGGCCGATACCAACTGGTATTTACATATGAATATTCATGCAGCGGACCTTCACCATCTAGACCAGCGTTAACACCGTTGGCCAAAACAATGTGTTCAACACATCATGCACGCTTGCCTCCCATCGCCAGTATTCGAATGTCGCAATGTCATCCCGTGCATCGAGCCACCCTCCGGCGCAAGCCATCACCAATACAGCCGTCCAGCCGGTGTAGAACGGGCAGCGGCGTATGATAACGACCAAGGCTAGGTAGATTGCCATCCCTACATGGATGTGCAGGGCGTTTTTGGACAGACCGGTCGCCGAGACGATGATCAGTTTGATGGTTTGGAAGAGGGAGGTGTCCATGGTGGGTTTGGCTTCCTTGATCTCATGGAACTGTAGTCGCAGTTGTGGATGTGCGGCGTTCGCTTGGCGGGGCGCAGGAAGATGTTGGGTAAGGGTTTACGGCAGCGGTGACTAAACCGACGCCTTCGCGGCCACTGGCCGCTCCTACAGGGGTTGTGCGCGGGGCGGACACCCACAAAAACCACAAACAAAAAAGGCCCACCTTGCGGTGAGCCTTTCTCGTCAAACTATGGTGCCGGCACCAGGAATCGAACCCGGGACCTACTGATTACAAGTCAGTTGCTCTACCATCTGAGCTATACCGGCAAGTGAGGGCGCTGATTATAGCCATTCGATCGCCCGAGTAAACCCCCCTGCGGCATAATTTCTTCGTCTTTAGCTCTTAACCCGTCAGTGCTTATGCACATTCGGCGTGCCAACCCGGTCGACCGTTCGCCGATTAGGTCGTTTTGATGACATCGTTCGCAAGCTACTGTTTTCGCTGGCGAATCGGACATGACCGAAAAATGACCAGTCTGCATTCCAGCGTTCTGGCGCAGCACCGATGCGTCGCGTCACACTTCTACCCACAGAGTTATCCACAGGTTGCGCAGGCTTCAGGTGCGTTCGGCGATGATCATCAGATTGCGGGGCGTCAGGGTTTCCGGGCAGAAGGTGCCGACCTGTGCGGTGTACTGGCGCTCTTGCAGGTACAGGGCGCGGTCGAGCACCAGCCACAGCTCCAGGGGCTTGCGGAACAGGCCGCGCAGCAGTTCGAGGTTGCGGACTTGGGCCAGTCGTTGCCAGCCGCGCGCTTCGAGGTCATCGAAGTCCACACCATGCCCTATGGGTACGCTCTGCAGTGCGGCCAGGTCGCGGCAGTAGTCGGCGAAGGGTTTGTCCAGCCAGGCGGCGGGCAGGGAGGGGCAGGGCAGGTAGTGGTCGATGCCGCTTTGCTCGCGCTGCAGCAGGTCGAAGGCCAAGCGGCGGGCCATGGATTGGTCGCGCCGGCGGCGTACGCGGGCGCCGGCGGTGACGGTGGCTTCCAGGGGCAGGCCGAGGTCTTCGAGGGTGAGGGAGAGGGCGGAGGGCTCGCTGCACAATTGGCGGTAGGCGTCGTGGGTGCGGTTGTAGCAGCAGGGTGCGAAGGCCAGGTGCTGGCAGCCCGCCTGGGTGGCGCGGTGCATGAGCTGGACGTGCAGGTCGCCGCAGGCGTGCAGGGCGACGGGGGTGGTGGAAGCTGGCACGCGCAGGTCGTCGGCCATGACGTCTTGCAGCTGGTGGTGGGCGGGCAAGGCGTGG
>Ga0308162_1002546_pt1 | contig 11752 bp, 8 predicted proteins | sample PhySR2_FD_201370 | JGI IMG/M metagenome (GOLD analysis project Ga0308162, IMG submission 201370) | Phyllosphere microbial communities from UC Gill Tract Community Farm, Albany, California, United States - DLSLS.R2 | ecosystem: Host-associated > Plants > Phyllosphere > Unclassified | place: USA... | reverse complement strand
AATTTCTCTGAAGTTCAATGGATGTTGAAGGGCTTTATCGATCTTGTGTTTCGTTGGCAGGGGAAATATTACATTGCCGATTACAAGTCGAATTGGCTAGGCGCTGACAGTCAGGCCTATACCCAGCAGGCTATGGAAGGCGCGATGGTTGAGCATCGCTACGATTTCCAATATCAATTATATACCTTAGCGTTACACCGCTATTTGCGCCATCGTCTACCTCATTACGATTATGAACAGCATTTCGGCGGGGTCTATTATCTCTTTTTACGGGGAATGGCTGATGATCTTCCCGGAAATGGTATCTATTACACACGCCCCCCTGCTGCATTGATCGAACAGTTGGACCATTTATTCAGCCAAGAGGAAGAGATCAATGCATCCTATTGATGAGGTGATTGCCTACGCTCACGCCACACAGTTGTTTCGTTCCGTTGATCTGCAATTTGCTCGACTCCTGTGTGAGGGCGAGCGGCCCGACTATTTTCTGGCGGCGGCTTGCGTTAGCGCCAGTGCCGGTGAGGGGCATGTCTGTCTACCCTTGGCTGCATTAACCCCGGACGCCTTATGGACAGGGGCGCAGCGTATAGACGCTCAACAACTCTGGCAATTATGCCAAGCACCTGAGGACGCGCAGGGATGGCAGAGCCAGCTTGCTGCGTGGTCCGCGCTCTCCTCGGCGACGCAGATAGGGCCATTGTGTTTAGTCGATCAGCAGCTTTATCTTCAGCGTGCGTGGCATCAAGAGCAACAGGTCGCGACGTTCTTTAACGCATTGCCGGAACAGCAGTTAAAGGATGAAAACCAGGCGCGACAGATCCTCGATCACTTATTCGGGTCGTCAGCGCGTGATGATCAAAAAGTGGCTGCTGCGGTGGCCTTGACGGCGCGTCACGCGATCATTTCAGGCGGACCGGGGACTGGCAAAACGACCACGGTAGCCAAACTGTTGGCGGCGATGATCCAGTTAAGCCCGTCTAAGTTACGAATCCAAATGGCGGCACCGACAGGGAAAGCGGCGGCGCGATTAACCGAATCATTAGGCAAGGCATTGCTTGCCTTAGAGGTTGATGAAACGGTTCGCCAACGTTTTCCTCGGGAAGCAACCACCCTTCACCGTTTATTGGGGGCGCAAGCGACAACAAGCCAGCTGCGTTATCATGCGCACAACCCGCTTCATCTGGATATTTTAATCGTCGATGAAGCCTCGATGGTCGATTTGACCATGATGGCGAACTTGATTGCCGCACTCCCTGAACAGGCACGGGTTATTTTCTTGGGTGACCGTGACCAACTTGCTTCCGTTGAGGCGGGGGCGGTTCTCGGGGATATCTGCCGCTGTGCGGAGTATGGTTTTAGTGTGGCACGTGCAGCGCAGTTATCACGCCTTACCGGTTGTACCGTTGAAGGTGCTGAGTCGCCGCAAGCCCCTCAATTGAGGGACAATATCTGCTTACTGAAACATAGCTATCGGTTCGATGCGAAATCTGGAATTGGTCAGCTTGCGAGGGCGGTCAATCGAGGCGAGACCTCACAGACACAAGCGCTGTTAAATGCAGATCTTGCTGACATCCATTGGCGTGGATTGGCCGATGAGGCGGACTGGCGAACCTTACTGCACGAAGTCTGCGAAGGGTACCAGCCGTTTTTAGCCTCGATTGCACGGGGGGATACGCCGCGACAAATTGTTGCACAATTTTCACATTACCAGCTGCTCTGTGCTCTTCGCGAAGGCGCTTTCGGGGTCAAAGGGCTAAACCAGAGTATTGAGACCGCCTTACGTCAACGGGGACTACTCTCTGTTTCTACGCAACAAGATTATGTCGGGCGACCAATAATGATCACTCGTAACGACAGTGGACTCGGATTATTTAATGGTGATGTAGGGATTACCTTATTGGACAGCGACCAGCAGCTAAAAGTGTACTTTCAACTGCCGGACGGTGAACTCCGTGCGGTACAGCCTTCACGGTTACCTGCCCATGAAACGGCTTGGGTGATGACCGTACATAAATCACAAGGGTCTGAATTTACCCATACTGCACTGGTGTTACCACGGCAGTTTAGTCCTGTTCTCTCACGTGAACTGATTTATACCGCCATTACTCGAGCGAAATCGCAGTTAACGCTGTATGGCGATGCGGTGATTGTTAATCGCGCCATACTGAATCAGACTTCGCGACGCAGTGGACTTACCGCCGCCCTACGCTAAGGAGGCGGTCGGTATTTTACTGATTGAGGTTAAGCATTAAAATTTTAGAACGGCGTTGATAATTATAGAGTTTCTGTTTACTTTCTGGCAGGAATTCGATATCGACCGGCTGGAAGCCGCGTTCTTGGAACCAGTGAATACTACGGGTCGTCAGCACGAAAAGTTTTTCTAAACCAGACTGCCTCGCTTGCTGGCTCACTTGTTGAAGTAACATATCGCCCCGAGAAGAGCTGCGGTAATCGGGGTGTACTGCTACGCAGGCCATCTCACCAATTTTCTCATCTTCAAAGGGATAGAGGGCGGCACAGGCAATCGTTAATTGATCGCGTACGACAACCGTAAACTTATCGATCTCCATCTCAAGTTGTTCACGGGATCGTCTGACTAAAATACCTTGTTGTTCAAGGGGACGGATAAGGTCCAAAATGCCGCCAATATCGTCAATCGTCGCCTTACGGACCTGTTCGGCAGAGGCCATTACTACTTGAGTACCGATCCCTTCGCGGGAAAAAAGTTCTTGCAGTAACGCCCCGTCTTCTAAGTAGCTAATTAGATGGCTACCCGGCACGCCACTTTTACAAGCTTGCATCGCACCGCGTAAGAAACGCACGGTACCAGACAGATAATCGCCAGCAGATTCGTATTGTTCAATCCGTTGTTGGGCTTGGTCCGGGAACATCTCAGAGATAATTTTCCCTTCTTCATCAGGAACACCTTGCTCTGAGCAAAAGCCAATCATTTTTGCGGCATTAAGCTTGATGGCGACTTGGGTCGCGATTTCTTCAGAAGTCAGATTGAAACTTTCACCGGTTACCGAGACGGCGACTGGACCGATCAGCACGATAGCGCCGGTATCCAATTGCTGATTGATCGCTTGATAATCGATACGACGAATACGACCAGAGTGGCAGTAATCGACACCATCGTCGACCCCCAAAGGCTGAGCGATAATAAAGTTACCACTGACCACGTTGATATGGGCGTTTTGCAGAGGAGTATTGCCCAAACTCATGGAAAGGCGAGCAGTGATATCTAATTGCAATCTACCAGCCGCTTGTTTGACTAACTCCAAGGATTGCGCATCGGTAACCCGAGTATATTTATGGTAAGTCGGCTCAATATTATGCTCGAGTAGATTTGCATCAATTTGCGGGCGTGCACCGTATACGACGACAAGACGGATACCTAAACTGTGTAGAAGGCCAATATCGCTCACAATACTGAGGAAGTTTTCGTGGCAGATTGCTTCGCCACCGAGCATGATGACAAAAGTCTTATTACGATGGGTATTGATGTAGGGGGCGGTATGCCGAAAACCTCTAACCAGTTCGGTGCTACGTTCTGTCACAGGAACTCCAAGTGAATTTTTATTCGTTATAAGTGTATTTTTATGCTTAATAAGCGTAAATTGCAAGTTGTGATTGAGATAAATTACAAACTTATCTTTAGGGAAAAGGATATGTTCTTTCGAAAAGGATCGGTCGGGTATCCATACTGGTTACCAAGCTTTGCTGTGCTTGCTAGCCTCATCAGCTTAACCCCGCCCGTGCGAGGGGCAGAAGCAATGCAGTTCACGGCAACTCGGGTATGGCCTTCCACGCTTTATACCCGTCTCACCTTTGAGTCGTTGACGCTCCCTCACTATCGCTATTTTATGTTGGCGTCACCACGTCGTTTGGTGATTGATATCGATGACTTCGGTCTCAGCCCCGTACTGCATAAATTAAGCCAGCAAGTTAGGTCGACAGATCCTTTTATTAGCAAGATCCGTGTCGCTAAATTCGATACTAATACCTTACGGATAGTGGTTGATCTTAAACAACCGATCAGGGCGGATATTTTTAATCTCAAGCCTGTGGCCAACTTTCAGCATCGGCTCGTGGTCGATCTCTATCCGAAGTTGAAGGGGGATAACGATCCCCTCAGCCTTTTTTTGGCCAATACACCCTCTGTTCACAGCCCATTTAAGCCGAGCACGCCCTCCGCGCAGCCCGCTCCCTTTATCGTGATGATCGATCCTGGACATGGTGGGGAAGATCCCGGGGCGCATGGCTTACATAACACCTTAGAAAAAAACGTTGTCTTACAAATCGCGCAGCGCTTGAAGAAACTCATCGATAAACAGCCAGGTATGGCCGCCGTCATGACGCGTAGCGATGACCATTTCGTTCCGTTAGCAATGAGGGTGGCAAAAGCACAGCAGCAGAAGGCAACGATTTTTGTCTCCATACATGCCGATGCCGTGGCTAACCGGCAGGCGCGTGGCGCCTCGGTCTTTACCTTGTCAACACGGGGTGCAACCTCTGCAGCCGCCCGTTTTCTGGCTAATTCGCAAAACCAGTCAGATTTAATCGGCGGCGTTAGCCGTAGCGGAGATAGCTATCTGGACAGTACGTTATTGGAGTTGATTCAACACCAAACCTTACACGACAGTGCGATACTCGGTAGCGCAGTGCTCAAGCAATTACACAAAATTAATCCGCTGCATAAGTCTAGAGTAGAACGGGCAGGGTTTGCCGTATTGAAAGCCCCGAATATCCCGTCAATTTTAGTGGAGACAGCCTTTATTAGTCATCCTGAGGAAGAGCGAAAATTAAGGACGGCTCGCTATCAACAACAGGTGGCTGAGGCGATTTTGGTAGGGATTCAGCGTTATAAAGCTAAGCACGACGAGCCATAAAAAAACCGCCTCCAGTAGGGAGAGGCGGGTAGGGAGGAGGGGTTAGCGTTGGGACAGTTGGTGCTCTTTCTCACGTCCGGCGATGAAGCCATAGAAGATGTAGCCGATCATCGTGATAATAGTGCCGCCGAATACCGCCTCTACCCCACAAGAGTAGACACCGTAAATGCTGTAAAGCACGGCAGCAGTACTGACAATGGAAGCAATACGGTATTCCGATGCGCTGACTTGGCTCTTCTGTAGCATCACTTGTAGGCCAGTCATCGACAGTACGTAAGGCACCATGTTGATAAAGACGGCCAGGTTAAGCAACATATTGAACTGTTTCAGTAAGTTTGGTGAGATAGTCATGGAAGCCAGCAACAGCTCCAAGACGAGCATGATGAGCATACCCGCTATCGGCGCGTCATCCTTACTCAGTTTGCTGAAAATAGCCGGGAATAAGTGGTCATCGGCGGCAGATTTAGAGACTTGCGCGTTGGTAAACTGCCAGCCTAACAGCGAACCGATACAAGCAATAACAGCCAGCCCGGTCACGATCATACCGATGGTTGGGTTAAACATTTTAGCGAAAACCAGTCCAAAGGGGGCGTTACTTGCCGCAAGTTCGGCATTGGGAATTATCCCTTGAATAACGGTGGTGGAAGCAATATAGACAATAGCGGCAAAGCCCGTACCAAATAGACATGCCAGTGGCACATTACGTTCTGGGTTTTCCACGGCATCAGAGTTGGCCCCAGCCGATTCTACCCCTAAGAAAGCCCACAAGGTCAGGGAAATACCGGATGAAATCGCGCCACCGGTGGTTAAACCATGTGGATTCCAAGCAGAACTGAAGATAGCTGGGTCAAACCAGAACCAGCCAATAAGCGATAAGCCAGCGACCGGAATAATAATTCCCCACACCGTAATATTAGAGATACGCCCTGTAATCTTCGGACCTTTGAAATTTGCAACCATCGTGACCACTAGAATAGCAACAACGGTAATAAAGGTATGGACCGGCGTTTCTTTAATCCATGGTGCGAAGGGCGCCATGTACCCAGTAGCGGAAACCGCAATCGCCACACAACTGATGACTAAACAGATGTAGTAAGTGTAAGACGCGATAAAAAAGGCTGATTTACCGTGTGCTTCGGAGGCGTAAGCCGACATCCCGCCCGACCGCTTACACAAGGCACCGCAGCGGGCAAAAGTATAAGCGATACACATTGCCCCCACTACGGTGACCATCCAAGATAAGACCGAAATCGCCCCGGTTTCCGCTAAACTGGCGGGCAGCATAATAATACCTGAGCCCATCATGTTAACGGCAACCAACACGGTTAGGTCCATTACCCCCATTTTTTTTGATTTAGTGGTCATAAACTTTCTCCTAATGTTGAAATAGTACCCTTTTATGTTGGTATTTATATTCTTAATAGCGGATATAAATATTCACTCGTTATTAATTAAAAGGGTTTTTATACTTTTTAAATTACGACTTAATTCCGGATTTTGTAATTGATTAATATCAATTTAACTAGTGCTAAAATTATTTTTAGATAATTATTCATTAGGGTTTTTTTCGTTTAAAAATGACTCAACTTATTGTTTTGTATTGATTTAAATGGCCTGATTTAAAGGTTGTTTTATATTTAAAATCACGATTACCCGATAAGTATCTAAAAATATTTTGTCGACGAAAAATGGGCTGGAATTTATTTTAAATTGGGGGTGGGTTTTTATCATCTTCCCGGTTTTAGTCATTGGTAATCCTATTTACGGGTAATCGAATAACCGGAGTGAATTGATTTAAAATAATAACGAGGTCTATATGTGTGACAAAAATTATTTAGTCGCCCTACACCAGGCGAGAATGCAACAAAACAGTTTGACGCCTCTTGAAGAGACGATTGATACCATCAGCCACTTGCTGCGCAGTAAAGGTGAGCACGTTAAATTTACTCACCACTACCAAGAAGCGGCGACCTATGTTAGCTCAATGGCGCCAATTGACTGTATTATGATTGAGTGGGCTCCTTCGCAAAAAGAGGCCATTTGTCACCTCCTCAAGCAGTTAAGAATCCGTCATGAAAAGGTCCCTGCATTTTTGCTCGTCAATACCCACGATGAAGGAAAAGCGATTCCTGCTGAAGTGATGAGTAATGTGGTTGAGACCTTTTTGGTCCTCGATGATACGACTGACTTTATTGTTGGCCGCTTGCAAGCAGCGGTGGCTCGTTACGAAAAAATCATTATGCCGCCGCTGATGTCTGCCATGATGAAATACGCTAAAGAGAAAGAGTATTCTTGGTCGGCACCGGGCCACCAAGGGGGGATTGGTTTTTGTAAGACGCCTGTTGGCCGTAAATTCTTCGACTTCTACGGTGAAAATATCTTCCGTACCGATATGGGGATTGAGCGGGCTTGCCTCGGTTCAATGCTTGATCATACCGGTGCCTTTGGAGAGAGTGAAAAATATATCGCAGAGGTATTCGGGGCGCATCGGTCCTACTCCTTAGTGGTCGGGACATCTGGCGCGAACCGCACAATTATGCAGGCCTGCTGTACCGATAACGATATCGCGATCTGTGACCGTAATAGCCATAAATCTATCGAGCAGGGATTAATGTTAACCGGTGTTGCGCCGGTTTATATGACGCCGACCCGTAACGCTTATGGGATTATCGGGCCCATTCCAAAAGCGCAAATGACGCATAAAGCCATTCAACAGCGTATTGCTGATAACCCTTTTGCCAGCAAAGCACTGAATAGCCGCCCAGTCTATAGCGTGGTAACCAACTGTACCTATGATGGGCTTATCTACAATGGTGACGCTATTCAGCAACTATTGGGTGAAAGCTGTGATCGTATCCATTACGACGAAGCGTGGTTCGGTTACTCACGCTTTAACCCGATTTATCAGCACTTCCATGCAATGCGTGGTGACAAAGCGGCGCACAGTGCTGATCAACCGACTATTTTCGCTACCCATTCTACGCATAAATTATTGAATGCATTATCACAGGCTTCTTACATTCATATGCGCGAAGGCCGGGGATCGATTAAACCCGCACAGTTCAGCCAAGCCTATATGATGCATGCGACCACTTCGCCTCTTTACTCTATCGCCGCCTCGAACGATGTGGCTGCGGCGATGATGGAGGGGAACCAGGGCATTAACCTGACAACGGAAGTGATTGAGGAGGCAGTTGAGTTCCGTCAAGCGGTAGCCCGCGCGCATCAGCAAGCAAATGCTGAGAATAGCTGGTTCTTCAAACCTTGGAATCCTGAAGTGGTCACCGATCCGCGTACTCAGCAAAGCTATGACTTCGCCGAGGCGCCACGCGCTTTATTAGTCAAAGAGCAAAGCTGCTGGATGCTCAATCCTGCGGATAGCTGGCATGGTTTTGAGGGACTGGATGAGAACTGGGTGATGTTAGATCCCGTTAAAGTCAGTCTATTAACGCCGGGCTTGAATGATGACGGAACATTACAAAAAGAAGGGGTACCTGCTGCATTAGTGACTGCTTACCTTACAAGTCTCGGTATTGTTCCAACGCGTACCACCGATTTCCAAGTGATGTTCTTATTCTCGATGGGAGTAACCAAAGGGAAATGGGTCACCCTAATGAACAGCTTATTATCCTTCAAAAAACATTACGACGCGGATGCGCCATTAAGCGAAGTGTTACCGGGGCTTGTCGAGACTGACCCTGTTCTGTATGGAACAATGACGATGCAACAACTGGGGCGCCGGATGATTGCCTTCCTGAAAAAACATAATCCAAGCGACCAATTGAATAAAGCGTATTCAAGTCTTCCGCAAATGGATATGTTACCGCGCGATGCTTACACGCAACTGGTGAAAGATAATGTCGAGCTGGTCTCTATCTACGAACTTGCCGGCCGGACCGCAGCGAACTCCGTCATTCCTTATCCACCAGGAATTCCAATGCTGATGTCAGGAGAAAACTTCGGTGATCAGCACAGCCCACAAATCGCTTACTTACAAGCGCTACAAGCTTGGGATGATGCCTTCCCTGGATTCGAACATGAAACAGAAGGTGCTGAAAAAGAAAACGGTGTTTACCATGTGATGTGTGTTAAACAATAATCGCTAAGTCATCTTAAAATTATTAACATTAATTGCTCTAGGGTAATAATAATTAAGTTGTTACCCTTTTTTATTTAATAAGTGACTGGGTTTTAATTAAGATCAAAAATTAATTTTTTAAAAATTAATAGATAATTTAGGGGGGTATTTAATCTCCTTTCTTATGATTAAGGTCAATATCATTGGTTTGAGAGGCTTCTTTTAATAACCTAGGTATTTAATAATTAAGGGGTGGCATTCATTTATGCCGATTGTAAAAAGGTAATGGTTTTATGTCGAAGAAAAATAAATGTCTTGACCTAGATCGTGTATTTAAGAAGTTATTAGAAGATGAATGTATCGGTTCACAATCAGATTTTGTTGAACATTTAACACAGCAAGGTTTTGAGCATATCAATCAATCAAAAATCTCCCGAATGCTCACCAGTTATGGAGCCGTCCGCAAGCGTAATGCACGCATGGAAATGGTCTATAGCTTACCCGCTGAACGCGGCGTGCCAACCGCTAAAACTACCCTTAAAAGTTCCGTGTTAAGTGTTGAGTACAATCAATGGATGGTGGTTATTCACACCGTTCCCGGGGCGGCTCCGCTTATTGCCCGATTACTCGATTCCTGTGGAAGGAATGATGGAATACTCGGTACTGTTGCAGGGGATGACACTATATTTACCGTCCCCGTTATGGATACAAAAATTAATGAAATCTATCAATCAGTCATGCAGATTTTAAATTCTGATGATAATTAATGCGTAATTAAAATATCTTACGTAGAGGGAAATATGAATATATCAGTACTACTCTCAACTTATGCCCAAGAGGCTTTACAGCACCTAAAAATCACTCCCGTTGTGGCCATTACGGCTAAAGTCTCTTTACGCCCTGATTTGGCTGATTATCAAATCGACTCCATGCTTGCTCTTGCCAAAATATTACAGATCCCGCCTCGTCAATTAGCGGAGCAAGTGGCTGAGCAGATGAAAAAAAATCCCGCTTTCAGTGCGATGATACAAAGCGTTGAGGTGGCTGGTGCGGGCTTTATTAATATACGGCTAAATGATAGCTGGTTGGCGGAGGCGATAGCGGGAATAGCTAAGGATGCACGATTGGGTGTCGCCCTGCAGGCCCCGACCCATATTGTTATCGATTACTCTTCGCCGAATGTCGCGAAAGAGATGCATGTTGGCCATTTACGCTCGACAATTATCGGCGATGCCAGTGTGCGTACACTTACGTTTCTTGGGCACAAGGTAACCAAAGTTAATCATATTGGTGATTGGGGAACGCAATTTGGCATGTTGATTGCTCACTTAGAGGAAGCGGAAAGCCATGATCAACTTTCGCTCTCGGATCTCGAAGGATTCTATCGCGAGGCGAAAAAACGCTATGATCAAGATGCTGACTTTTCTAAACGCGCCAGACAGTATGTGGTTAAGCTGCAGCAAGGTGACGAGTATTGCCGCCAGATGTGGCAGCGATTAGTCGAAATCTCTATGCAACAGAATCAGCAGAACTACGATCTTTTGGGCGTCTCCCTTACGCCGGACGATATCCGGGGAGAAAGTGCTTACAATACGATGCTGCCAGAAATTATCGATGATTTATTGCAGCGCCGTATCGCACAGGAGGAGCAGGGGTCGGTTGTGGTTTATCTGGATGCTTATAAGAATAAGCAGGGTGAACCGATGGGAGTGGTGATTCGTAAGCAAGATGGTGGCTATCTCTACACCACCACGGATATTGCGTGTGCGAAGTATCGCTACGAAACTCTTAAAGCAGACCGCGTGTTGTACTATATCGATGCGCGCCAACATCAACATCTTATGATGGCTTGGGCGATCGTGCGTAAGGCCGGTTACGTGCCAGAAGACGTCGCGTTGGAGCACCATAAGTTTGGCATGATGTTGGACAAGCAAGGACAGCCTTTCAAGACGCGTGAAGGGGGGACGATAAAATTATCAGAACTCCTAGCGGAGGCGGTAAGTCGAGCGAAGCGGATTATCGAGCAGAAATCGCCACAGATTACTGGGGCTGACTTGGATGAGCTCGCGACTATTATTGGGATTGGTGCGGTTAAATATGCCGACCTCTCAAAAAATAGAACGACCGACTATATCTTTGATTGGGACAGTATGTTGAGTTTTGAAGGTAACACTGCGCCTTACATCCAGTATGCCGGGGCGCGGATTCGCTCTTTACTTGAAAAAGCTCGCCTACAAGGATTGAGTTGGCAGGACCCTCAAGGATTAACGGTGACCACTGACGAAGAGCGTGCCATTACTTTAGCTATTTTACAGCTCGAAGAGCGCTTTAACTTGGTGGCGAGAGAAGGGCTGCCTAACATGATGTGTCAGTATCTTTATGAACTCGCCTCACTGTTCTCGCGTTTCTACGCGAATACCCCGATCTTAACTGAACCGGACGCAGCGAAAAGAAAAAATCGTCTCTATATCACTCAGTTAACAGGGGATGTTTTGGCACTGGGGTTATCGACCTTGGGCATTCGAGTACCAGAGAGGATGTAAAAAAAAAGCTTATCAAATTGAATTTGATAAGCTTTCTTATGTTGGTTGCGGGGGCCGGATTTGAACCGACGACCTTCGGGTTATGAGCCCGACGAGCTACCAGGCTGCTCCACCCCGCGTCCGAGTTGTGTCGTATAAGTTGGTTGCGGGGGCCGGATTTGAACCGACGACCTTCGGGTTATGAGCCCGACGAGCTACCAGGCTGCTCCACCCCGCGTCCGAGAACGACTGTCGTATTA
>Ga0308162_1002545_pt1 | contig 11753 bp, 5 predicted proteins | sample PhySR2_FD_201370 | JGI IMG/M metagenome (GOLD analysis project Ga0308162, IMG submission 201370) | Phyllosphere microbial communities from UC Gill Tract Community Farm, Albany, California, United States - DLSLS.R2 | ecosystem: Host-associated > Plants > Phyllosphere > Unclassified | place: USA... | reverse complement strand
GTTTAGATTCTCAGCATAGAGATAAATTGATTAATCATTACTTCCCGTTTGCTAGTCATCAGGTAGTGCTGCTCTCAACAGATACAGAAGTCGATGAGCGATATTTTGTTGATCAATTACGAGATGATATCTCTCATGCTTATGAGATTGTTTTTAATGCGAACACCAAGTCATCAATTTTAAAACCGGGATATTTCTGGGAATTAACTAAGGAGGCAATCTGATGCTCCCTAACAGAATGCAGCTCAGTCGCCAGACGGAAGAACAATTAAAGAAACTAAAGGGATATACAGGAATAACTCCTAATCTATCGGCTCGTTTAGCCTTCTTTCGATCAGTAGAGGGTGGCTTTCGGTATGTGAGCGAGTCAGATAATCAAAAACTCGATGGGATACTTATTCTTGATAAAATCACATGGTTAGGTGATACATTACATGCAACTGAGTTTGTATTAAAAATGATTTATCCGAATCTTGAACATAAACACTTTATCAATGCATGGGCAGCTCATGTTGAAGATGGAATTGCAGATTTAAGAGGCCATCGCAGTCTGAAGAGTTTTTCAAAATCCATCTGAATCAGATTCGTACAAGATTTTTTAATTATAAAGATTAAGAAGCAGTGGTAATTTCACTGCTTCATTTGCCAAATTCACGTCGTATAAAGGGTAGAGTACTAAAGTTAATCTTTAAACTCTATCCTCTAAGGCAGTGACTTTGAGAACTTTTGCTGATTGTTCAATATGCCCATGTTCATTCATATGCAGGCCTACAGATATACATTCTCCTTTTTTTAATTTTGCCAGTTCGCTTAACCATTCTTTTTTACTCGTCCCAGGAACGGCTTGCTCAAGTAACTTAGCATAACTTTGAATCTCTGTTTCAGCTGGTGCGAAAAATAGTTTATGAGCAGCCTGGAATAAACGGTCCTGTTCATCCTTTCGCAAGTTGCTCAGAGTTTGAGTCGCTAATATAAGTGATAATCCATATTTCCTTCCTTCGGTTAACATTTTTCCTAAAGGACTATCTAATTTCTGATCTAAATTTTGAACCTCATCCAGAACTATAGGCAATGGAAAGCTTTTACTTCCATTAATGCAAGCATAAGAATATAAATCCCATAATATGAACTCAACTGCCAAGTGCCATATGTCTCGTGATAGTCTAGCTAGCTGAATTAATCTTGATGTGGTGGGTTTTTCATTGAATATATTTGACCATCCACCAGAAGTGCCTGAGGAAGAAAAAAGATTAGCTTTTACGATAGGATGTAACTTATTTGCAAGAGTTTCACCATGCTTACCTAAAGCATTAAGGTCATGGAGCATTTTATCGAAATTATAATCATTACCATACAAACGTACGCCCTCTTCGATTGCTCTTATAAGAGTTGATAACTGCTGACTTCCAAGATCAGAAAATACAGCATTGAAAACTGAAGCAACTCTTGACGCAACAACGTGTTCAGTATCAGTAATATCGAAACCTGCTACTTTTTGCGATTGTTTGCTAAATGGGTTTAAATCTAGAGGCTTTTGTATCACAAGGTCTGTTATAGGAGCTACTTTTTCAAAGAACAACTTTTCAAGATGTTCGGGAAGAAAGCCATTTGTATAGTCTATAACTAAAGAATTGACAGAACATTTAGTCAGTTCCAATAAAATAGCCTGTATACAATAAGTTTTACCCTGCCCCGACCGTCCGAAAACAATCAAATGCCTATTCGGCAATTCTTTACTTCCATATTCCCAATACACAGATTTTTTACTGTCAACAGCATTACCGATTAATATACGACAATCATCAATGTTATAAGCAGCATCATAACTTATGTCGTCCAATTCATCAGGTTGAGATTGTGTATCTGGAAAAGAATCAACTAACTTTTCCTCAGTTAAAGAAGAAATCTTAATATCCTTTGATGAAGAGTTAGTGTTATCTATGTAAGAAGAACTCACATTATCAATGCATCTCTTGATAATATGCTCATGGACGCACAACTGCTTATTTAAAATATCAATTGCTTCCTTACGGGAAGGAGATGTATCCAAAGCTTTGCGACATACATCAGCAAGACCCGAGAATTCAATAGCGTTTTTAGATATAAGATTCTGCACAAAAAAGTAATTTCTTCCATATGCTTGAGCATAAACCTTAAGGAGAGAGATATAAAAATATTTATTATAGCTTTCGTTGAGATGAAAATTGAGAAAATCTTGAAGCTTTGATCCTTCAATGATACGAGTTTCGCCATCGATGAATTTTATGGCTAGTTTTAGAGTGTACTCAATATTTAAGTCAGTAAAAGCATTATCAACATGTGAATATGTATTTTCATCGATCCTGACTATGATTCCATCAGTTAAAAGTTTGTCTATATAAAATGCTGCATGCCCAATAGATTGGCTTCTAATTTTTGAAGCAACATCACTTTTGGATAATGGTCTGAGAGAATTTTTAAAAAAATCAATTAAAACTGTTTTTTGCGAAGCTAGATCAAAGCTTTCATCCAGACTTACTGTATCTGCTCCTGATTTACCATTAAAATAAATACCAAACTCTTCTCCATAAGCTCGCACGAGGTGCCGGACAAAAAAGTAGTCATCTGAAAAATTAGCCCTTTGATATATATCTACTGATAAATTTACTGATACTCGCCCGGCATACTGGTGCTCTTGCAATTTAGAAAAAATAAATTTCAAAATTCTTTCTTTATTCTCTTCGCTGATATTTAAATACTTAGTATGACGATAAGTTCCTCTTCCACATTGATAAGCAAGATCTCTATCGACAGCTCTCAATAGATTAGGATCCAGCCTATCCTCAAAAAAAGTTCCACTAGATAAGGATTTCTTATTCGCTTCACTCTGGATATTGTACCAGACATCCCCATTTGGGAAATCAAGTAACGTATTAGTTATGGCTGATATTTTTGATAACGCCAGAGGCATTATCATATCATTAGAAATTTTTAAAATTCCTTCCTTCATCCAAATTACAATTTGATTCTCAGCTACTGCAATTTCAACATTGAGGGTTTCATGAATATACCATGCAAAATCATCAATAGGTGCTGGAGCCTTGTTCCAGCACCAAAAATCTTCAAAGACAGCTTTTGAAAGATTAGGAGAAGTGACTAAAGAAATCTCGTTTTCATTTAAATTACAACAAAGCTCTATAAATGAATAAAACTCTTTTGAAGATTGAAATTTTTTTCGCAACTCAGGAAACAATGGTGCTCTTAATTCACTTAAGTTATTTTTTGTAATTGACCAAATAACTTTAGAAGATATTGGCAAAGAAGAAACAAAACCATTCCTTGCTTTGACTTCTATTTGCCTTATCCTTTCTCTGCTAACATTATAACTACTCCCTATCGCCTCGAGAGTCTCGCTTTCACAGTTAATTCCAAACCTCCGAATGAAAATGTCATTCTGCCTAGAATCCGAATTAGCGATATAATTATCAAGATAAGATAGTATTTTATTTTCGACTTTGTCTAAAGAGATATCAAAATCCTCTGTAATATCAATCTGCTCCCTATTTTGATTTATTGATAATGCATTCCCTTTTAAAAGATCAACTAGCTTAATAAATTTCTTCAGTTTTAATTTTCCAAAACCCTCTATATTTAATAAACGATCTTCAGGTATTTTAAATACTTCATCTATACTAATATCATTACCAAACACTCTAAGCAGGGTATTTACTAATGCTACATAATCATTTGTGACATTGACATCTTTTAACTTAATCTCAGTATTAACATTGTTAGAAAAGACTCTTTCATGATTTTCATGATTTTCATGATTTTCATGATTTTCATGATTTTCATGATTTTCATGATTTTCATGATTTTCATGATTTTCATGATTTTCATGATTTTCTTCTAGAATGAATTTTTTAAAAGTATAAAACAAAATTAAATCTTTAGAACTTAATTTATTCTCTTTTTGAAAGTCAAGCTCCGTTAAAGAAATTATATCAGCATGATTAATATCTCGATTAAGTATCTTTATTGCTTTTTCAACAATAATTTCAAATTTAGGGTCATACTTAAAATTAGTCTTATAGAAAACTATGTCATTAAAACCATTGCTATTTGAACTCGAATTTCTTTGGCTATAGTTCTCTTCTTCATTCTCTGCGTCAGATGTAGCCTCAGATTCAAGAGCCGAATAATTCTCAAACTCGCCTTCAAACAATTTCAACCGAGAGAGTTCAGGATAAGCCTGAGAGTCTCTAAATTTAATAGAGAGATTTTCAATTGATTCTTCATGTAGTGTTTTAACAAATCCTTGAGGTAAGCGAACCTTCATAACACTCAAATCTTCATCCAGACTAATCTCTATGCGAGACCTTTCCATTCCCTCATTGACAGCTAATACAACTCCCTCTGGGTAATTTATTAAGTCGCATATACTGTAATCGCCTTGTAATAAATGATCACACCTATCATGCAAAAAAGAAAAGTAATTTTTCGGGAAAACATTATATAATTCAAATTTCTCTATTTGAGTGAATAGTTGTTGTACAAATAAAGATCGGTAAACACGTCCTTTAAATGTATTTGGTTGAAGTAACTCTTTCATATGAACAGATAGAGCTTTGGATTGTTTTATTGCCTTTGTAAAATCCGTACCAGATTTTCTCGATTTTACTTCTAAGGGCAGAAGGACTAATTGCCTATCCTTAATTCCAACAAATAGTATATCATCTGATAAAGCGCCTTTACTCTTATTATGTAGTCTTGCAGAAAAATCATGATCTTTGATTTGCAATCCCAGGTTACCAGTAACGCGAAGCATTTCTCCAACTGATAATGGAATCCATGTCAAATCACTTGGTAAAAGTAAACTTGAAACAAACTTATACGCAGCTACGATACCTTTTTTTTCTTTTATTTGATTTTTTAAGCTTTCACTTCTTTTCTCACCTGAATCTTTTATAATGTTTAGCAACCATTGGCCATTAAGAGCATTGAATGAGCTAATAAGTTCATTTGAGTGACTATTTAAAAGATCCTTATAAAGTCCAATTCGTGAAGATACTGTTACTGCATCATATGATACTGAGTTAGTATACTGATCAGTATAATGTATAAGTATTGTCTCTTTTGTATCAAAGAAATCTAAAGTCACTTTAGGATCTATTATGCAAGTCCAAATGCTTGTGCTGTAAACTTTGCTTAGTTTACTTCTAAAAGAATCCTGCACAGCTAGAACTGGAACGCTATTTTTGATAAATTTTGCAGAGTTGTCCCTATAGGGAAGAAGAAGCTGGTTGTAAAGTGAAGCGAGTTTTAAAACATAATTATCGACATCTACATTTTTCAAACCAAACCCTGTATAGAATACATCATTTTCTAAATATGATGATTCTCCTGACAGTAGCCCCTTGCATAATATTCCTGATTTGCTTTCGTTAACATTATTAGTACGCATAACCACTTCTTCATTGTTTGTAAAGAAGCTTATATGTGCATAACGATATTCTTTAAAATCAGTTATTTTATATATAGTAATACCATTTCTTAATTTATAAATCAAATCATCTAGATCTGCTTCCTTCTCAGCAGTGTTAGTTCGTATTAATTCACGCAATTTATGAATATTGTTATACTCAGATAGAAGGTCGAAGTCAGTATTATAAAAAACCTCATTATATATATTTATTTGTATTTTTTTTCTTTTTTGACTTGTCTTTTTAAAATACGACAAAACACCTCTGAACACATCAGAATTATTTTTATTATTTATTGAATTAATAATTATTGGAGTGTCAAATGAGTTTTCAAATAACATTTCAAAACAGCCGACAAAATCAACTATTTTTTCATAAACAAGTTTTGACACGTAATGGTTATCTTTCTCTCCATTCTCTCCAATCTCAATCCAAAACTTATTATGGCTTAGTGGTTTAGCCCTCAAGAAGGTTGATTTATTATCAAATAATATAGGGATTAGTCCGCTAGCATTAAATTTATCAACAGTTGTAGGTGGTATGAAACTAAATGAATTAATCTCATCTTTTTTTCTTAACTTAGAAAACTGCAAGGCATATGACAAACATAAAGGATGAAATGGTGTTAAAAACTCGCTTCCATTCCTTTTGATACTACCCAAGCTTATTAATAAACGGCTTCTCGTATTCAATGCCCCTTGCGGTATACTTTCAAGTTCCCTCTCTACAAAAAATAGTAATTTTTCAATAATTTCTGTTAAGCTATCAGGCCAGTTTGTTATTGATAAAAGCGTTTCATTTCTGGACAGCCAGTGATAAAGCTCACTATAAGATGCACTAACTTCTGGAAACTCTTCAGAAATCTCTATGATACTGATTTTTAGATTATTTTCGTCATCAAAATATAGTGTCTCATCATTAATCAAACTGTGTTCTATCGTACATAACTCTTTAGCCTGTGGTGATAAATCTCTTTCTCTCCCGCCGATAACTACTCTAGATGTATTAGGCTTATATTTTGGAACGCTATCAGCTGAAAAAATACTCATGCTTCTTTGCGTATCGAATAAACTTGGTAGTTTGATACTTTCAACTAATTTTGGACCAACAATTGATATTTGTAACTGAGAACTTCCAGAGACAAACTTCACGTCCCCATGATAATCTAATTCTTTAATTTCCTTAAAGCTGATTGACTTTAATTCATCAAAATCCACTGTTTTATCTTTTACATTAAATATATGCTCTCTATTTTTACGGGCATCGATTAACATCATGTCTGGCACATTGATTAATATAAGCTTCCCTTTATTTCTTTTTATTTCAACCTCAAGATACTCTAAATAATTTTTTAGATAAAAAACATCACTTTTAACAATGCAAACATTAAATTTATAAGATTCACGTGACGATGATCTTTTCAATCTGATTTGAAAGAATAATGGGGAACCGATAAATGGGAGTTTTACGTTCAGTATGGAATGATTATCGGTGTTTATCGTATTGATAGTTATTTTATCAAGCGATATATCACCATCAACAGTAACCTGTTCATTCCTAAGTTGCGGCTCCCCTCTACCCATTTTTATTTTAAGTTCAACTTCATTGCTATTTACTTCACTAATGAGTGAAATCTGTCCATTAGAAGGTGAATTGTTATTTAAATCCCTCCATGTATTTAGCACATTACTATTTATTTCTATGCTTCTTACTTCAAGTTTTCTAAGCTTGTTTTTTTCTATTTCATCTTCAATGTTAGAAAAAGTTTCATTTTTATAAGCGAGTTTATTTTTTATAAAATTTTCTTTTATAAATCGCTCACCGAGTCCAATTTCCTCTAACTTTTTCTGAAGTTCTGAAGAATCATCACTGAAGTCATTAACTATCGCGTTTATAGTCATCGATAAAATCTTGTTTTTATAAAGTTCTTTTCTTAACTGTGTTTCATTATTAATATCTGACAGTCTAGGCTCTGGAAAAAAGCCATGTTCTTTAATGTCTATTTTCTCACAATGTAAGCTTTTATAAAGTTTTTCAAATCCAAAAATACTCAAATTCTCTTCATCGATTGTTTTTTGAGAAATTGCAATTAAAGACTCATATATTAATTTCTCTTTATGTTTATAACCTAAATTACTGAGAGCTTTACTTACGTTCTCGGAAGCGTATACACCTCCGGCTGCACATGTATCTGTAAAAGTGGTAGTTAATGTTTCGAGAGAACTGTTATTTATTATAAATAATATTGCGTTTTCAATATCATTTATTGCGTCTCTAACGCTTGCTATGTAATCCTCATGGCTTGAATTTGCATCCTGCTCACCGAGATGATGTAGCATTACTATTATTTTTTGACCGCCACAACTTTCGACATAATTCACCATTGAATCATTAACTTTTAGCGTTTTAAAACCTAAAGATTTAAACCCATTATATAACTTTAAGGATTGTTCTGGATTAGAACTAACATATTGATATTTAGTGTTTTGACTATTTATTTCATCAATATATATACAAAACAAATTAGCTAAAAAAACTTCAAACTGTTGATTTAACATATACTGCATCTCCGCTATCACTTAACTTCTCAATGTTACCGACTGTTTCATAAAATTTCAGCAGTGCTTTTTTAGATTTGAGATCAAACCATACACCGCGCTCATTGAAGCTTTGAATTAAATCGTCAATTAGAATTCTTTTTGATTGCGTTTGGCTTATTATTAAATTTGTTATAAGTATAATCATTTCAGACTTTAAAACAAAATATTTCCCAGCCCCTCTTCTGTTAGTAATAAACCCGGCCGATAAATTATTTTCAAATGTACTAACAACTATTTTATTTCTACTTTTTCGCGAATTTGGTTTTGAAGACCTCAACGTCTCATCAAATATTTGTTTATGAATAGACATACCTTTATTCAAAGCTTTATGAACTGTGTCTTCTTCATAGTATATTTCCCCAAATAGCTGTGATAAGCATTTGTTAAACTCATTCACTTTTGGCAAGAGGAATGGCATTTCACTCTCATCCACGTCCCAAACTGGTTTTTTTGTAATCCTGTTTAAATAACCTAGCAGTGGAAAAATACTATAAGCCAGCCCTGTAGTTTTACTAAATAAATATTCATAACCAAATTGATTACATTCATGCCTTTCTTTACTCGCAGGTTCAGTTTCAAGAATAAAGTATAGCTTTTTCGCTTCGGGTTTTTTATATCTGTGGGCAGGAGTGCACACATGTATTGTCAACTGTGTTAAATAAATAAAAACGTAAAACGCAACAAAATTTTCAATTTCCTCAAGCAAATACGTTGTATTTTCTGCTAGAGCATTCAAATCCTTTGAAAATAATTGAGACAAAAACGGTAAGTAGCTGTGATAATTTTCATTGCTTCCTTTAGATATGCAAAGGTCTGCAATTACACTGATTAAGTGGTTTTCTATCGGATTACAACCGTTTAAGTCATATTGCTTATCAATGATCTCTCTTGTTAACCCACGTATGATATTAATCATTGTTTTTGTTCTGGCATTACTCTTTTCTTCTTTATTTATCAAGTATGCCAAAGGCGTTACCGTTAACAGTTCATCTCCCGAGAAATAAATCTCATTGATAACATCAGCTAATTCTCTTGTATCCCTTGAACTTATCGTAATATCTATAACTTCATTTTTTAATTGTTCTAATGTACGGTTATTGAGCGTACGATTATACAAAGAACCTATCACCTCCTGATAAACACGCGTCCAATCAATATTGTTATCTCTATCGTTAGGTCCTATTGGCAGATAACTGTCCGCCACATTCGCATATAAAGAATGATTACTATCACTTTCAATATAGCCTTCAACCATTGAGATGGAATTATTAATAATATCTAACGCTTTCATTACTATCCCTCCACCCTATATCTATTCCTGTTCTTTTCAATTAAGATAGTTTTTTTATCTTTAAATAATTTTAATGAATCTGTGTTTTTAGTTTTCTCAACAAACCTCCTAACTATTTCATCCAACTTTGCAACACTCTCTAAATTTTGCCTATTTGGCCTATAACCTTTTGATATTTTAATACACTGAATTATTGTATTGATGTCAATATTAATAACTAAAGAAGAATCATTATTTAAAACTAACGGTATCGGTATTTTGTCATACGAGATTAGCTTATGTTTTTCGATCCAATCCAAATCTGCTTGAACATTTATTTTATTGCATATTGAATAACGCTCGTGTGCCCGACTGACTATAAAACCTTCAGCTCTTTCATTGAGCATTCTGTTGGAATATATTAAAACCGAATTCACTATCAAACCTTCAATAATGTCCAAACAATCATTCTCGTCAGCGGTATTCAATTCCTCTTTTTCATAAACATCAATTAATTTTAGATAATTGCTTAATGCTTTTTTAATAAAATTATCTTCCTCTAAATCACATATATCGATATCATCATTATGGTTTTTAAGCATAAGTGAAGCTCTGATAATGCCTTTAGATGAAAGTTCATGCCCCGTTAATACATTAAGTTTATCTTTGATATTTAATTTATCTTCTTCAAAACTGTTTGTAGCATATTGAAGATAAAAATCATCTATAGACTTATTACGTAGATTTACAGGATCCATCTTTTTGAAGCACTGGCTAAATACATTATCAAAGTTAGAAAAAACATTACCCACCAAACCGTCTTCGTTCTTTTTTGTTAGTATCTGAAAAATATAATCCACAAAGACTCTTGGTATTAAAAATTGCTCGTCTAACAATCTTGCGAGACCAAACAATTCAATTAATTTATACTGGAAATCAGGCAATGATAACACATCGAAGTTTTTAGAAATCACTCCTCCTATTTTTTTATCTAATAAATACAAACTATAAAATGGGTTATCATCTGACTTATCAGTTAATTTATTCAAAAATGATTGTATAAATTCCGAGGTTATCCTTTCATGAGAAAAAGATATTCTAGGATAGCATTCAAAGTCAAAAAAAGTCACACCGTCATGACTAAAACCTTTTTTGTTTCTGTTATTGAAATATTGTTCAATAGCTTCCTTTATCCCCCTGTGAGATTCACAACCCTGTTTTATGAATTTCTGCAACATGCCAATATTGATACCAATAACTAATGGTTTTTCATTTTTCTTATATTCATCAAATCTGTCATTAAGGCAATCTATAGCGGATTTATGCTGGCTATTACTATGGGTGGCATCAAGATGGAATATCACATCCTCTTTATGAGTGGCATATAGTTTTGTTAAAATTTCAGATTTACCATCACCCGAACTCCCACATAGGCATATTATTTTCTTATCACCCTCTAATGTTTTTTTAACTTCCTCAGCAACATCCTCTTGGATTTTAGATTCAACATACAGATAATCTTTAATGTGTTGAAATTCATCTATATCACTGCTCATTCTTAGTGTTGAAACTGAGTATTTTGATGACTTAGATAGCACATTCAAAGCTTCGTATAAATTCAAAACATCCCCTCCTTTAACATAAAGAATAATTCCGATTTATTTTATTAAAAGTCAGAAAATATTACTTAAAAAACTCGAACTCCATGCTCTACATGCTATTATTTAGCGGAATTATTTAATGTTAAAATATTTATTAATAAGTTAAATTCAAAAAGAAATGCATTATACTTTAAACTGATTAGAACTACTTTTTTGTATTTAACCTGATGACTTATATACGCCTTAATATTTCATATCTTTATCTTTAGTATAAAGATAAGTGCAGGACTTCATGCCACTTTGAGCTAACGCTACCGCCACAACCGTGTTTATGGCTGTTAACTCACTTTTAAAACCTTGGTTACACCCTAAACACCAACCAGTTGTCTCAACATAACTATATATAATATTTTGACTAAAACATAAAGAAATCATTAACGATTCTGTACTGTTAGACAGCTATGATAAAAGTTAGCTTGGACGGATATTAACAGTGCTGAATCTGATAGGCGACTCTTGCTCTTCATTCAAATAATTCTTAACACTAATTATTTCACTAACTAACTATTATAATTTAAATTATTATTTTTATTTATAATTTAATGCCGGAAATATTTATGGCAATATAAATGTATGATTGGAAACAAAAAAAGCCGCCCTAAGGCAGCTTCTTTAAATCCTACAACTTACTTCATTTGGTGCCGAAGGCCGGAATCGAACCGGCACGCCTCGCGGCGGTTGATTTTGAATCAACTGCGTCTACCGATTTCGCCACTTCGGCACTGAAGGGTATGCGGAAAACGTTGAGGATTATACCGTT
>Ga0308162_1002540_pt1 | contig 11768 bp, 14 predicted proteins | sample PhySR2_FD_201370 | JGI IMG/M metagenome (GOLD analysis project Ga0308162, IMG submission 201370) | Phyllosphere microbial communities from UC Gill Tract Community Farm, Albany, California, United States - DLSLS.R2 | ecosystem: Host-associated > Plants > Phyllosphere > Unclassified | place: USA... | reverse complement strand
TAGCTCCAGCTTCTTTGATTGAAGCAACCAAGTCATCAAATAAGTTGTTATCCATGAAATTGCTCCTTCACGAGTTGGCGCAGGATGGCTGTTTCTTTATCCGTTAAATTATCTTTAACAGATTTTGGATAAGCCACTAAGAAAAAGATTTGATCATCCTCATTTACCCAATAGTAAATTACTCTGATGCCGCCACTTTTACCCTTGTTACCTTGAGCACAACGTACTTTTCGAATGCCACCGCCATTCTTGATTAAGTCACCTTTATCTGGCTGAACCAATAGATCTTGTTGAAGTTGACGATATTCCTCATCAGATACAAGGTCTTTAATTTGCTTGGTAAAGATGCTGGTTTCAATAAATAACATAGACTCGATGTACGTCAATGGCGTATATCGATTTTAGCAGTTTCGATATCAAAAAACGAGAGCTGTAGACTCTCTTTTCGTATAACAGCCATTATGTTAAATAAGGGGATTTTATATTTTTATTCTATAATTTCGAGTTAATTCTTCAACCAAACGATGAATATATTTTTCAGAATTATTTTGAATAATTTCATTCAGAAAACTTGGATCTCTACTTAGATTAAGTGGTGATTGTGTTGTGTTAGATTGAGATTGAAGTGCTAATAAAATTGTGAGTAATTCGTACATGTGCTTAGATTCTAGATCTTTTTTAATGACTTCTACTAGATGTGAGGACATTTCAAACGCATCAGATTCAGATAAGGTATAAATAGATTCATCAATGAAATTAGATAAGTACCATTCATCAAGTTCACAGCTAGAATTTATTCTTTTAATAAAATGAGCTAAAGATTCTATAAACATTATTATTTTTAATTCCATCTAAAATTAACATAATACAGCTTATGCGCAGCCCAGGTTAATCCTAGGCTTTTTGTTCAATCTGATCATTGGTAGCAAACAGACCAGGATTGGTAATTTTGATGTTTTCCTGACAACTCCTACACAGCATCAGCCCAGCAAAAAGTTGTACATGTTCCGTTGATTCACAGAAGGTACATGGCCGTGGAAATTTCACGACATTGGCATCACTCACAATCTCTTTATTCATCATTATTTATCCGTTAAAAGCTTATTCCTTTATAAATAAATTTCAGTGGATCAATGTTAAAAATTGCTATTTTTAAGAACTTTTGTCGAAAATAATTATCAAATCAAAGAACCTTAATTGACCGTTTTGACATATCCCCCTTGAGAACTTAATTCTCTAAAATAAAAAAATAAATGTTCACTCTATATTTTAATATTTTTCAGTTACTTAATGTCACTTTCAAGTGGTTTTTGTGAACATTTGCTTGAACAAATTATTTACCATATTTATCAAAAGCTTAACTACAAAAAACACCTGTTTTTTTGAACAAACTACTGAACATTAAATTATTAATTTAAAACAATAACTTACTTTGATTTTAGCTCAATTTTTTGAACAAGATTCTTCACTATAAAAAATAAAGGAATGCCTTGTCTAATCAAGGTTTGAAGGTGTCATCTTTAGATGCGTGGTGTGTGAACCAAAAATTGCCGGTATGTACCGGCTCCCAATTCATTTAATTAACTGAACTGACAATAAAGATAGTGCTTGGCCAAAAGATATCCATGCTATTGTGTTTCTAAGAGAAAAATCTACAAGCTGGCACATTAGTCTGAGAATCAGAAATAAAACCCAAGTTAAAATGCTCTCAAATGCGATTTCAGCCAGTTTTTTACTTAAGACATAGAATCCACTGTTGGGATGAGTCATCAGGTCAAAAAACGCAAATGAGCGCCAAATAGAAGCTATTTTATTCTCATAAGAATTAATAGAGCGAGTGTCTACGAGCGAAACATCAAAATTCGCACCTCAACTCTCTGAAAACAGCTTTTTAGGCTGTGAAGCCTAAATAAGCGTAAATCACATGTAAAAAATTGAGTCTAGATCGAGCGTAGCGAGTAAAAAAGCTTTATGAGCGAAGCAAATTCCGAGTTGTTTTTGCTCTTGCTTTTGCTTTTTCTCAAAGTCACAACTGAAAGAGCTAAAAATTGCCCCACGAATCGAGCGAAAGCGAGATTCAATAGAGTTTGAGCGTAGCGAAAACAAAGGGCAATTTTTCATTCCCAATGCTTTTAATAATTTTAAAGTTTTTAAATACTTTTAGACTAGCTGAAAACCTTTATTTTAAAGGCCTGTAGAACTTATATCACTACGTTTATCGACCCATATCACTACGTTTATCGACCCATATCACTACGTTTATCGACCCATATCACTACGTTTATCGACCATTTGACTACTCCAATATTTCATGTAGTATTACTACATCATTTTATGATGTAGTAATAAGAATAATGAAAGACTTAGTTGTCAAAGATAATGCTTTAATTAATGCAAGTTATAACCTTGATTTAGTTGAGCAAAGGTTAGTTCTATTAGCAATCATTGAAGCCAGACAAACAGGTAAAGGAATCAATGCTAATGATGCGTTGGTAATTCATGCATCAAGCTATATTGAGAATTTCGGTGTAGAAAAACATACTGCTTATGCTGTTTTGAAAGAGGCAAGTAAGGTCTTATTTGATAGGAGATTTACTTATCAATCTTTAACAGATAAAGGGAATGTAAAAACTACTCATAGCCGTTGGGTAAGCGAAATTAGCTATATTGATAATGAAGCATCTGTAAGTCTTATCTTTTCACCAGCAGTCGTCCCATTAATTACAAGGCTTGAGGAACGCTTTACTAGCTATGAATTAAAGCAAGTAAGTCAATTGACAAGCAGATATGCAACTAGACTTTACGAACTATTAGTTGCTTGGCGCACCACTGGTCAAACTCCAGTATTTGAGATTTTAGAATTCAGGCAGCAACTTGGTATTGCGGATGATGAATACACGCGCTCAGATAATTTCAAAAGAAGAGTTCTAGATATAGCTATATCCCAAATCAATACTTTTACAGATATCAAAGTTAAGTCTGAACAGCATAAAACTGGGCGATCAATCTCAGGCTATAGTTTTTCATTTAAGCCAAAGACATCAGTTAAAAATATTTCTAAAACAAGCAATGAACAGTTAGAACTGATTGGCCAATTGACAGATAAACAGATTCTTTTGTTCTCTGGTAAGTTAGCGTATGAACCCACATTCGCATCAAAATATAGTAAAGCTGGTGAAAGCTACGATGACTTTATAATTAGAATTTCTGGAGACTTAACAGATCCTAAAAAAATTAAAGAATACTCTCCATATCTAAAAGAATTAGGATTTAAATAGGTTTGTAAATTGACATTGTCAAATTAACAGTAAAGTATTAACTCAATTTAACCCCAGTTTACAATATGAAAAAATTATCAGTTTCAGAATTAGCTAAGCTGTATGGATATTCAAGACAAGCTATATATGCCCATATAAATAAAGGAAATTTATCGAAAGGTTCTGATGGGTTAATTGACTTTTCAGAAGCTTTAAGAGTATTTGGAGAACCTCAAAATAAAACATCCAATGTCAATCAGAGTCAATCAACTAACAGTCAAAACTTGACTGAAGTTGACTTATTAAAACGACAAGTTGACATGCTTGAAAAACAATTGAATCAAGCTTTACTTAGAGAGAATCAATCATTAGAACGTGAATCTTTTTATCAAGAACAAATTGAAGCAATGCAACGCTTATTAGAGGCCCCAAAACCTCATATCCCTACGTCTATCGACCCAGAGCCTACTCAGGCTGAGTCGATGACAGAGGAAAAAGTAGAAGTCATCGCCATGCAGCAGAAAGAACTGGATACGAGTGAAAATAAACGTATTCCAGTGCCGGAGCCAGTTGAACCAGAGCAGCCGAAAAGAGGGTGGTTAAGCCGGTTTTTCTTACCGAACGGCTAAGGGCATTATTCAACTGACCTAATCAAAAATGTAAACCTTTGGTCAAAGAATAGGCGTGGAACGTGAATAGTCACGAAAAAGCCGTTCCAGTGCGCTGAACCCAGAAACGGCTTACTTTAAGATATTGATGTTAAAAGGAAAAATTCAAGTATTTCGCATAAGGCGTATTATGTTAATTTTAGATAAACTACTTAAAGCTCCGGAAGTGAACATACTTCTATTATTTTTTTCCAATTAAAAACTGGACGATTCCCTTGTGTCTGTAAGATATCTAATGATCTCCATAATATTGTTTCATATTTCAAAAAGTTAACTGTATTAGTATTAGAAGCTTGTCTATTTGTATTTCTTTTAATCATCCCTTTAGATTCATAATCAAGTTCCAATTCTGCTTTTAAATTCTCAAATGAAAGGCCATATTTTGAAGGATCACTACCAAGATTATCCAAATCAAAAATTAAATCCAAATGCTTACCATTTAAAAGAATTAAGTTTAGAAAATAGTCTTTAAATAATCTGCTATTAGGACCATTTACTACACCTAAGTGATATATTTTTACCCCCAACTCTGTTAATTCATAATTAGAATCAATAACTTTCACATGCTTACAGAATGTAATAAAATTCTTTTTGATTGAGTTGAAATAATTATCACCGATAAATGTTGAGTCCATATCTTTATGAATCTTTTGAATAGCATTGACTTTATCTAAACCTGTCAATTTTTTTGTCTTGTTTAAGATTTTTTCAAAAAATAAAATTTCTTTTGTTTCTGCAACTGTTTTTATCGTTACTCCTTGTATATCTAAAATTGGTTGAGGTGTAAGGCTTGTCAATATACTTTTAGGGGCAAGATATTGATCCCAACAATACGCAAAGGCATCAACATTTATAATTTTAATTTTTTTCAAATAAAAACAATGAAGTATTAAATGAAATAAAGGGATTGGTAAATCTTGATGTTTTGCCCAAAAACGACTATTAACCATATCAGATGTTTGAGCTAATGCATTAGAAACATTAACATTTTTCAACATCTTTACTTGTTTTGGGTCTTTATTATCGAAAGTAATTAAGCCTATCGATAGCTTATTATCAATAACATCACTAAATATAGACTCCATATAATTGGCTATAGGAAAGTCTTCAATATATTCTGGAATAATTAGAAAAGAAGCATGGGACTTTTTAAGATAGGCAATAGTTTGCCCTAGGCCTGTCAAAATTCCTCTTTTAGTTTCAGTATCAGGCTTAAACTCAAAGTTAATCTGTTTCTTCGTATTAGGATCATAAAAAGATGCATCTGGTGATGGGAATATACTGTCACAACCAATCCTATACAGGCTCGGACCAATATTTTCTTCTAAGCATCTCCATGATCCAGCTTTAAAATTAGCTAAAACTGAGTCTGTTGTAGTCTTAGCCAACATATGATGATTCATCGACATAAATTAAACCTGCTCAAGCATAGAATATTTCGCTAGATGCGTTGTACTTTCTTCTTTCCACTCATTATTAATAACAGTTCTCAAACGCTCACCAAAAATTTGAGCCACTAAACAAGGAAAAGCATTTCCTACTTGTAAACACTGATTAATGATAGGTCCAACAAATTGGTAGTGATCAGGGAATGTTTGAATACGTGCTGCTTCTCTTACTGTCAAAGTCCTATTTAATATTGGATGAACAGGAAAAGCATTATGTCCTGGAACAATTGTTGAACATGGTTTTTTACGATCTAATCTTTTGTATACATGGCTAAAATTAGAAATTGGCTTGCCAGTTTTTGTTCCGATCTTTAGATGCTCAGGTAACCTATCAATATCTAATTTTTTCCCTTCTTCGATATAAGAATATCGCTCCACAATAATAGGAGCATGATTAGGAGGGACATGGTGCGAAACCTGTTCATAAGATAAAGGTTCCATTAAATCAGTAATTACTTCACCAACAGTTCTATATGGTAATTGCCAAGATTCAGGCTCTGCAAAGTATTTGGGTTTTGGAAATGGAATAACTAAGTCGGTCTTAGTTCCAATTAGCAAAAATCTTTTTCTTAATTGAGGAGCTCCGTAATCAGCAGCATTAATCACCTTACATTCTGTTCTATATCCATTTTCTTCAAAGAACTGTTGAATTGCTTTTACATATTCTCCGTTTTGGGCGGATAAAATACCAGGAACATTTTCCATAATGAACCATTTAGCATCTGACTTAACTACAATATTTGCAAAGGCAAAAACTAGATTATTACGTTTATCATCAATAATTTGATGATTTTTAGTATTAACGAAACGTCTTTTTCCAAATATTGAGAAACCTTGGCATGGTGGACCACCCACAACTAAATCAACACCCTGAGCCTTCAATCTATTAGCAATTTCATCTTGAGTATCTTCATCACTTAAATCAGCTTGAAGGCATTCATGATCATTATGGTTACATCTATAAGCCTCAACTGCATAGCGATCAAAATCTGCACCTAAAATGCAATCCAATCCAGCACCTTTTAAGCCTTCTGTAAATCCACCTACACCACAGAATAAATCTGCGAATTTAAGAGTTGCACGACCTGAACTTTTCTGAGCTGTACTCTTCTTAGTTTTAGACAATTTGAACTTCTCACCAATAGCAACATGTCTTGTAGGAACAGATTCATAATCAATATCATTAATAAATTTATTTATAGAATCTGCTAACTTGGCTCCTAACAACGGAGGCACAGCATTACCTACAAGTATGCATTGAGAGCGACGATCTCCCTTGAAAATAAAATCATCAGGGAATGTTTGGATACGTGCTGCTTCTCTAGGAGTTAGACTTCTATCTAAATAGGGATGTACAGGCAAAGCATTGTTACCGGGTACAATTGTAGATGAAATAGTTTTTCTATCTAGTCTAGTGTAAGTATTGCCAAAATTTTTACGTCTAATATCTTCTGGTAAATCTTCAGGCTTGGGTAATTTCCCTCCTTCAGGGATTAACTCATAACGACGCCTAACTATATCGCTATGATTCAAAATAATATGATTCGGAAATTCCTCATTTTGAAAATGAGATAAATCATTGATGGCTTCACCAACATTTTTAAAAGACTTTAAAAAACCATATGGGTTTAGATCTGGTTTTGGAAAATTATATTTTTTATGCTGAAGGCGTGTTCCCATTAAAAAGATACGTTCTCTTTTTTGTGGGACACCATATAGTGATGAATCAATAAGAGCATATGAAATACTGTATCCTATTGATAAAAAAGAATTAACAATATTTTCAAAGAATCTTCCTTCAAACATTGTCAATAATCCTTTAACATTTTCAAATAGAAAACACTTAGGTTTAAATGTATTTACTAAAGAAACATAATTCTCAAAAAGATAGTTCCTTGGATCAGAGGAATTTTTATTCCCCATATTAGAAAAACCTTGGCATGGAGGTCCGCCAATAATGACATCTACATCCTTATCTCCAATGATTTCTTTAAATTTATCTACTGGGATTTGTCGAATGTCATCTCTAAAAAAAGGTACGTGAGGATAGTTATATGAATACGTTAACTGAGCTTCTTTCATGATATCAGATGCTAATAAACAGTTATGCCCAGCCTCTTTAAAGCCAATATCCAACCCGCCTGCACCAGTAAATAGAGAAATAAAATTAAGAGCCATTAAAGTATCAAATATCAAATTGCGAATTTTTCGAATCGATATACTACTACACTAATTCAGTAAAGATTTAGTAATAGATTTCTACTGAATGAAAACACGACAAATGATGTCGTCTTAACATAAAATCTCATATGCGAAATTGAAAATGGGAGTCTATAGCTCCCATTTTCATCAATGATTCTTAAGATCTTCTAGCATTGCTTCACGCAGAATTTTATTCATGCGTGTCTGATAGCCTTTGCCTTGAGCCTTTAACCATGCAAGTACATCTGCATCTAGACGAACAGATGTTTGTTGCTTTACTGGACGATAAAATTGCCCATGGCGAACAGCATGACTCCAGTCGGTAATCTCAGGAATGTCAGATAGATCTAATTGTTCATCTGGTACAGTTCCTTTCGCAAGCAAGCGTTTAATTTCAGCATCTTGCTTGTCACTGAAATTTTCATTCAGTTCTTTGCGTGTATATCTAACCATGCTCATATTGATTGCGTTCCGCTTTAGTGACTTGCCTCGCACTAATGATTCGTATGATCTCACAGTCATCATCGTCAATGATTGTATGAGCCACCAATAACATCAGTACACCTTTAACCATACCGATCGTTTGCCAACGTTCTTCACCATTGGTATGTCGATCCTGGATTGAAATCCGTAAAGGATCTTCAAAAACGAGGCTTGCCGTTTCAAAAGATACATCATGTTTTTTCTGATTCTTTTGGTTTTTAGCCTCATCCCATTCGAAATACAGTTCCATAAAAAACATTCAAATTTGTATATACAATAATGTATCACAAATTTGTATCACTCAAGCTAATTGGAGTAATTTTTAGTCAAAATTATTGGCAAGAAGTATCAAACATGCTCAAAAAAGATTCGCTTTATTTCTAAAGCGGATCTTTTCGGGAATTTTGGATGATGTAAAATGATTAAGTATATGATTTTATTTAACTTATAAAATTTGATTTCGGATAACGCCCATTATGTTAAATGGGGTTATATTGGGTAGCTATTTCTTGAAATTTTAAGGCCTTCTCTTGGGTATTCGGGATATGTCCTGTGATGTATTCATCTTCCGATTGAAAAAAGAAATCAAAGCTTCTGCTCATCAGTGGATCTTGTTGACTCTGCTTTTTGTAAATTGGTGCAAGGCGGTTAATGTAGTAATTGATCCAATCCACTTTGTTGGTAAAGGCTGCGTAATCTTTTAGATCGATATAGAGATTTTGTAAGTCTGCAGCAATCGCTTCAATGTTCGGATGAAAAAGCCATACAGTAATGTCCATAGGCTGGATGGTCGTCAGTGTATAGGGTTCTGAAGATTCAAAGCGTTGAACAATATAAAGCTGTGCACCTTTTTCACTGTAACTTGAACAAAGTATTTTGGTATTTTCAATTTGATAGTGGTCTTTACCTACTTCCAGTTCTCTAATTTGCCTTGAAATATCTAGACATTGAGGCAACTTATCTACTGTTGAATCAGCAATTTTTTTAAATAGTTTAACTGCTCTATTAATGACATAACTTTCACCAGTTCCAGTGATAACTCCTTGATCCCAAGCATAAATTTTTGAAGATATATCACTCTTAAACTCAATCTCCCCAGTCTCTTTTAATATAACTTTCTTATTGTCTGCTGTAATAATAATGCTATCATTTAGTTGAATGGCTACTATGAAAGTCATGCTCTAATTGTGAATATTGAATAAACCTTTTTTATTTTAAGCTAAAAATTAGGTATAGATGTAAATTTTATAAAAAACTAGGAAAACTTATGGCTGGTGGTTCTCAAATTATCATTAATAAAAATGGTATTAAAATTATAACTCCAACAAAATTTGAAGCGAAAGCTGGACAACATCTTTTTAATAGTGGTACTCACGTTGATGCTCCTATACCAGCTCTACCAGATATAGAAAATCCATATATATTACAGTACCTTGTAAAAAACAAAGAGAATAAAATTTTATCTAATAAAACATATTTATTAATTGATGATGATGGAAATATTGAGAAAGGTGTGACAAATAAAGAAGGCTTTATGAAATTAAAAACAACTTCATCACAAAAGAATATCGTCACAAGAGTATTCAACTCTGAAATAGAAGAGGCTGAAGATGGCGGCTTTATAGAGGATTAATACTATGTACTTTTCTAAATTAGAGTTAAAAGTTGACAGCCCTCTTAAATTAAAAGACTTAAAATATAAGTTCATTGTGAAAAACAATCAGACTAAAAAAATTTCTTTTTCTGAAATAGGTAATTTTGACGATAAAGGATTCACAAAACTCTATGAAATTTATAATTTAAATACATCTTTGGTCTATGAGATCTATCTTCGTGGAGAAGTTATTCAAAGAATTTCGGCAAAAGCATATCCCAATAGAAAAAGTTGGAGCCTATTTAAAATTAAATTAACGAAAGGATTAACTAAGAAAGTTACTGAAAATATTCAAGATGTTTATATAAAAGATGATGAAGCTGCGTGGTATTTAGTAAAAAACAAACAAACAGTACTAGAATTAACAGGAAAACTATTTAAAGCACCATTAACACCATCGGATTGGGAAATTCTCCAAAAGAATAATCCCCATTTAGGTGGTCTTCCTTCAATGAAATACTTAAATCCAGGTCAAGTTATTGTTTTATCTAATGTAACTAGTGGAAAAAGATTAGATAAATATAAGAAACAAGCACAAGAAGCTCAGAATAAACTAGAAGAACTCACTAAAGATCCTAAGTTTGATGCTGAATTCTTTGCTGAATATTATGAATTTTTCTTTGATGCACTTCATGATCCTTATGCTGGGCTAACCAAGCTTGCAGAAGAAGATATGGATTTTACAGAGAAATATTCTGATAGTATTAATGGTTCTGCAATTAAATCTACTTTAGATGGCGCATTTAATTTAGCAGATGCGTCTAAAGAAAAAGTACTAAAAAATTATGGTGCAATTCTTGAAGAACTAAATAAAGAAAGAGCAAAAAATAGTAGATTGGCAAATCCTAAAAAATTTGCAGAGTTTAAAAGAGCAAATGCTAAATTATTTCAAGATTTTGATAATGCTTTTTCTCGAAGAATCTTTCATTTTGATACAGGGATACAAACTCCAAATTTACGTCGTCATCTACATCAAACAGCATTTGTAAGAGGACAAAACTATAAAGGAGGATTAGATGGATATCTTAAAAATATTAATGATGCAGGTAAAATAAGTAAGTCGGTTAAAGCTGGTGGATGGATTTTTTTAGGAATGGATGCTATTGAAGCTGGTCTAACTATTCGTAAAGCATATAAGACTGGTGATAATGATGAACTTAGAAAAGCCTCTATTGTTGAACCTTTAAAAATTGCTGGTAGCGCTGGTGGCGCATCCTTAGGGGGATATGCAGCAGGGGCAGTAGTTGGATTAGTTATTGGTGTTGGGACAGGTGGTTTAGGTTTAGTTGTAATTGGACTAGCTGTTGCTATCGGAGGGTATGCTGGTGGAGAAATAGGAAAAGCTATCGGTGAAAATTCAGGAACATATATAGCTGATCAAGTAAATGAGTATTATGAATAACAGTCAAAATTTTTTTTATCACTTTGGTCATATATCAACCATACTGTTACTACTAATTTATTTCATATTAGTATTTATTGAACGTTCTTATCTTAAAAGAAATTTGTCCAAGATATGTGAACTAGCTTTCGATAATAATTATTATTTTACTAAAATTGATTTAGGAAATTATTTGGTTCTCAGTTTCTTACCAATTGTTATACAAATTGGATTTTTAAGAGAAAAAATTATTTTGAAACGAAAAGTCGTATTTCCTAATCCCCCTATTCTCTTTTCATCTATTAATGATAAAAAGATGAACACATTTTTTAAAAAATATAAAACTTGGCTATATATATCTAATATTAAATGGATTTCAGGTATTTTATGGCTAATTATTGGTGGGTTGATGCTTCTATATTCAAAATAATTAACATAATACGCCTTATACGAAACTAAAAATGGGAGCCTTAAGCTCCCATCTTTTAATTAATTTTTAGATAAGGCCAGGGTGAGCATCTAAAATTCGAATCAATGTAGCTGCTGGTCCAGTTGGATAACGTCGTCCTTGTTCCCAATTTTGCAGGGTACGTGGGCTAATATGTAGACGTGCAGCAAATTCATTTTGGCTTAAGCCAGTTTTTTCCCGTACTTCTTTAATATCAGGTAATTCGA
>Ga0308162_1002539_pt1 | contig 11768 bp, 14 predicted proteins | sample PhySR2_FD_201370 | JGI IMG/M metagenome (GOLD analysis project Ga0308162, IMG submission 201370) | Phyllosphere microbial communities from UC Gill Tract Community Farm, Albany, California, United States - DLSLS.R2 | ecosystem: Host-associated > Plants > Phyllosphere > Unclassified | place: USA... | reverse complement strand
CGTTAACGGCGACGTGACCCAGTGCGACCTGCCGCGCGGCGTGAAATCCGGTCTCAGCGATGCCCTGGAGCGCTTCGAAGAGGACGAGATGATCGGCGTTATCCGCTTTGAAAAACAGGACTGCGTGCGCTCCGCTTTGTGTCAGCGCACGCTCAACGCTTACAGTTAACCTATCCGCTAATGGAAAGGCCGCTTCGGCGGCCTTTTTCTTGCCATCGGGCGTCAACATGGCGTATCCCTCAGTTTAAGATTATCGGAATCCCTAGCATGGCGCTTATCGTGAATGCCGGGCCGTCTGCCTCCGCCACATCAGCCTTGCTGAAACTTTTGACGAGCATGTCGAGGCTGTGCGCGCGGCTGCCAGCGCTTGAAGTTTTGCCGCCTACGCCTATATGGCTGGCCAGAGAGACGACAATGTCCCGCGCGGCGTACAGACCGTTCGAGTTGCGCGTAAGGTCGTTGACCTTGACGTTGCTCCTTTGATTTTAAAAAGCGCCTCTGGCACGCCTCGGAGTCCTGTCAATAACAGTGGGGAGGTTCAGCGAGAACCTGAGCCAGCTATGCAGCTAGCAACGCCGGAGTATGTCACGGCGGTGATGCATTTGATTGAGAGCGAGGATGTTAGCTGGAATGCTCCAGACGTCGCCAAGGTGCTCGGGGACGCAGTAAGAGGGCAATCACAAAATGCCAGTGATCAGCAGCGAAGCAAAAACCGTAATAAATCGCGAATTGACTTGCCATCAGCCCGCCTGACGTTAGCGTAACGTAACCGGATTACTAAAATCCATCTGGAGTTGGCGCGAGATGCCATCACCGCCGAGCGTTGGGAGCGAATAGCGCTAGTACGGGGGGCTAAAGTTAGTTTCACAGGTACACAATTTTAGTATCCGCCACTTGATGGGTGGGTAGATTTTGCGGGAAATATAACATGGGAGTATGAGTAAATTAGGATATCTCTTCAGCAAGGGCTGCAGTACATAAAACGATATTGTATGATTTAAAAATGTCACTTACGCTCTAAATGGTTGAACGTGGCGTGCTACAGCAAGAGTGAATGGTTCACTTTTTTATTTTAAATTGCAAGTGTTACATTGACAAATTCAATGAGAGTTGAGATTCTTTTTCTTTATTCCAAAAATTTTTAACAAAGGAAGGTTTTGATGAAAAGTATAGTATTTTTTAATAACAAAGGTGGCGTTGGGAAAACCACGTTGCTTTGTAATGTCGCTGCCTATTTGTCAATTGAAATGAAAAAGAAAATTCTCGTTGTTGATGCAGATCCTCAATGTAATACAACGTCTTATTGCATGGCTGAAAACGATATCGAAAAGTTCTATAATAACGATAAAAGGGAGTCTGTAGAATCATTTTTGAATCCAATTAGGCGTGGCACAGGGTATATTCAAAAGAGAATTACCCCAATTAAAACTGATAGGTTTGGGTTTGATTTAATAGCAGGCGATCCTAAGTTAGCATTAAGTGAGGATCTGCTTGCAACGGATTGGGATCCTGCATCATCAGGTAAACCACGTGGTTTACAAACTACGTTCGTTTTCTCTCATTTATCTAGACTCTATAAAGAGTATGATTTCATTTTATATGATGTAGGACCGTCTTTGGGCGCACTGAACCGCTCGGTACTTATATCTTGTGACTTCTTTCTAATTCCTATGTCTGTGGATGTGTTTAGTTTGATGGCTCTTGGCAATATTCATAAATCTCTTGAGAATTGGAAATTGGGAATTGAAAGAGGGTTGGAGAATCATAAAGATAATGAGGGTGAGGATTTCAATATCAAAGGAGAACCAGTCTCTTGGAATTTATCATTTATTGGTTATGCCATGCAGCAGTATAAAGGCAAAACCGTTCGGGGGCAGAAGGTAAGAGTTAATGCGTTTGAGAAAGTGGCTAAGAAATTACCTGGATTAATGCAAAGTGAAATAATTAATCCACACGCAAATAATTTAAGATTAGACTTTGATCTTGGGCAAGTTGAGAATATGAATAGTTTGATTCCATTATCTCAACTGGCACATTCTCCAATTTTTGCATTAAAAGGACGAGATGGGGTTGTGGGTGCTCATTTTACCAAGGTGAATGAAGCTCGAGGGATCTATAAGGGGATCTGTGAAAGATTGATAGCTAATTTGGGAGGGAAGGTTAAATGATTATTTGGCCAGAGTCGCTCATATCAGATATTGCACGAAGGAAGTGTATTCTTTTTTTAGGTGCTGGTATTTCGATGAATAGTAAGAGTGCTGATGGTTCAAAATCACCTCCTAGTTGGAAGGCTTTCTTAGAGACTTGTGTTTCTGGGCAGCATAATGTTACACAAATAAAAAGGCTTATTGGTAATGAGGACTATCTCACTGCCTGTGAAATGATAAAATTAAAACTACCTAAAGGGCAGTTTGATTTACATATAAAAGGCGCATTTTTGACACCTAAATTCAAACATGCTCCTATTCATGAGAGCTTGTTTAAATTGGATTGTAGAATAGTAGTTACGCCCAATTTTGATAGGATTTATGAAACATATGCAACTAAAGAAACTGTTGGGACGGTCGTTGTTAAGAATTATTGCGACAATGACATCGTTACAGATATAAAAGGTGATGGGCGGGTAATAATTAAAATTCATGGAACTGTTGATGATACTAAAAATCTGATATTTTCTCGCTCTGATTACGCTAGAGCGCGTTCGGAAAATAGGGATTTTTATGAGTTGCTGAATGCATTGAGTCTAACACATACTTTCTTGTTCATTGGATGTGGTGTTAATGATCCCGATATTCGGCTGCTTTTAGAGGATTCATTCTTTAAGCATGATGCAACAAAACCGCACTTTATGGTGACATCAGATAAAGGTATACATAAAGAGATGAAGCCGATTGTTGAGAACACTCTGAATTTGAATATTCTGCAATACAAAACCTCGAGAAAGTCTCATGTTGAGTTGACTGAAAGTTTAGATGAGCTCGTACATTTAGTTGAAGAATATAGGCAAGGGATTAAGGAAACAATGAATTGGTAGTTGATGAGTGAGAGCGCATGAATTCGTATGTGCTCTTTGATAATACTTTTTGGGGAGTTATCTAATGCTGGCGTGGCTTTCCCATGGTCAGAATACTGCATGAAAACCGACCCATGAAGCGGGCAGGTGTGGCGGGGATAGCATTGCGCGCAGGCATGTTTTAATTATCAGAATTGACGGCATCAGCGCGTCGTGGTGGCGTTCTGTTGCGCTGGTTTGAGTCGCGGGTATGTACGAGAAAGCGTGCCGTGGTGGGCGTGAGAGGGCGTTTGGTGGCGGGTATAAAAAGGCCGCCAATCTGGCGGCCGGTTTATCATTCGTCGTCGTTTTCGAGATTGTACTTTTTAAACCGGATGTCTGGCTAATGGTGAGTGGGTGTTTGACGGTAAGAAGGTGGGCCAGCGCATCTATTCCGCTGAAGAAAGGATAGCGAGCGCTGAAGCCAGAAAAAATGAATTGCTGGCGAGCGCGGGTAAGGTTGTCGCGTCGCTTCAGGATGATGAACTGTATAGCTTATGTTTTTGATAGAAAAATATTTTTTCATATGACTATCGAGTTGAAGAAGGTCAAACTACTTAAACATAATGCGATGCTTGTTGTGTCAGCGTACAAACAGCTCGTCACGGCAGATCTGACTCTCGAAACCACACATAATGAGTTCACCTTAATCAATTTGTTAAGGCATCTATTATAGAGGGTTTTACTATGAGTTATATTGACAGTAACGGGCAGCCACATATTGTTATTACCGGTGGCCCTGATTCTAAACCGACAGGTGTTAACTGGGGCGGTGGTTCCGGTAAAGGTAATGGGGGTAACAATACACCTTCTGGTGGGCGCACACTTAACAGTGTGCCGGGGTTCTCCAATGTTGCTGATGGCGGCCAACTGGAAGGTGATAATCGGGACAAACATTTATATTACGCCAAGGTTGAGAGTTATGTTTACTCGGTAACGGTTGATCGGGCAGGAAACATTAAAGATACCTTGCTCTATTCCCGGCCTCGTACAAACGACGGTGATACGCGTGTTTCCTGGGCCAAGGGTGAAGATTATCGTAAAGGGGTTGCCAGACAACAAGTTGCGAATTATCTGAATGCGGAGAAAGATTCTCTCACGGAGGTCAGCGGCATTATTGCTGATGCAGGCGAAAAAATGGCTAATCATATCGGTGGTCAGTATAAAAATTACGCCAATAATATTGCTAACAATCTGCGAAATTTCCAGGGTAAGACGATCAGAAGTTACAACGAAGCACTGGCTTCACTGAATAACATCATGTCGAACCCGTCAATGAAAGTAAAAGCCGGCGATAAGCAGTCGTTGATCAATGCCATGAAAAGCGTTAATGCCAATGATATGGCTGGTCGTTTTGCGGCGTTTGGAAAATTTTTTAAAGCGGCAGACCTTGCCCTTAAGGTTGACAAAATTCGTGATAAGGCTATTGAGGGCTATAATACTGGTAACTGGGGGCCTCTGGCTTATGAGGTTGAAGCGATGGTTCTCAGTGGTATGGCCGGGGCCGCAGCCTTGGGGCTTGTCACGGGTGTGCTGTCCCTGCTCGGATTGTCGGCCCTGGCTACGTCAGCATTAACTATCGCGGCGGCAGCCATGATTGCCTACGGGGTTTCTTATATTGATGCCGCGCTTGCGGAAAAATTTAATAATGAAGTAGTTCGTCCAGCCAATTAAAAAACGTCCAGGGTTACAGCCGGACGGAGGTGATGAAAGTAGTGTCTCTTTTTCAGAGGCACTACTTTATGGCGCCTGATTTACCTAATTCTTTATATAATAGATTAACCAGCATAATGATAATAAACGATAGTGCATATAATCCGATAAATACGATTAAGTAATATATCAAGATGAGTGTCTCATTGGTGGCTGTTATCTGCAATAGACGGTTTCCTTTACTGATATCAAATGAACTGATTACAAAAATATAGAACATCATTGCATAGACGGCGACGAATCCGCATGAATAAAACACGAGTGACGCTTTGTTATCTGTTTTGGGGTTTGATTTAACGTTTCTCAAATAGCGTATTGCAAAATAAATAGAGAATAAGGGAGCCAGTTTACAATACATACCCAATGGCTTGGTCAATGCAAGGTTGGTTGATGAGATGTTCGCACTTATATTTTTCGTGAGCTCCAGGAAATCATTAAATAGTGTGCTTCTCGGAGATGCCTGGTAAAAGATAAAAGTCAACAGTAATGGTGTCAGACCGATTAACCCTATTTTTGCGAATTTCTTCCATATACCGACATCGTCGTTCATGATATGTCCCTGATGATGAATAATATGTACATTATTGGTTATTCACACATCACTGTCCAGTTGTGCCAGCAGGGATTTTTCTTGATTTTCTACAATGGGACACGGTGAAGGCTGACTGAACTGGAATCACATCATGAAAGACGAAAAAATTATCGCCGCAACCGAAAAACCGAACGTCGTGAAACTGGATACTCCCGTCAAGCGTGGCGAAACCTCTATCGATACGGTAACGCTGACCAAGCCCAATGCAGGCACCCTGCGCGGCATCGGGTTGGCCGCGCTGGCTAACTCTGAAGTCGATGCGCTGATTAAGATGCTGCCGCGCATGACGTATCCGCCTCTGACCGAAAGTGAAGTCGCCGCGCTGGAGCTGCCTGACCTTGTGGCGCTGGCCGGGAAGGTATCGGAATCCCTACCATGGGCGCTTATCGTGAATGCCGGGCCGCCTGCCTACGCCACATCAGCCTTACTGAAACTTTTGACGAGCGTGTCGAGGCTGTACGCGCGGCTGCCAGCGCTGAAAATTTTGCCGCCTATATGGCTGGACAGGGAGGCGCAAACGTCCCGCGCGACGTGCAAAACGTTCGAGTTGCGCGCAAGGTGGCTGATGAGCTGAACGCTTTTGACGAAGAGGTGCAAAAGGTTGTCGGCATCTTTGCACCGCACCTTGGCGCGGGTCATATCCACGAAACCCGAACAACAGAATGGCGCATTGTCCGCAAGGCCATTGACCTTGATGTTGATCCTTTGACTTTAAAAAGCGCCTCTGGCGCGCCTCGGAGTCCTGTCAATAACTGTGGGGAGGTTCAGCGAGAACCTGAGCCAGATATGCAGGTAGCAACGCCTGAGTATGTCACAGCGGTGATGAATTTGATTGAGAGCGGGGATGTTAGCTGGAATGACGCGGATGTCGCTAAGACGCTTAGAGACGCGATAAGGGGGCAGTCACCGAAGGATAATCACCAAGAAATCGCCCGGAATCGGAAAAAATCTCGAAATGATGCGCCGTCGGCTCGTTTGACTCCGGCGGAACGGGCAAGAATTCCGCAAATACGGCTGGGGCTGACACGGAATGGTATCATCCTGGAGCGCTGGGAATTGAAAGCCTTGGTTCGAGGGGCCTCAGTGAGCTTTAACGAAAAAATATACGTTTACTCCATTAATTGATTGGTCTTGGTTCAATAATTCAATAATTCAATAATTCAATAATTCAATAATTCAATAGCTAATTACCTTTATTTGATGAACAATTTTAGTGTGTGCCTATGTCTGGCATTCCAATCACCGGTGCGATTAAACCTTACTGTAAGTATATACATATCGCCTTATCTGTTCACTGAGGTGCGGGTGTAAGTATTGTTTTTTATTAATATTCTGATTTTATTGATAATTATTCGCTTTTGGTAATTGTTGTTTTTTTTCTTTCTATTTTCTGTTATTGCTGTAAACTGTATGTTTATACAGTAATCTGTCGGATTTATGAGAAGTGAATTAAATGAACAAACTATGACTGCGTGAGATGAAAATAATTATGCGGCACAATCACTTAATTCTATTTTTTTGATTTAAAATCAATGCATTGCCTTTGGTTGGTCGCGAGTGGAACTGTAACCTCAACATATCTAAACATATGACTTAGCGCAATTAGATGGTGGCGGGTATGATTTGCATAGATGTCGTTTTTTTAAACGCTCATGTTTACTCCCTAAAGAACAAGAAGTTATACTGGGAGGGAAATTTTTCTATGGATTTGGAAATGCAAACTGACCCTCTTAGTAACCCAAAAGCGTGGGAATCGTATTTCAAAAGTATCATTTGGCTGCATTATAAACCAGCTAACTGTTGCGATCTGCCTGACTCTCACGGCGGAGATTTCGGTCTCGAGTGTTATACGTATACTGGACATGTTTTTCAGTGTTACTTGCCGGAGCAGTCAAGTGATATTGATAAGCTCTACAAAGCTCAACAAAAAAAAATTTATAATGACATTGAAAAATTCACTAAGAAAAATGCGACAGAGTTGGAGGAATTATTTGGACCGCTAAAAATTAGTCGTTGGATTTTGGCTACACCTTACAATAAATCAGCTAAATTAAGCCAGTATTGCACAACAAAATCATTGCAGGTTAGGAAGTTAGGATTGCCATATGTTGCAGATGATTTTCAAATTGTTGTGCAAACCGATCGGGATTACGTCCAAGAAACATTTATTCTTCGGAGAGACTCCTACCAATTAAGTTTGGAATTAGATGAAACTACAGTGGAAAGTGCAATGGAGTTTATTAGTGATAATAGCTCTTTCCTTGAGAAGCTAAATCTAAAGCTCCCTAAAATACACGACACTGTATCTAGGCAAGAGCAAATTAGGAATTTTTTAATTCAAAAGTTCCTCGATTATCAAAACCTACTAGATACTCTTAAAAAAAATTGGGTAGATATTTATGAAATTGTCTATAAATGCATACAGCAGAGAGAAAGTAATTTGGTTGGTATGTTCATGCTTGCGCCTTCAAATGCACAACCATCTGGAATTATGACCGATCAAATAGCAGCACTGAAAAAATGTATTGAAGAGGAAGTTCCAACTTTCAAACAAGCTGATCTAGAAAAGATAACTTGGGGTGTGATTTCTGACTGGCTAATACGCTGCCCTTTGGATTTTTAGGATGGAAAAGAAAATGCACATAACGATAGAGGAAGTTATTGGCAAACCCTTCACCTTTACAAAAAGGCCAGAGTATTTACCTTGCGATATGAGGCCCCTATGGCGCTGTGGTTTAGTCTTGATTATTTTTTCAATAGTCGGTCGTTCTGGTTGTTGTTCTTTAAAGAAACTCCATGTTGTCAACTGGATTTTGAAATCAGAGCAGAATACTTCTAGTTATGAATTTTGGATTTTAAATAAGGACAGTCTAAAACCTGAAGTTCGCATGGATCCCACGCTTGATCGTGCGATTGAGTTGCTTTTGGCGGAAGGTTTTATACTTAGGGAAAATGATAAGTTTAAAATAAGTGAAAAGGGAGATGAGTGCGCTAATGAATTAATTGCACTTGATGTCTTTAGGGAGGAAGGTTTTACACTCCAGAAGCATAAAAAAGGATTGTCCGAAACTAACATTAATAAGATATTTCAGGTAGGATAATATGTCGCTGGAAATTATTTCATTAGATATAGTCGCAAACACTGCTGATGGTAGGTATGGGGTCAGCATTCCATTTTCGAAAGGATTGTTCTTATTGAGGGTGGAGAACTCTCATGGTAAATCAACATGTATGAATGCGATAGCATATGCTTTAGGGATGGAAAAAGCATTAGGTGTTGGAGCAGCAAAAATTCCTTTCCCTCCGTCGTTAACAAGGGCGTTAACAACAATTGATGGGAAAGAAATAAGTATTATATCCTCTTATGTTTTGTTGAAAATAAAAAACAATAACGGCATTATTGCTTCTTTAAAGAGAAATATTATAGGTTTTGAAAGTGATAATGTTATTTCTATCGAAGAGACAGATGAATCTGGCGGCAAAAAAAGGAGTGGCTCGTACTTTCTTCACCGTGAAGGTGATACCAATAGAGAAATGGGCTTCTATAAGTGGTTGGCTAATTTCTTAAATTGGGACTTGCCTCTTGTGCCTAATCATAATGGCAAAGATAGTCCTCTTTACCCTTCAGTGATTTTTCCAACATGGTATGTTGAACAAAAGAAAGGTTGGTCATCAATTATGGCCACGATACCGACTCAGTTTGGTATAAAAGAGGTGAAGAAGAGGGCGTTAGAGTTTCTAATGTCCCTCGATGTGAATGAAAATATACTTAAGCGAAGCGCTATAAAAAACAACATTGATGAAATTGTTTATCAGTGGAAAATAATTAGGCGCAATGCTGAAATTGTGGCTTCAAAAGTATCATCAGTTGTTACCGGGATTCCGGAACAACCAGAATTAAAATTTGATAATTACAAGATAGATCTAGTTATAAAAGAAGGTGATAGTATAAGGTCTCTTGTCGATTTACGATTGGATTACTCAGAAGAGCTAAGTAAAATAAATTCTGAAAATATCGCTCAAGTAGATGATGAGGCTCTGCAGCTATCTGTTGTAAATGCTGTTAGCACTAAAACAGATGAAGTAAAGCTTCTTGAGTTAGAGCTGCAAGAAATAAGTGATCATAAGAGTTATATAAATTATCAAATCCTCTCCACCAAAAAAAGACTTGGTAATCTTTTAGAAGACAAGAGAAAGTATGAGGACTTGAAGAAAATCTCGGATTCAAATGTTTTTGACTCGACACAACTACTGGTAAATGAATGTCCTACCTGTGGCTCTCATTACAGTGATAATCTCTTGGATTTGTCATCCCAAGAGAATCTCATGACATATGAAAGTAGCTTGACTTTTATCAAGGAACAAATAAAAGCATTTGAATTTGTGCTTTCTGACTGTAATAAACAACTTAAATTTAAAGAGACGGAACAAGGCAGGGTTGAGTCTAAAATTGCCTCTTTGAAGGCTGATATTAGTAAGTTAAAAAACACCAATCGCCCATCACTTGCCCTTCAAGAAGAATATTTGCGACATAAAATAAATCTTGAGAACAATATTGATGATATTGATGATGCGGTTAGGGAAATTACGGAAATTCGGTTAGAGTTGGATTCGTTACATACGCGGTATCGCAAACTTATTTCTGAAAGAAAGGCATTGCCTGAGCGAGTTCTCTCTCAAGAGGATAGTTCGAAGTTGAGATACTTAAAGTCTGGTGTCGTGGAAAGACTTAAAAAATATAATTTCACAAGTTTTGATGCTGAATTGATTGGCATTTCAGAAGACAATTACTTACCAACGAGGGAAGGCTATGACATTGGTTTTGATACTTCAGCAAGTGATGGAATTAGAATAATCTGGGGGTATTTGATTAGTCTTTTTTCGGTTGGTCAGCGTTACCAGACTAATCACCCGGGAGTGATCATTTTTGATGAGCCAAGACAACAGGAAGCAAATAAAGTGAGTTTTGCTGAATTACTTAAGGATGCTGCAGAGTCAACAAAGGATTGTGGACAGATTATTTTTGCTACATCTGAAGATGAAAGCGTGTTGGTAGATGCTTTGAAGGGATATGAATATACGATCGTTTCCTTCGATAAAAAAGATGGGAAATTGATAAGAAAACTATAAAGCGAAATGCATTTTAATGCACTAATTTGCATTCAAAATATCTTGCGTAGTTGTCACTGTCGCACCAGTATTGGTGCGGCATAGGTGTATTAATGCAACTGCATTAAAACCGACCCATGAAGCGGGCAGGCGTGGCGGGGATAGCATTGCGCGCAGGCATGTATTTAATTATCAGAATTGACAGCGTCAGCGCGTCGTGGTGTCGTTCTGCTTCGCGGGTATGTGCAAGCAGGCTGGCCATAGTGCGAATATGAGGGCGGTTTGTAGCGGGTATAAAAAGGCCGCCAATCAGGCGGCCGGTTAATCTGAATTAGCCCAGAGTTAACCTGACACTGCTATGGCGAAGAGCCTGATCTAATCAGACAGTCCGCTCTGTGCCAGTAGCACACATCACTAAGAGAGTAATGTCGAGTAAGATCATTGATACTTGAATGAAACCCCAGTCATTTCTTTTAAAAACCGGCAAAGGTCATCACCAGCATCCTCAATCGAATGAAAACCACCAGAGTCTATACACTTGGATTTGCGCTTATTAAGAAGGGCATTGAATTGCGGTGTTGGATCTTGCCCTGTCAGACTTCTGAATCTGATTGCTGTAACACGCCAGCGAAACATTGCTCCATAGCGTTGCACTCCCCTGATACCGGTGCTGGTATTTTTCGTCGCTTTAATAGAAATTGGCATAATGAGCTACCTTATATATGGGATAAAATGATGATTGTATAGCCCTTATATACCTGAATACAGCAGTTTATAGCAAGCGACTGAATGGTTGAAGGAGTCGTCACTGTTTTGATAACCGTCATTTTAGTTGACTGCTGTGAGTTATAGCATGGACAATGCCTGCTCCTAGCTTAAAGTCGACTGTCAGATTTGATGGTATTTAGCCCGATAAAACTGCCAGGTCAAGTCTGAGCTAGTATCTTTAATCATTGATCATTGTTTTCGAGGCTGTACTTTTTAAACTGGATGACCTCGACGCCGATTCAGCCATTCACTTCTTTGATACTCTGTTAGAGTGGTGTCAGCTCATTGCGAACAGACACCTGCGCAGCTCAACGTCACCAACTGATCTAACGTTCTCTGGCTTGCCACTAGGGATGCGATAAGCGTCCGATAGGTCGGCACCCCTGGCGGCCTTTTTTATCGCCCCCATTTCCGCTCTCGTTTAACCTTTGTGTAAATTATTGTGGTTTTCTGTATAGATTTTCGTTGAGTTAGCGTTAATGATTAATGGGTTCCAGATTGGCGCGCAGTTTGCCTGCGCCGCCAAAAGGACAT
>Ga0308162_1002532_pt1 | contig 11799 bp, 10 predicted proteins | sample PhySR2_FD_201370 | JGI IMG/M metagenome (GOLD analysis project Ga0308162, IMG submission 201370) | Phyllosphere microbial communities from UC Gill Tract Community Farm, Albany, California, United States - DLSLS.R2 | ecosystem: Host-associated > Plants > Phyllosphere > Unclassified | place: USA... | reverse complement strand
TGGTGGCCCTGATTCGCTTCACCGAAGCGGGCGGGACGATGGATGTGTGCGGTCACGACGTGAGCGGTGCGCTGACGATCTTCCAGGCGCAGCTGAGCTGCCCGACCACCCACGGCTTCTCTGAGAGTGCAACCCGTTTCCTGTCTCAGGGCAAAATGCCTGCCTTCCTGGGCGGCCTGCCGGGCGCGGCGCTGGCGATGTACCACTGTGCTCGTCCGGAAAACCGTCATAAGATTAAAGGCCTGCTGATTTCCGGTGTGATCGCCTGCGTCGTTGGCGGCACAACCGAGCCAATCGAATTCCTGTTCTTGTTCGTCGCGCCGGTGCTGTATCTCATTCACGCCGTGCTGACCGGTCTGGGCTTCACCGTGATGGCGGTGCTGGGCGTCACCATCGGCAACACTAAAGTAAAATACACCTCATTAAGAATTGAGGCGTAAAAACAGCTATACCTGTCGCCCCAATGGATTACCAAGGAGGTGATGACCAATGTCTGCACATGTTACAATCTTAAGAAATACAGTACTTCCAGTGAAATTCAATACCATGAATCGTCCACGCTTATATTCATATATCCGTTACTCCAGCGAACGACAAGGTAAAGGTAGTTCGATTGAGCGTCAGAAGAGCTACATTGCTGAAATGGCAAAACAGATTGCTACTGAGTACGATCTGGAGATTTTCGAGGAATACCAAGATTTAGGGGTATCCGCGTACAAGGGTAAAAACGTTCAGGAAGGAGCTTTATCGGATTTCATAGACCAAGTTGAATCCGGTTTGATCCCAAAGGGGTCTTTCCTCTTGATTGAATCCCTTGATCGCTTCTCACGCCAGAACGCCATGCAAGCGGTTAACCTTTTCACCAGCTTATTACTTAATGGCATCACGGTAATTACCGGGATTGATAAACAGGTTTACAGACAGACTGAAGTAAACACCGAGACATTGCAGCAACTGATGTTTAGCGTGATGTTGTTCAGCCGTGCAAACGAAGAAAGTTCAACCAAATCACACCGCACCATTGCAAGTGCTCTGTCCAAGATCAGACGTCACCAGGAACGGAAACCAGGTGATCCTGTAGTCGCAATTAAAGAGTTAGGGTCGGATAAATGGTGGACAGATTCAAGTACTGGATATGTCAATCCGCATCCAGTCCTGTTCCCCATAGCAAAAAAAATTATCCAGTTAAAACAAGACGGTTGGTCAAATCGGATGATCCTTCAACATCTGAAAAACAACTACGATGGACCGGTTATTGGCAACAAAAAATCAAAAGGTATATGGAATATGCAGCATTGTTCCAGAATCCTTGAACCTGCCATTTATGGACGAAAAGTAATCACTGTAAACAATGCAGAATACGTTCTGGATGATTATTACCCTGCGATCATCAGCAAAGATGAATATGAAGCGTTAAAGCTCCAAGTTGGAAACAAAGGATTTGCCCCGAATCGCGAGAGTAATCCAGAAATACCATTACTTTCCGGTATTGGTATTTTGCACTGTGCGCACTGCTCATGTTACATGGTTAAGGCTAAATCAACCCTTAAAAACCATCCACATGCTTACCGTTACCAATGTGCATCCAGAGATTTACATCAAGATTGTAATAAGTGGGGATTCAGGGCAAGCACCCTTGAAAGGACGATTTTACAACTAATAGCCGATAGAATATTCTTACAGACGAAATATCAACCATCTGGTTTAGAAGGGAAAATAGCGGACATACAATCGCAAATTGAGAACTATGTATTGGCTATAGGTTCAGCTAAAAGCCCTGAGATCATTAATAGCCTCACTTCGCAAATTGATCAACTAGAACAAGAAAAACAAAGTCTGATAGTGGAAAAAAGACTATACGATGAATCAATCGTGCAAATGAACACTGAAGGTTGGGACAAGTTCAGGAAGTTTGACATTGATGACGCACTTAACCCTTTACGCACAAAAATAAGAGCAAACATTAAGACCGTTATTATGCGCGTAGATTGCTCCAGAATAGATAAGAAACACAACTTGTTTACCATCACATACCGCGATCAGCATAAACAGCGTATCGTTATCGAAAACAACTCAGGCTGGAAGAAGGGTAAGATTTATGTTGAAGCGCAGACTATCAACGATATTCAAATTCTTGAATCTGAAGGTTTGATACTGCATGACCATATTGACATATTGATCAACCGAGACAAGTTCATGACGGAAGCGAAAAAACGACTAGATCATCCCCGAACACTGATCGATGAACTGACGGAATAAAGGTAAGTGTTAGTGCCATTGTAAAATTGCCCCACAGAAATGTTAGCGTAATCCATCGCTATATAGCCATGAATCGCTCTGTATCTTGTCAGAGCGATTAAAGCAGACTTCAGGCATCGTTCAATATAAAACCCCCGTAAAACTTGATACAGAGCGTTGTAGAGCAAGGGTTCAAAATTACATCGTATTCATTCTGTCAACGAACTGTACTTATTGCACCGCTCCTTATCGAAACACCTCTATGGTTGCCGGAAACCCCGCACAAAATAGATTGTTATGTCTTTCAATCGCAGTATTCAAGACTAACCGCTGCCCGCCGCCCGACGTTAACACCAAGCATATGAACCATTTTAAAACCCTTTAAAAACATTACCCTTCGCATCTTCCCCCTCTTCTCCCCATGTTAATCGATCGTTTTTACAGATCAATTATACAATATTGATAGATTTCATAGATCAATGTAAGATCATGATTCTTCGGTTAGTGTTTCTCGTAAACAAGACTCACGGAATGAATACTCTGTCCACGATGGAGTGCGAAAGAAAGAAGGTATCCAGAATGACAATTCTTATTAAAACGCTAAAAATCATGGCGTCAGGTGTTGTTTTCGTTTCAGGTATAACCACCGCCTCCAGTACCGTCTATTTCTTGCCAGAGGCAAAATCAGCAGGTGTCGCAAGCAGCGACAAAAACGCCCTGATGTTTCTCGGGATGGACAGGGATGTAAATCTGAAGGGGATATGCTTCGCGATGACAAAGCAATCCTCATCAATCGTTCCGCTGGTAGATATCACTGCTACAACTGATAACGGTAGATTCACGATGCACGGGTTACGCCCTAATGTCAGTGATACTAAAGAAGTCGCTTGTTCCTTCGGGTCCGAAGCTGGTGATTTCTTGACTGGCATTTCGAAGTCAACAGCCGTTAACGTGAAGCTGGATTTCAATGGCGAGATCCGCAATTACAGTTTCGACACCACAGAGTTCGGAAAAATGTTGACTGCCAATGGGAAAGGCCTGTGGGAAAAAGCAGCTAAAGACTACGCTCAGGGAGTACGTGCACCCGTTTTCTATAGCAGCGGTAGCGAAGCTCCCAAAAACAATGCAGTAACCTCAAACGTCGATACACACAGTTATAAAGCAAGCGATGAGAAACTTAATTCGGTCTGGAAAAGCCTTAGCCCTGAAACCCGAAAACGATTGCTTCCTTCTCAAAGAGAATGGATAAAGCACAAATCCGGCTGCAATAATGAACAGAAATGTCTTACCGACATGACGAACAATCGCATTCGTGAACTGGAGTCTGAAAATGGAAAATAATGCACTGACTTTGGTTTTAAAAAACGATTGGGTAGCTTCGTCTTCTGGTAATAACTATACCGGAAAATACACGGTTGGACGGTTTCACCTGACAGGTGCTTTCATCGTTGTGTATATGAAGCTGATACATGGAATTGAAATACCCGATTTATGGGTCAGTAGCAGCTTCACTAACATACCAGATACCGATACCCGAAGGGTTATGTATATGGAAGGCTGCGATATGTTATCGAAAGATACAATGAACGAAATCCGTAATGCAGTGAAGTCCCCGCCTGACAAGCTGAAAATATATCGTAATGGAGAGCGTATTGTTAAGATAGAAGTTATGGAGAAACAAAATGATCTCAAAATTTAAAAAGTCAACGAAAATTGTTGCCTTCTTCGGACTTTATATATTGAACGGAATAGCAATAACACCCAGCCAAGCCAGAACATCTGAATCAATACATTTCTCGAACGGAGGTTCAGCATCTTTACAACAAAACGAACAATCAACAAAGCCATCTATAATCGATATACTTCCAAGACTCTATACAACCGAAGAAGTTTATGCACGATTTCAGGAACATGAGTTCAGAGCAACAAATGACTTCAAAAAGTGCCGATTGATGGTTACAGGAAAAATAAAAAAGATTAGCGCAGCCACCTTCAGTAAAAATCCGTTAGTAACGTTACACATCCCTGATTCAAGTGAAGGCTTAAAGTTCTTTTTCGAAAATACGGAATACAATAACAATACTGTAGCAGCATTAAACGTGGGCGATACAGTGATTATTTCTGGCTGGAATGCACGACCAGGAACATTTGGGGGCATTTTCTTCGATGATTCGCAAATCATGACAAAAATGGTTTCAAAGAAGAAGAGGCAAATGCTGGCTTTAAATGGCGGAATTTATGATCGGGAAATTTGTCATAAGTAGCATTTTTGTCGTTTAATATTATAAATAGTAGAAATCCACCTTCATAGAAGGTGGCATATACTCCTCCCTAGATAAGTTTTGCAAACAGCTAAAAAGAAGTCTCTGCCAACCCTGTAAAATTTTAGTATAAAATAGAAAATCCCAGAATCAAAACTCTTAATTTTAGTGAGTATGTGTTCATTGGCTATATTCACCACTTATCGATGATAACAAATTATTTCTTCTATCTTTTGCATAGGAACGCCAAGCCTAATCAATAGTGCCAGTTTTGTAAGTATCTCCGTAGCCTGCATATGTTTATAGATTTTGCTTGGTGTTTCTGAAAATAATGGCTGGTGTATAATTTGATTTCGCGACTTACATACTTCATTGATACTTATTTTTTTAAGATCTAACTTAATAACAACCGATTCAGGAAGGCTTTTTATAAAATGATGGATGCAACTTTCAGTATTGTGCTTACTCTTATTTGTTCTCTTTATCGCACGAATGAAATCACCAAGTGGTGCGCCTGGAAATTTCTTGGCTAATAAACACCTTGATCTATTCAACAATTTTGATAATAACGCTTCATCGACATAACATGATTTTCTTATCGTCATGGATTCAATCATCCTATAAAAACCAAGAAACTTTTCTTCATTGCTGTGAACCATGGAGTAAGTCACATATTTTTTAACGAGTTCTTTGATCTCGTGGTTTTCAGGATTAAAATATCCCTCCCAAACAGAATCAGGAAAATTTTTCTCTGAGTCATCGTGATATATAGTCGAATAGGTTAAAAACATGCCAGTATTGATAGTTTTATGATCTTCTTTTTTTTCTTTTATGTAAATCTGAATGTTTTCTCGCCCATAGTTAGAAACACTATTAGTTTTAATATTTGATATCATTAGCGAACCACCAATGAAGAACCTTAATATCATATATAAATCAATATAGTTTTCGATTAACCTATCAAGTCCAACAGGCTTTTCAAAGGAAACCGTAACATGAGGTTCAACGTCCATTCCTACTGTATGCAAACCACTTAAGCCACCGTATCGATATGAATAATACAATCCAATCTTTCCGAGTCCGTCTATATTTTTCTCAAACTCAACACAATCATCATCATTAGGTAATTTATTTGAAAACCCAAGCCCACATTCTATTATTTTATCTAACTTACGAGTACTGCCAGACCATTTTTTTATATTTTCTCCATGAATGCTTACACTGGTAAATAAAGAGTTAGTATTCACCCTTGATTTTGAATATAAGAAACCCTGAGCGGAGAATGTATAAGTATTGAATCTTCCATCAACCCCCATTCTCATAAAAGAGCTTTCATGTAATTCCAAACCAAACAAAAGATAATAGCGAGTGCCTTTCTGAAACAAAATTGAATTCAATGCCATAACTTCTGAGTATGCACGATTCATTTTACTATTAAAATCAAGCAATCGAATTTCTATTCCATCATCATCTATTGACAATTCTGAAACATAATTACCTCCATCTATTGTTACATACCCTGTAAGACACTCATTGACATTATCTGTATAATAATCAATCTCATCCATAATCATTCATCCTGTTCATGCATCAAACTTTAAACTCGTTAGATTATGTTTATAACAATAGCACGTAAAGATCATCACTTTGATGGTTTTAGTGAGAATAAACCCGCTACTACACACAGAAGACAGCATCCCAATATTGATTAGACTTTATGAATCATCTTGCTCATGTTGTATCCCATTGGCTATTTTAGCCAAGATTCAAACAGAAGTTGCTCATGATCACAAGATATCAATAGGGTATACCTGATAAAGACCATGACACACAGTATCAATAGGGTTAAATTTGACTCTATTGACAATAAAAACACGCACTGTATCATATGGGTATCAATTTAATACTCAAAAGAGAATGCATAATGAATGTCCGTATCTATTGCCGTGCATCTACCGAAGGCCAACATGCTGATCGTGCATTAGTTAGCCTGCGCGAATTTGCGCAAAGCAAAAACTGGCAAGTAGCCGGAGAATACATTGAGAATGCCAGCGGTGCGAAGCTGGAACGTGTGGAACTGATGCACCTACTTGCCGAAGCACGGCCTGGCGATTTGCTTCTAATTGAAGCGATTGACCGTCTCAGTCGTCTTCAACATGAAGAATGGGCTGAACTCAAAGCTACGCTGAACAGTAAAGGACTGGTTATTGTTTCGATGGATTTGCCAACAAGCTGGCAGATGGTTGAAATGTCTGGTAACGACCTTACTAGCGGCATTCTTCGGGCAGTCAATGCTATGCTGATCGATATCCTTGCGACAATGGCACGACAAGATTATGAAACCCGCCGTAAACGCCAGGCACAGGGGATCGAGAGAGCAAAACTGGCAGGTTTGTATACGGGGAAAGAAAAAGATATGGAAGCCCGTGAAACTGTTCGCGAAATGCTGGCGCAGAATGTTAAACCAGCCCACATCATGAAAGCGGCAGGTATCAGCCGCGCCACCTTTTACCGAATCAAGAAAGAGCTTTTGTGTTAAAAACGGACTTGATAACAGTATTTGCTGCCCATATGTCCTGACTTTGAAACGCTCATATTATAATTAAGGATATCCCATGGTAGGTAACTCATTCTTCAAAGGTGTTGATGAAAAAATAGGCAGACAAAAACAAGAGCAGATTGAAGAAAAAGAAACGTTAGCCCAGGAACGAGAACGCTTATCGGAAATTATTGAATCTCTCGTACCAGAAGTTGAAACGTACAAAAATGGTTTACTTGAAAGAGGAATCCACGCTGAAATTTCTGCATCTGCACGGCATATAAGCTTCAATATGAAGTATAAAGACGGCGGGAAGCATGAACTTTTATTATCAGAAACTGAGCGATTTGATGGCCGCTATTCGATAACGACATTTTCTACAAACGATAATGGTCGTACTTTTAGTTCTACAAACGGTGCATCTTATAGTTCAACTACTTGGTCGAATGATGATTTCTTTAAAGCTTTAGAACGGCATATCAATGATTTCTTGTTCTATGCGAATCGTCATGGTGGTCTTTAAACAACGACCGTTGTATAACAAGCCTCGCTGAAGTGCGAGGCTTTATTTTATCCATACCGATGCTCGATTTCGATAACACCAACACATTCATCAAACCAGCAACAGTCAAATACTTTCATATATTCAGTCTAAACTGTTGTAAAATTTATCAATAGTCTGACTTTGACAAATTCATTTAATCTAATTCGTAATTTTACTTTTCAAATTAGGTTATGAATGCATCAAATCCAATTCAACCTGTGGCAGATCAAAAAAACAACCATACCTAAAATTATAATCAAAAATATTTTTAATGTATTTGGAAATTTATCTTTCCAAAAAGTTAAGGATAACTGTTCCTCAATCCATCGCTTCTCCAATTCACTGTAAAATTTATAGTGAGCATACCAATTACTACCACAAATTTGTTTAGTAATTGTGCTATTATCAAAATCTTGCATCAGAACTTCAAGTTCCTGAATATACTTAGCTGAATCTGGCTGGCTCTCTGATTTTGCATCGTAATACAGTCGTTCAATCTTTCTGAAGATGTCAGTTTGCCTTTTCCCCGCCTCTTCATATTTACTTTTATCACCATCATAGAAATTAATGTATAGGCTACCAATGCTCAGAATAATAAAAATTGCAGAAATATTCTTAGAACTCATTTCATCCATATAAAGACCAAGAACAGATACTGCGAGTGATATTATGCCAATCCAGCCAGGAAGCTTACTTACAATGTCAAATGTTGCAAAGGTTTTCTTTGCTCCGAACCCAACGTTGTATCCAGCAGAAGCAATATGATTCAGCAAGTCATTTTTTAGCATGTTTTTCACTCAATTGGAATGTCGATAGTAGCCTGGGCAATTACTATATGATTCTTAACGATATAACACCACACCTTATGACTACCTCTGAACTTTGTATGTTCAGTATGGGTAGTTTGACCTAAAATTATTTGACCTCGAATTTCATCACGTTCTTCAGCCTCTTTACCTCTATTCAATACTTTCCAGTATATGTCATAAGGTTCAGGAATCAGATCTAAACTTGCTTGATTGATCGAGAATGATAAAGTCTTATTAGGAGGTAACCAAGGTCGAGCTATATCCGAAAGGTAAGCTCTAATCGAGCGTTCCCTATACCCACTTTCTTTGACAATACAGTTGACTTCAAGTGGATATCTAATATCGACATCATCAAATTTTTCATCCGTAAATTCTTCCGTATTACGCCATGTGCGGGCAAAATATGATTCATTAACGAAATTATCTGACCCCAGCCCCAGAGAGTCTTGCATTTCCGTTGCTGCTTTAGGAAAAGTAAGTCCGAAAACTTCCCGCCAAAGTTCATGACATTTCTTTGTATAGCCATTCTCGTACGCGTCAATCGCTTGCGTGCATAGTTTGAAGGCACGTTTTGATTGTCGCTGGAAATTTTTGTAGACCTTAACCCTTTGTCCACTGCCTATTGCAGCATAGTGTTCATGAACGTCTTCTTTTTGCAAAAAATCAAAAAAGTCACGGCACATGAAACCATAACTAACCATTCCAGTTTCATCATAATCATCAGTTTGTTTAAGGAACCTCCATGCTAACGTGTCAATAAGAAGTCCTCCCATGTCTACTGTATTTCTGTTTTTCCAAGCTCGCAACATGCGACAAAGATTATGGAGATTACGACTTTTGTTATTTCGGAAATTCCTCATTTCGGTAATTTCCATACGAGGTTTAGTTACTCGCCACCCACCATTACCATTGTCAGCTTTCGTATCAGGGTATTTAAAATGATCTCCGTCAGCAAAGACTGGTTGCACCTCTATATGGAAAGAGTCAAAAACAATCTGCACTACTAATCGATCAACCTTGACTTCTTGCTGCGAAAAGGTTTGTTTTAAAGCATCTTTTACATCACGAAGTAAACGTCGTTGAGGATTCAAACCTACTTGATAAGCCTCCCACAACCCTGAAGGCATAATGTACAGCATATCTAAATCTGACGTTTTGCTGACCGCCGTACGACGACCTGCTGAACCAACCTTCAGTCGATTATTGAAACCGTTTTCAGTTTCCCGAAACCTTATGTTAAGCCTTCTTGTGGCATTTTTATAATGTGTTGCAATTGCCGTCATTCGTTCATTAGGTATTTTCAAATTGTCCAGGAAAATACGAAACATCTCTGCTGTTTGCATCTAATTATCCTTAACTGTCCAGAGGTTACACAATGTGCTGGTACTAACGCTAGTAATCACACCTTTTCATTACTTTCGTAAAATCAAGCACTTTTGAAGCCTGCATTTTAGAAAGCTTTAGAAGGCATACGGAGGCTAATGCTAATACAAAAAGTGTATTTTTCATCCTTTTTCACACAATTACATAATCTCGAATAAAATACTAATTATATCAATAGACTACACATTGCATAGAGAACTAAAGAAGGTCTTGACCGAGCAAGGAAGGTAGGTAAAAGTTAGGCGGTTGCAACAGATATTCGTAAGCGACTTCTGGAAGCCAATATGAAGAGGTCTCAGCCAAGCAAAAAGTGGGATTAAGTCTTCCTACGATCAAAGGGAACTGGAACATGCATCAAGAATGACGGGCACGTTCCAACAACCCAAAAACAAGACCGCGAGCGAAGCGAGTTCCGTCAAGCGAAGCGAAGACGGATAGTTAGCGTTGATTAAAAAACATACGGAAATGTACTGTTTTTTCTATATATAAAATATAAATATTATAAACAGTACATAGTACACAGACACTCACTACGTTCGTGTCCCTCGCTTCGCTCGGAATTTTGAAGGAATGTATTATTCTATAAGCAAAGCAACTATAGTTGAACTATCATGCATCTGACCGAAGCATAAAGTTAACCAGCTACAAATTATGCCTTAAAACGCTCTGAGCGAGGCTGTAAGCGATTTTCATGATATGGGTAATGCGATTGCATACCTTGGAAAGAAAAACGCGCTACGGGCTTCCTGTGCGATATTTACGAATTTAGTGCTTTACAACTCAATTTTGATGTTGAGTACATGCGTGTTCCCTTCCCTGTTTGCGCTTTACCACGTTCTTTTGCCAGGTAAGAAAGCCAGAATACCGGACCTTCGAGTGATGAAGGATGTTCACGATGAATGACGTAGTGATCGGGATAGTCTTTAGTGGCTTTAGACAAGTTTACCAGCGTTGCTTTACCACCTGTCAGTTTCATCCAGATTTCCGTAATAATACCAGCGATCCCTCTTTCTGGCGTTCCAAACCATCTTACCGAACGATGTGGAAGTGCAATCCAGCAATGGTAATGGGGTTGTGAAGCCTTTTCCTGTTCGCAAACCCAACCGTAAGCAAAATCGATGATAGGTTCTGATAAACCGTTGTTTCCAGACTCCAGGCGGTCACGTAATCGTTTGAACAGGTTGCGTATGTATTTGTTACCTGCTTCAACAGAAGTGAACTCAGGGAGGTGGAGATCAAAACGGGTCAGGAACACTCGACTGTAGAGCTTCAGGATTGCGTTCAGTTCGTTGATTGTTGAAATAAGTATGTCATGACGAACACCAGAGCCGATTCTTGTGTTAATCCGGTATGCATGACCATCATGAACAAAGGAGTTGCCATTAATTGTTTTGTAACGTCCGTGTTCATGGTAGACGGTACGAAAACTTGTTGCCGATAAAACCGACGATTCGAATAGGGTTTGTGATTGTTGCATCATTGTTAAATTAACCTTTTTGTACTCAGAAAGAGATCACACCTCCTACATAGTTACTACCTAAAACCACGGTAAAACGATGGCATTTGCGATAGCGCAAAGCCGCCTTGCATCTGACGTTGGGGATGTTTTCGAGGAGAGAAATACTACGGAACAAAGTTTACGGAAATATTTATAATAACTAGTTATCATATCAGAAGGAGTGAAAGGGGGCAACGGAAATCATGCCTTGATAAAAGAGGGATGATGATTGTGTGGGGTGTTGGTAACAACGGAGAAATTCAAAGGGATTTACAATCTTGTCTTTGGCTTCCTTCCGGCATACACAGTTGAGTGGGAGCTGTAATTTTCAACATTGCAGTAACCTGATTGTTCACAGTGTACATCGGCAAATATCAATTATACCTATTACACTTCAGTGAACACCGACGGCAACGTGATTGACTTCGTGGTGTTCGGGATCCTGCACGGCTTGTCCACCAAGTGGTATCTGGTGCCGGTCGTGGCGGCAATCTGGTTTGCGGTGTACTACGGCATCTTCCGCTTCG
>Ga0308162_1002526_pt1 | contig 11824 bp, 7 predicted proteins | sample PhySR2_FD_201370 | JGI IMG/M metagenome (GOLD analysis project Ga0308162, IMG submission 201370) | Phyllosphere microbial communities from UC Gill Tract Community Farm, Albany, California, United States - DLSLS.R2 | ecosystem: Host-associated > Plants > Phyllosphere > Unclassified | place: USA... | reverse complement strand
CCGTGTTGACCGCTTTAACAAGCGTTTCAGCGTGCCAGGCGCTAAAAAATAAGATTAAAAGGCACCTGAACCTGCGGGTTCGGCGGCAAGAAAAAACCCAGCTTCGGCTGGGTTTTTTTATGGCTGTTACAGGCTGGTGTCCGTTCCCGGGGTCGCCGCAGGCTTATTCAGTTCAAGTACCTGCGTCGTATAAGTACCATCTAAATCACCAATCGCGGCGATCTTCGGTGCGGTAATCGAGATTTTATCGGCTGACATCGTACCTTTACTGCACAGCACCCAGAGTAAACAGGATGAGTTACTGATTTTCTTGTCTGTCGCCAGTGTCAGCGTTTCCGCCTTCATGGTACCGCTATTAGATATGCCGTTTTTGCCCGACACGTTTAACAGTCCGGTTGCCTGCATGACGCCCTGATTGCTGACCTCATTCGCCATAACAGAGGCACTCTGAGCGGTCAGAGTCGCCGCGTTAGAGACCTTTATCGCAGAAACATAGGCTGTCCCCTGTGAAGTCACGTCTCCGCCAGACAGGAGGCTGACCTCTTTAACGGCATTCATACTCAGGTTTCCAGCCTGAATTGCCCCTGAATTGAGCAGGCTGGTGTTGGCGACAGCCGTGACGACGCCGTCAACCGTATTATAACCGGTCTGCATGGCCAACGTTTTTGGCGTCGTGATTGTTCCTCTGTTCTCAATATTACCGGCCAGAGAAACAATATTTACAGCACCAGCAGCATCAATTTGCGCATTATTGTTGTTAGAAATTTTTCCCAGGCTGACGATGGTGGCGTAATCCGTCGTTTTAATGGTGCCGTTATTGGTGAACGCGTCCGTTGTCTGCAGAACAGCCTGGCTGGCAGACAGTGTTCCTCTGTTCGTTATGCTGCCACCTGCGGTGGCGCTAAGCAGTCCGGTTTCAATCGTGCCGCTATTGGTTAATGTGCCATTAGCTGCAATGTAGAGATTAGTCGCATTCAGTATGCCGCTATTATTGACACCCGCTCCGGCATCAGTAGTCTGCAGCTGAATAATTCCCGCAGTTGACCCACCCAGCGCGCTGACATCAATGGTGTTGCCGTAGGCTTTGGCCGTTCCAGTCGCTGTCGCCGAACCGGAAGCGATATTGTAATCATAGATACCAGCAATCGCTTGTAATTGAGTAGTAGCGATCTGTCCCTGAATATTAATTTTCTGCGCCAGAAGGTCGGTGTAATCGGCACCTTTCAGGCCATTACCATTAACCGTAATCGTGCCTTTCGCCACATTGAAACCAGTCAATGCACCCTCGGTAAAGGTGGGCGTTCCGGTGGTCAGCGTGGCGCGTCCGGTGTTAATAAAGCTACAGCCAGAGCAGGTAATACCATTCGGGTTGGCGATAATGACATCCGCTTTTTGACCGGCGACTTCAATATAGCCATTCAGTGAAGATGAGCTTTTTGAGATAACTTCATTCAGGATAAGGCTGGCTGACTTATCCAGATTGCTGTTTCGCGCAAGATCACCTTTGTCACGCACTAAATCTGTCGTGCTATTATTCAGGACCATTCCATCACTGGTGACGTTAAAATTCTGATACATATTATGAGAAAGACCATTTGCATCAGCCTGATTAATATTAACAACTGTCGATCCATTTGCATGAGTGTAAGTATTGAGTGCAGCCAGCGCAGGCTGGCTGCACAATGTGGCCACGGTAGCCAGGAATAACAGGTTAAACTTATGCTTCTTCATTATTTCTATCCTTTTTCTGTGTGAGTGTTTTTTAAATTTTTTTTTATTAAAAAATGTCCATCTTTTTTAATATTTCCATTGCAATGAAAAACCCAGCGTAAGTGGATCAGTGTGAAAGGCTTGTGGTTTTTTTAGCGGGGTACCGGCAAAAAGATCAAAGCGTGTTTGCAGAAGTTTTCCCCGCAGGCCGACAACGCTGCCTATGACGGTTTTTCCTTTATAATACAGCTGGTTGTAATTGCCATAGACCTGGCCTGCATCAACACCGATATAGGGCTGAATCGGTTGGCCGGGGATTATCCAGCTAAGATCGTTGCGCCAGTACCCTCCCTTATTGTCCTGAAGAGAATATTCACCATCGAAACCGCGCACCGTCCAGCGGTTTGCCAGCGAAAAGCGGTTAAGTGACGAGAGGCTATCGGGCGAATATTGCAGGCTGATATGAGGGGAGTAATTCAGCCAGTTTTCATAGACACGAAAGTTGACGGAACCCTCAAGATCTAAAGTGACAATCCGACCTTGCTTATCAATGAGTCCATACTCCTGCTCAACAGTATTACTGCTGTTAAACCAGGGCATCTTTCTTTGGTAACTTAGCGTGGTTGCGAGACCTGCATTATCAACATTGATTTGATGTTGCAGCACCGCTTTCCAGCCCGCACTTCTTTTATGCATGCTGACAAGGTCAAAATCATCCAGAGAGTAACGCGATTCCGTATCAAATATTTGCAGGCCAACCGTGCTGGTCTGATGCACGGTTCGTGAAATCAGCCGATTGAGTTGCGCACTGTAATAATGGTTCTTATTATTCAGCGTCCATTTTGCCCAGTTTCCGGTCATAAATTGTCGGTAGTCACTGTGACTGGCGTAGAGATCGAGCCACCAGTATCCCCAGGGGATTGAATAACCTATCGATTTATTACTGTTACCTTTTATCGTGTGCTTCGGGGCAATATCGTGGCCATAAGAGACATAAAGAGTGTCACTGAGTGAGGTAATATTATTCAGATAGAGCGCTGCACCACCCTGATATCGGCCTGTTGCAACCGAGCCAGCATCATTGAGCCATGCACCCACCTGCCAGTATTTATCCTGCCTGCGCTGGATATAAATGTCGCTTTCACCTTTGCCACTGCCAGGCACCAGATTGACGTTAACCTGCGATCCCGGTACTCGCTGAAGATTAAGACTACCCTGTTCAAGGTCGCTGAGTTCAAGCACATCACCCGCTTTGAACGGTAATGTGCTGGTTAAATTGATATAGTCGTCTCCGGATTTATTAAGAACGATTTTTCCCACTTTACCGGCATTAATATCAAATTTTAATTCACCACCTGACAGGTTCTGCTCCGGTAAATTAACACGTGTGGTGATATATCCCGCCCGGATGATTTCATTTTGCAGAGTTTTTGCCAGCAGTTTTATACCCGCGATACCCAGACATTTTCCTTCTGCCTGAGAAGTAAAATACCTTAATTTTTCGAGGTGAAGTTTTTTGTTATCCTGCTTTAAAGAGACCTTATCGATAAGATAACATTTTTCTTCATGCGGAAAGGGAATCTCTTCTGCCCGGAAGCGCTGTTGTTCAGACGCTGCCCGCTGCGGTTCAGGCATCAGTTGCGCTTTGCGTACCCGATCCTGTTGCAGTGCATTGATATTCCCATTTGACTCTATGAGAGCGGGTGCAGCTTTCGCCTGATCAGGAAAGGAAAAGGTTACTGCAGCGAAAAAAATAAGAAGATAAGCGGATGCAGATGACGTTATTTTATATTTAATGCTCATTTTCTTTCCGTGAAATAGTCGCTCTGGCAAAATTTTACGGATGCAGATAATAGTGAACAATAGTAATTATTCTATTGTCGAAATAAAAAGACATTCTTATTGCAACAGAAATAACGGAATAATAGGAGAACAGGCTAGAGTTTTATGATAAGTCTGGCGGGCAATATTCAGAAGGGTCTGTCAGATTACGGAAAGCAGGAAGGTCATTTCACATCGGATCAGAAAGCGGCTCCCTGAGCGGAGCCTGCTCCTCTGAAGCGGGGTTAAGCGAAACCGGCCCCGGGAATTAATATTCCCAGGTATCCGGGTCGACACCCATCTGGCGCATGATTGCTTTTGCTTCTTCCGGAATCTCATCACTACGCTCTTTACGCAGGTCGACATCATCCGGCAGCGGTTGACCCGTAAAGGCATGTAAAAAGGCTTCGCAAAGCAGCTCGCTGTTGGTAGCGTGACGCAGGTTATTCACCTGACGACGGGTACGCTCATCCGTTAAAATCTTCAGCACGCTCAATGGGATAGAAACTGTAATCTTCTTGACCTGCTCGCTCTTCTTACCGTGCTCAGCGTATGGGCTGATATATTCGCCGTTCCATTCAGCCATGGGTTACCTTAATTAATAAACGTTAAATGTGAGGAAATCAGCGGATTATGCCTGATTTTTTCCTGCCTGACCCCTCATATGGCGGGTTTTCTTCGTTCGCCGCTTCTGCATTACAGAGGGGAACGCCAGGCGATGACGCATAATTTTAGCGGTTATTGCGTTTGTGCTCAATCTATACGCAAAGACATTTAGATGTCCAGATGTATTGACGTCTAATTAGAGGGTGATATTCTGTGGACTACATTTTTTTAACTCTTCAGGAACAATTCGCTCATGACGCGTAAACCGGCAACCATCGCAGTGCGCAGCGGTTTGAATGATGACGAGCAATATGGCTGCGTTGTCCCGCCCATCCACCTCTCTACAACCTATAACTTCCTGGATTTCAATGAGCCTCGTGCACATGACTATTCCCGTCGTGGTAACCCCACGCGTGATGTCGTACAGCGTACGCTGGCGGAACTGGAAGGCGGGGCGGGTGCGGTATTAACCAATACCGGCATGTCGGCTATTCACCTGGTCACGACGGTGTTCCTGAAGCCTGGCGATCTGCTGGTTGCGCCACACGACTGTTATGGCGGCAGCTATCGGTTATTTGACAGCCTGAGCAAACGCGGCGCGTATCGGGTGAAATTTGTCGATCAGGGCGACCCGGTGGCGCTGCAGGCGGCGCTGGATGAAAACCCCAAACTGGTGCTGATTGAAAGTCCCAGTAATCCGCTGTTGCGCGTCGTGGATATCAGCGCGATTTGCGCCGCCGCACGCGCGGCGGGTGCCGTCAGCGTAGTAGACAACACCTTTATGAGTCCGGCGCTGCAGAATCCTCTCGCGCTGGGTGCGGACCTGGTGATCCACTCCTGTACCAAATACCTCAATGGTCACTCCGATGTGGTGGCGGGCGCGGTGATTGCCAAAGATCCGCAACTGGCGACCGACCTGGCCTGGTGGGCAAATAACATTGGCGTGACCGGCGCGGCATTTGACAGTTATCTGCTGCTTCGCGGGATTCGTACGCTGTCACCGCGCATCGCCGCTGCTCAACGCAACGCACTCGCGATTGTGGACTATCTGAAGCAGCAAAAGCGGGTGAAAAAGTTGTATCATCCTTCGCTGCCGGAAAACGCCGGACACGAACATGCTGTACGTCAGCAGCGTGGCTTTGGCGCCATGCTGAGTTTCGAGGTCGACGGTGATGAGGCGCTGCTGCGTCGCTTCCTGAAAGCGTTGCGGTTATTTACGCTGGCGGAATCGCTGGGCGGCGTAGAGAGTCTGATCTCCCATACCGCCACCATGACGCACGCGGGGATGTCGGCAGAAGCACGCGCGGCAGCAGGCATTTCCGATACGCTGCTACGGGTTTCTGTTGGTATTGAAGATCACGAAGATTTAATTGCCGATCTGGATAATGCATTCCGGATCGCAGCCGAGGATTAAGCATGACGATTTCAGCAGGCGCGGGAACGCCGAACATCAGGCAGTTGCACAAGTTTGGCGGCAGCAGCCTGGCCGATGCGCGCTGCTATCAGCGCGTTGCCAGCATTATGGCGGACTACAGCCAGCCGGGCGATCTGATGGTGGTCTCCGCGGCAGGTTCAACCACCAACCAGCTGATTAGCTGGCTGAAGCTGAGCCAGAACGATCGGCTCTCTGCGCATCAGGTGCAACAGGCTTTACGGCGCTACCAGAGCGAGCTAATCGGTGCGCTGCTGCCTGCTGAGATCGCCGAACCCTTAATCACTGCATTTATCCGCGATCTGGAAAAGCTGGCCGTACTGCTGGATGCGCCGATCACCGATGCGGTCTATGCCGACGTGGTCGGGCACGGTGAAATATGGTCGGCACGCCTGATGTCAGCGGTACTGAGCCAGCGTGATCTGCAGGCCTGCTGGCTGGATGCGCGTGAGTTTCTGCGTGCTGAACGTGCTGCTCAGCCGCAGGTGGATGAGGGTAAATCCTGGCCCCTGCTGCAGACTTTGCTGGCGCAGCATCCGCAAAAGCGCATCGTGGTAACCGGCTTTATCAGCCGCAACGATGCCGGTGAAACCGTCCTGCTTGGCCGCAACGGCTCCGACTATTCCGCCACGCAGATTGGCGCGCTGGCGGGTGTAGGACGCGTGACCATCTGGAGCGATGTCGCGGGCGTTTACAGCGCCGATCCCCGCAAAGTTTCTGATGCCTGTCTGCTGCCGCTGTTAAGGCTGGATGAAGCCAGTGAGCTGGCTCGCCTGGCTGCTCCGGTGCTGCATACCCGCACGCTGCAGCCGGTTTCTGGCAGCGATATCGACCTGCAACTGCGCTGCAGCTATCAGCCAGAGCAGGGCTCAACCCGCATCGAGCGTGTGCTGGCTTCGGGGACCGGGGCGCGCATCGTAACCAGCCACGATGATGTTTGCCTGATTGAGATTCAGCTGCCAGAGCAGCATGACTTCGCTATCCTGCACAAAGAGATCGATCTGCTGCTGAAGCGCGCGCAACTGCGCCCGCTGGCGTTTGGCGTCCATCCTGATCGTCAGCTGCTGCAACTCTGTTATACCTCCGAAGTGGTCAACAGCGCCTTCACGTTGCTACAGGACGCCGGTTTACCGGGTCATCTGCAGCTGCGCGACGGCCTGGCGCTGGTAGCACTGGTGGGAGCAGGCGTTACCCGTAACCCGCTGCATACTCATCGCTTCTGGCAGCAGTTAAAAGATCAGCCTGTTGAATTCATCTGGCAGTCAGAAGATCACATCAGCGTGGTGGCGGTGCTGCGCGTCGGGCCGACCCAGCACCTGATTCAGGGACTGCATCAGTCACTGTTCCGCGCAGAAAAGCGCATCGGTCTGATGCTGTTTGGCAAAGGCAATATCGGTTCACGCTGGCTGGAACTGTTTGCCCGCGATCAGGAAACGCTGTCAGCGCGCACCGGCTTTGAATTTGTGCTGGCGGGCGTCGCGGACAGCAGCCGCAGCCTGCTGAGCTATGACGGGCTGGATGCCAGTCGTGCACTCGCCTTCTTTGATGATGAGGCGGTGGAGCGCGATGAAGAGTCGCTGTTCCTGTGGATGCGTGCTCACCCGTTCGATGACCTGGTGGTACTGGATGTCACGGCCAGTACACCCCTGGCGCAGCAGTATCTTGACTTTGCCAGCCACGGTTTTCATGTGATCAGCGCCAACAAGGTTGCGGGTGCGTCTGACAGCCAGACCTGGCGGCAGATTCGCGATGCCTTTACCAAAACCGGGCGTCACTGGCTCTATAACGCCACTGTTGGTGCTGGTCTGCCGATTAACTATACGGTGCGCGATCTGCGCGACAGCGGCGATACCATTCTGGCGATTAGCGGGATCTTCTCCGGTACGCTGTCGTGGCTGTTCCTGCAGTTTGATGGCACGGTGCCGTTTACCGAGCTGGTGGATCAGGCGTGGCAGCAGGGGTTAACCGAGCCTGATCCGCGCGCCGATCTCTCGGGTCAGGATGTGATGCGCAAACTGGTGATCCTTGCCCGTGAGGCGGGCTACAACATCGAGCCGGATCAGGTGCGGGTTGAATCGCTGGTGCCGAACAACTGTCAGCAGGGATCTGTGGACCACTTCTTTGAAAATGGCGAAGAGCTGAACGAGCAGATGCTGCAGCGGCTGGAAGCCGCGCGGGAGATGGACCTGGTGCTGCGCTACGTTGCCCGTTTTGATGCTAACGGCAAGGCGCGCGTAGGTGTTGAAGCGGTGCGACCGGAGCACCCGCTGGCCGCGCTGCTGCCGTGCGACAACGTCTTTGCCATTGAGAGCCGCTGGTATCGCGATAATCCGCTGGTGATCCGCGGGCCAGGCGCAGGCCGGGATGTCACCGCCGGCGCTATTCAGTCAGATATTAATCGCCTCGCACAACTGCTGTAATCCCTCCTCATCAGGCGCTTCGGCGCCTGTTTTCAAAGCGTTATCTCCTTCCTGTTGAAATCCCTTCATGTTGATTGAAAATTGATCACGTCAGTTGACCATTTTTACGTTGACGGCACACTGAGATTGCGTCATTTTGAACATCTGGACGTCTAAACGTGTAGATGTTTACAGGGCAATTATTAATCAGTGAGGGTGCAGGATGAGTTTCTTTCATGCCAATCAGCGCGAAGCGCTAAACCAGAGTCTGGCTGAACTGAACGGGCAAATTAATGTGTCGTTTGAGTTCTTTCCGCCGCGCACCAGCGAAATGGAAGAGACTCTGTGGACCTCAATTGACCGCCTGAGCAGTCTGAAACCGAAATTCGTTTCTGTCACTTACGGTGCGAACTCAGGTGAACGCGATCGCACCCACAGCATTATCAAAGACATTAAAGATCGCAGCGGCCTGGAAGCCGCACCCCATCTGACCTGTGTTGATGCGACGCGCGATGAACTGCGCACCATCGCTCAGGATTACTGGAACAACGGCATCCGCCATATTGTGGCGCTGCGTGGCGATCTGCCACCTGGCAGCGGCAAGCCAGAGATGTATGGCAGCGATCTGGTTTCGCTGCTGAAAGAGGTCGGCGATTTTGATATTTCCGTCGCCGCCTATCCGGAAGTCCATCCCGAAGCGAAAAGCGCCCAGGCCGACCTGATTAATCTCAAACGAAAAATCGATGCAGGCGCAAATCGGGCTATTACCCAGTTTTTCTTCGACGTCGAAAGCTATCTGCGTTTCCGCGATCGCTGTGTTGCCACCGGCATTGATGTGGAAATTGTGCCGGGTATCCTGCCGGTCTCTAACTTTAAGCAATTGCAACGCTTTGCCACGCTGACCAATGTGCGTGTGCCGGGCTGGATGAGCGCGATGTTTGCCGGTCTGGATGACGATCCGGAAACGCGCAAAATGGTGGGAGCAAATATCGCGATGGATATGGTGAAAATCCTGTCACGCGAAGGGGTGAAAGATTTCCATTTTTACACGCTGAACCGTGCCGAAATGAGTTACGCCATCTGCCACACGTTAGGGGTTCGTCCGGTTGCGGCGGCGGCGGCTTAACCGCTCTGCCTGATCCCGTAAAAAAGTCGGGAAATTCCCGACTTTTCTATTGCTGCTCTCTGGCGGCGCGGAGTGGGGGCCGTGCCTGATCAGGATTAACCGGTATTGCGCATGCCTGCTGCGACACCCGCAATCGTCACCATCAGAGCCTGCTCAACGCGGGCATCCGGTTGTTCACCCCGCGCTTCCTGCGCACGGGAACGATGCAGCAGTTCTGCCTGGAGTACGTTGAGCGGATCGGTATAGACGTTACGCAGCGCAATCGACTCGGCAATCCACGGCTGGTCAGCCATCAGGTGCGAGTCGTTGGCGATGGTCAGTACCGCTTTAATATCGGCATCAAGCTGATCGCGTAGCTGTTTGCCCAGCGGCCAGAGTGATTTGTCGACCAGACGCTGATCATAATATTCCGCCAGCCACAGGTCCGCTTTCGAGAACACCATCTCCAGCATGCCCAGACGGGTTGAGAAGAACGGCCAGTCGCGGCACATCGCTTCCAGCTGATCCTGATGACCGGCCGCCATCGCCTGCTGCAGGGCAGCACCGGCACCGAGCCAGGCAGGCAGCATCAGACGGTTCTGCGTCCAGGCAAAAATCCACGGGATCGCACGTAGCGACTCCACGCCACCGGTAGGACGGCGTTTAGCCGGACGTGAGCCGAGCGGTAATTTACCCAGTTCCTGCTCCGGCGTCGCCGAACGGAAGTAGGGGACGAAGTCTGCATTTTCACGCACATACCCGCGATACATTGCGCAGGAGTCAGCAGAGAGCTGATCCATGATGTCGCGCCATTCGCGTTTTGGCTCCGGTGGTGGCATCAGGTTCGCTTCCAGAATCGCGCCGGTGTAGAGCGACAGGCTGGCGATCGTCACGGCTGGTAAGCCATATTTGAAGCGGATCATCTCGCCCTGTTCGGTCACACGCAGACCGCCGCGCAGGCTGCCTGGCGGTTGTGACAGCAGCGCAGCATGGGCAGGTGCGCCGCCGCGGCCAATGCTGCCGCCGCGTCCGTGGAACAGCGTCAGTGAAATCCCGGCCTTCTCGCAGGTTTTAATCAGTGCATCCTGCGCCTGATACTGCGCCCAGCTGGCAGCCATCACACCGGCATCTTTCGCCGAGTCAGAATAGCCAATCATCACCATCTGTTTACCCTGAATAAAGCCGCGATACCAGTCGATGCTCAGTAACTGGCTCATCACGTCGTTTGCGTTGTTCAGGTCATCCAGTGTTTCAAACAGCGGTGCAACCGGCATGGCATAGCCGATACCTGCTTCTTTCAGCAGCAGATGCACGGCCAGCACGTCGGACGGGGTTTTCGCCATCGAAATAACATAAGCGGCGATAGAGCCTTGTGGGGCTTCAGCCGCAACGCGACAAGTCTCCAGCACTTCACGCGTCTCATCGCTGGGTTCCCAGCTGCGTGGCAGCAATGGGCGTTTGGAGTTCAGTTCACGGATCAGGAAGGCCTGTTTGTCTGCTTCAGACCAGCTTTCATAATCGCCGAGGCCCAGGTAACGGGTGACTTCAGCAATCGCCTCTGTATGGCGGGTACTTTCCTGACGCAGATCGATACGCACCAGCGGCACGCCGAAGCATTTCACGCGGCGCAGCGTATCGAGCAACTGACCGTTGGCAATAATGCCCATGCCGCACTGTTGCAGTGACTGATAGATGGCATACAACGGGTCCCACAGCTGATCGTTTGAGACCAGCAAATCGGCCGGACGCGGCAGACGCTCACCTTTCAGGCGGCGTTCCAGGAATGACTGGGTAGACATTAACTGGCTGCGCAGGCGTTTCAGGATTACGCGATAAGGTTCCAGCGCTTCCGGATCGCCGCTGAGCTCGCGGATCTCTTCGCTGCACTCGGACATCGACAGCTCGGAAATCAATACGCCGATATCACGCAGGAACAGGTCTGTGGCTTTCCAGCGGCTTAGCTGCATCACATGGCGGGTGATCGATGCCGTGACGTTCGGGTTACCGTCGCGGTCGCCACCCATCCAGGAGGTGAACTGAACCGGCACGAAATCGACCGGCAGCTTAATGCCAAAGGCCTCTTCGACCTGCTCATTCAGCTCACGCAGGAAGGCCGGAACGCCTTCCCACAGGCTGTTTTCCACGACGGCAAAGCCCCATTTGGCTTCGTCGACAGGGGTCGGACGATATTTGCGGATCTCATCGGTGTGCCACGCCTGTGCCACCAGTTGACGCAGACGGCGCATAATCTGGTTACGCTCGTAGTCGGAGACGTCGCTGTGGTCGAGCTGTTTCAGACAGCTGTTCACTTCAACCAGCTTGTGAATCAGCGTACGGCGGGTGATTTCGGTCGGGTGCGCAGTCAGCACCAGCTCCAGCGACAGCGACTCAATGGCCGCCAGAATGTCGGTTTCGCTGATATCTTTCTGCTGCTTCAGGGTATCAAAGGTCTTTTTCAGAAGTTCAGGATGGTTCTCACCTTCGCCGCTCTGCGAGATGGTCTGATACTGCTCAGCCACGTTGGTGAGGTTCAGAAACTGGCTGAATGCGCGTGCAACCGGCAGAAGCTCCTCGTTGGAGAGGTTCTGCAGCGTATTGAGCAGCTCTTTACGATGAGTATCATTGCCTGCACGGGATGACTTGGAGAGCTTACGGATGGTTTCCACCTGGTCGAGGATGTTCTCTCCCAGTGCATCCTTAATCGTATCCCCGAGCAGTTTGCCGAGCATACTGACATTACTTCGCATTGCG
>Ga0308162_1002525_pt1 | contig 11833 bp, 9 predicted proteins | sample PhySR2_FD_201370 | JGI IMG/M metagenome (GOLD analysis project Ga0308162, IMG submission 201370) | Phyllosphere microbial communities from UC Gill Tract Community Farm, Albany, California, United States - DLSLS.R2 | ecosystem: Host-associated > Plants > Phyllosphere > Unclassified | place: USA... | reverse complement strand
CGCACGTCGATTTTGTTGAAGGTGGCCTCGCTGCCGTTCAGGTTCAGCGAACCGGACCAAATGCCCCACTGGTGGTCGCGCGCCAGCAGCAGGTTGCTGCCGTAACCGTCCAGCGCGGTGATCTGGAACGGGAATGCCGGGTTGATATCGATAATCAGATTGCGGTTGGTGGTCAGCTTGGTGACGTACACCTCCGCCAGCCAGTCCGGCAGCGGTTTCAGCCACAGCTCGCGCCAGTCGATAGGCAGGGTGTACTCCAGCGCCGCCATGGCCACTTCATCCAGCTGCAGGCGTTTGCCGGCGCGCAGCCAGTTGCCGGAGGTGCGCAGCAGCCCGCCTTCCCAGCGGGTGGTGAACTGCTGAATGGCGATGCCGGCGGAAGAGAGCCGCAGGGTGGCGATCGGATCGATCAGGTGGAAACCGCCGTTGACCACGTCGCCGGCGTTGAAGTTGAGCGAGCCGTCTTCACTGCGCCAGTCGCCTTTTTCGACGCTGACGTTTTGCAGCGACAGGTCGAGATCGTTAACCGCCCACGCCTTGCCTTCCAGGCGCGCATCGATCAGATCGAAACGCTTGAGGGTGACCGGCGGCAGAGTGGTGAAGCGCCGCATGAATTCCGCCAACGTCATCGGGGTCTGCATGCGCACGCCGCTCAGCCGCAGGCGATCCACCTGCCAGCTGCCGTCGGTGGCGCGGCTGGCCACGCCGGTCAGGTCGCCCTGCGCCAGATCGGCGCCGAAGTTGTTCAACAGCAACTGGCCCTGTTTTTGCTCCCCCTGCACCAACACCTTCGAGGCGGGGATGCCGTTCAGCGTCATCGAACCGGCGCTGAACTGGAACTGGTTGTTGTCCCCCAGCAGATGGCCGGCCAGCGGGCGCCACGGCGTGATGCCGGCATTGACCTGCTGCGCGTTGAGCTGCCACTCGCTATCGTTGGACTGCAGCGCCATGTTGCTCAGTTGCAGCACGTCGGCCTGTACGGGCAGCGCAGCAGCCTGTGGCTGCACGTTCAGCGTGCCGTCGCGCAGCGTGACGCTGTAAAAATAGCGCGGTTCGGTGATTTGGCGCAGGCTGAGGCCGAGATCGACGCGTTTGGCGACCAGCGCCTGTGGTTGGCCGCTGCGCGCCAGCTGCACGTCTTCCAGACCGATCTGGCCCGGCTGATTCCACGAGTGGGTGATTTTTCCTATCGACAGGCGGTATTCGCTGTTGTCGCTGATCCAGGCGCTCAGACGGCCTGCCGCCCAGCGGGTTTGCCCCACCAGATACAGCACCACCGCCGCCAGCACGATCAGCAGCAGCAACGTCAGCAACAGCTTTCCGATAAATTTCATCGTCTACATCCGCATCGGTCAAAAAAGATACCCTGTTTATGCCGCAATTGGCCGGGCATCTCAAGGGCAATGGTCTGATAGACAATAAAAAACGGCCGCAAGCGGCCGTTTGAACGCCAATGGGCGGGTTACTTTTTCTCGTGTTCCTGCGGGAACACCAGGTTCAGCACGATGGCGGTAATGCCGCCGGCGGCGATGCCGGAAGAGAGCAGGGTTTTCAGCCAGTCCGGCGCGAACTGCAGGATCAGCGGCTGCTGGGAGACGCCCATGCCGACGGCCAGCGACAGCGCCATGATCATGATGGCGCGGCGGTTCAGACGCTCGCGCGACACGATGCGCACGCCGGAGGCGGCGATGGTGCCGAACATCACGATGGTCGCGCCGCCCAGTACCGGCTCGGGGATGTGCTGCACGAAGCCGGCCACCGCCGGGAACAGCCCCAGCGCGATCAGCATCAGCGCCACCACGAAGCCGACGTAGCGGCTGGCGACGCCGGTCAGCTGGATCACGCCGTTGTTCTGGCCGAAGCAGGAGTTGGGGAAGGTGTTGAACACCGCCGACAGCATCGAGTTCAGGCCGTTGGCCAGTACGCCCCCTTTCAGACGCTTCATGTACAGCGGCCCGCTGACCGGCTGTTCGGAGACGTCAGAGGTGGCGGTGATGTCGCCGATGGTTTCCAGCGAGGTGACCATAAAGATCAGCATCAGCGGCAGCAACAGGTTCCAGTCGAAGCCCAGGCCGTAATAGAGCGGCGTTGGAATGGTAATCGCCGCCGTCGGCGCCGCCGGAGCGTCGGCGGGCAACATGTCCATCGCCCAGGCCAGCAGGTAGCCGACCGCCATGGCGATCACCAGCGAAGCGACGCGCAGGTAAGGGTTGCGCTGGCGGTTCAGCAGGATGATGACCGCCAGCACCGCGCCGGCCAGCAGCAGGTTTTTCGGCGAGCCGAAGCTGTGGTCGTTCATCGCGGCATAGCCGCCGCCGATCGAGGTCAGGCCGACCTGAATCAGCGATAGGCCGATGATCATCACCACGATGCCGGAAACCAGCGGGGTGATGATGCGGCGCGCCAGATGCAGCACGCGCGACAACAAAATTTCGGTGCAGGAGGCGACCATCAGGGTGCCGAACAGCGCGGCCATCATGGTCGGCACGTCGGCGCCGCCGTTTTTCAGCGCCAGGCCACCCATGATCAATGGCGAAACGAAGTTGAAGCTGGTGCCCTGAATCGACAGCAGCCCGGAGCCCACCGGCCCCCAGGTTTTGATTTGCAGAATGGAAGCCAGACCGGAAGCGAACAGCGACATGCTGATGATGTGTTGGGTATCCTGCGCCGGCAGACCCAGCGCCTGGCAGATCAGCAGCGCCGGAGTGATCACCGCAACGAACATCGCCAACAGGTGCTGGCCGGCGGCAAACAGCGTTTGTGGCAGCGGCGGGCGGTCTTCGAGGCGATAAATCAGTTCGCTGGCGCGGGGTTCAGAGGCGGTTTGGCGTGCGGCATCAAGCTCGGAGGATGACATGCTCATGGTGTGGCGTTTCCAGATACGGCAAAGCAGGCATTTTAATGCGCCGCCCCGCAAAAGCAAACGGTTGCGCCTAAATATTATGTTGCCGACTTTCCCGTTTATGTCGCATTTTCATTCATTTTTTCTTGTCATCTCAGCGTTTTTTACTTCTAATCCTGCACTCATCAAGTTTAAAAACTACGTGGTTTTCTATAACTTATTATTTTTATTTGGATCTTTTCCCTTACATGGAGTACCTGGATGTTTCATCTTGATACTTATGGCACGTTAGTCGCGGCGACGCTGGTTTTGCTCCTTGGGGGCAAGTGCGTCAGAAGCATTCCTCTGCTGCGAAAATATACCATTCCCGCTCCCGTCGCCGGCGGTTTGCTGGTGGCCCTCCTGCTGTTAGCCCTGAAAAAATTCGCCAACTGGGAAATCAGCTTTGACATGTCGTTGAAGGATCCGCTGATGCTGGCCTTCTTCGCCACTATCGGCCTGAACGCCAACCTGGCGCGGTTGCGCGCAGGCGGCAAAGCGCTGATGGTATTCCTGTTCGTGGTGTTGGGGCTGCTGCTGGTGCAGAACGCCATCGGCATCGGCATGGCGAAAATGCTGGGGCTGGATCCGTTGATGGGCCTGATCGCCGGGTCGATCACCCTGTCGGGCGGCCACGGCACCGGGGCGGCCTGGAGCAAGCTGTTCATCGAGCGCTACGGCTTTGAAAACGCGACGGAAGTCGCCATGGCCTGCGCCACCTTCGGCCTGGTGCTGGGCGGCCTGATCGGCGGTCCGGTGGCGCGCTATCTGGTTAAACACTCCTCTACGCCGGAAGGCACACCGGAAGACAGCGTGCAGCCGAGCGGCTTCGAGAAGCCGGAAAGCGGCCGCCTGATCACCTCGCTGGTGATGATTGAAACCATCGCCATGATCGCCATTTGTTTGAGCCTGGGGCAGCTGATTGCCGGTCTGCTGAGCGGTACGGTGTTTGAACTGCCTAACTTCGTTTGCGTGCTGTTCGTCGGGGTGATCCTCAGCAACACGCTGGCCTTCACCGGTTTCTATACCGTGTTCGAGCGGGCGGTATCGGTGCTGGGCAACGTCAGCCTGTCGCTGTTCCTGGCGATGGCGTTGATGAGCCTGCGCCTGTGGGAGCTGGCTTCGCTGGCGCTGCCGATGCTGGCGATCCTGGCCGTACAGACGCTGGTGATGGCGCTGTACGCGATCTTCGTCACCTACCGGGTGATGGGCAAGAACTACGATGCGGCGGTGCTGGCCGCCGGCCACTGCGGCTTCGGCATGGGCGCCACGCCGACGGCGATCGCCAACATGCAAGCGATCACCGATCGCTTCGGCCCGTCGCACCTGGCATTTCTGGTGGTGCCGATGGTGGGGGCGTTCTTTATCGATATCGCCAACGCCATCGTCATCAAGCTGTATCTGCTGTTGCCGGTGTTCCCGGCGGTGGGGTGATATCGCGAGTCATCATGAGAAGGGCGCCTGCGGCGCCCTTTTTTATGCGTTGGAGTAGCGCGCCTTCTCCGGCAGCCAGCGTTCGATCAGCGCCTGGGCGTGTTCCGGGTAGTGCTGATGGAGATGGCGAGCGACGCGCTGCACTTCGGGGATCATCGCCTGGTCGCGCAACAGGTCCGCCACCTTGAATTCGGCGCTGCCGGTCTGGCGGGTGCCGAGCAGCTCGCCCGGGCCGCGGATCTCCAGATCGCGCTGCGCGATGACGAAGCCGTCGTTGCTGTCGCGCAGCACCTGCAGGCGCGTTTGCGCGGTTTTGCTCAGCGGCGTTTTGTACAGCAGCACGCAGTGTGAAGCCACCGCGCCGCGCCCTACGCGGCCGCGCAGCTGGTGCAGCTGCGCCAGGCCCAGCCGTTCCGGGTTTTCGATGATCATCAGGCTGGCGTTCGGCACGTCGACGCCGACCTCGATCACCGTGGTGGCGACCAACAGCTGCAGCTCGCCCTGTTTAAACGCCTGCATCACCGCCTGCTTTTCCTGCGCTTTCATGCGGCCGTGCACCAGCGCCACCTTCAGCTCCGGCAGCGCGGCTTTCAATTCTTCCCAGGTGGCTTCCGCCGCCTGCGCTTCCAGCAGCTCGGACTCTTCGATCAGCGTACACACCCAGTAAGCCTGCCGTCCTTCTTCCAGACAGGCGTTTTTCACCCGTTGAATGATGTCGGCGCGGCGGGTATCGGGAATGGCGACGGTGGTCACCGGCGTGCGGCCCGGCGGCAGCTCGTCGATGACCGAGGTATCGAGATCGGCATAGGCGGTCATCGCCAGCGTGCGCGGGATCGGCGTGGCGGTCATGATCAGCTGATGGGCATGGAAGCCTTGCTCTTCGCCTTTCTCCCACAGCGCCAGCCGCTGATGCACCCCGAAGCGGTGCTGCTCATCAATGATCACCAGCGCCAGGCCGTTGAACTGAACCTGCTCCTGGAAGATGGCGTGGGTGCCGACCACCATCGACACCTGGCCGCTGGCGATGGCTTCCTGCTGCGCGATGCGCGCCTTGCCTTTCTGTTTGCCCGCCAGCCAGCCGACCTCCAGCCCCAGCGGCTCGAACCACTGGCGGAAGTTGTTGGCATGCTGTTCGGCCAGCAGCTCGGTCGGCGCCATCAGCGCCACCTGCTTGCCGTGCGCGATGGCGCGCAGCGCCGCCAGCGCCGCCACCAGCGTTTTGCCGGAGCCGACGTCGCCCTGCACCAGCCGCATCATCGGGAAGTCTTTTTGCATATCGGCTTCGATGTCGGCCACCACGCGCGTTTGCGCGCCGGTTGGCGAGAACGGCAACTGGGCGAGAAAACGGTTTTTCAGCCGATCGTCCGGCAGCAGCGGCTGCGCCTGATAACTCTGCGCGCCAGCACGCACCGCCAGCATGCTGAGGTTATGCGCCAGCAACTCTTCGAGGATCAGACGCTTTTGCGCCGGGTGTTTGCCCAGCTCCAGATCCGCCAGCTGGATGTCCGGCGGCGGGCGATGCAGGGTGTGCAGCGCCTGCGGCAGGCTCATCAGGCCGCCGCTCAGCTCCGGCGGCAGCAGTTCGGCGATGGCGCAGGTATCCAGCAGCTCCAGCGCCTGGTCGGTCAGCTTGCGCAGCGTGGCCTGCCGCACCCCCTCGGTGGTGGGGTAGACCGGCGTCAGCGACTCCTGCAGCTCAACCTCGCTGGTTTCGCCCTGAATACGGTACTCCGGATGGATGATCTCCGCGCCGTGGTTGCCGCGTTTGATCTCGCCGTAGGCGGTCACGCGGCGGCCGGTGGCCAGGCTGTTCTTCATTGCGGCGTTGAAGTTGAAGAACCGCATGGTGAGGATGCCGGTGCCGTCGCTGATCTGGCAGGTCAGCATGCGGCGGCGGCCGAAGCTGATGTCGCTGCGCAGCACTTCCCCTTCTACCGTGGCGTAGATGCCCGGCAGCAGATCGTTGATCGGGTAGAGGCGGGTGCGGTCTTCGTAGCGCAGCGGCAGGTGCAGCAGCAGATCCTGAATGGTGTCGAGGCCAAGCTTGGCCAGTTTGCCCGCCTGGCTGGCGCCAACCCCGGAAAGCGTGGTGAGTGGGACAGCATCCAGCAGGCGGCCTTTCATTTGCGCACCGTCGCCTGCATGGCCGCCCACCATTCGGCGCTGGCGACCACCTGGCCCTGTTCGTCGATCTGCGGACGCGGCAGCCCCTTGCGCTTGGCCACGTTGGCCAGCACCGGATAGCCGCCTTCGAACAGCAGACGCTGCTGCTCTTCTTCGTCCAGCATGCTGTTGTCGCGGCGATACAGGCCGGCGTTTTGCCGCTGGCGCTGCGCCTCATACAGGATCAGCGCCGAAGCCACGGAGACGTTGAGCGATTGCACCATGCCGATCATCGGAATGACGATGTCTTGATCGGCGAGCGCCAGCGCTTCTTCGGTGATGCCGGTTTTTTCCTGGCCGAGCAGCACGCAGGTTGGCCGAGTGTAGTCCACCTCGCGGAAATCGACCGCGCGCGCAGACAGGTTGGTGGCCAGAATTTGCATGCCCTGCGCTTTCAGGTGGCCGACCGCGTCGCCGATGGTGCGATGGGTCTTGACGCTGACCCAGCTGTTGCTGCCGGCGGCGGAGGAAACCAGGGTGCGCATGCGGGTGGTGGGCCACACGGCGTGGACCTGATGCACGCCGACGGCGTCGGCGGTGCGGATAATGGCGGAGACGTTATGCGGCTTGTGCACTTGCTCCAGGCAGACCGTCAAATCCGGCTGCCGGGTCGCGAGCATTTCACAAATCCGCGCATAGCGTTCAGGACTCATAAGCGCTAGTTTCGGTTGCGGTTAACTTTGATCACATCCGGCATGATACGGATTTTACGCATAATGTTTGCCAAATGGATGCGATCGCGGGTGGTCAAGCGGATAAAGGCGCTATAAACCCGACCGTCTTTCTCTTCGGTGTTCAGGCTCTGAATATTGGACTCGGCCGCGTTGATCGCTGCCGTCAGGTTGGCCAACGCGCCCTGGTGGTTAAACATATCCACCTTGATCTCGGCGATGAACTCCTGCTCGGTCTCTTTATCCCACTCGACCGCCATGAACTTCTCAGGCTCTTTCTGATAGCCGCGAATATTGCGGCAGGATTCATGGTGGATCACCAGCCCTTTGCCCGGGCTGACGTGAGCGATAATCGGGTCGCCCGGAATCGGACGGCAGCACTTGGCGAAGGTGATCAACACGCCGTCGGCGCCCTTGATGGCCAGGTTGCGCACGCCGGAGGTGGTGCCCAGGCTGGACTGATCGCCCTGCAGGTTCTTCGCCACCACTACGCTCATGGCGTTGCCGAGGCCGATTTCCGCCAGCAGATCGTCCAGCGTCGCCAGCTTCATGCGGTCCAGCTCGTGCTGAATGTTTTCCTGCGGGATTTCGGCCAGCTTGCGGCTGCCGCCCAACGCATGGTTGAGCAGACGGCGGCCGAGGCCGACGGAGTCGTCGCGCTTGAGGTTCTTCAACATCTGGCGAATCTTGGCGCGCGCTTTCGAGCTGACCACGAAGTTCAGCCAGGCGGCGTTGGGCCGTGCGCCCGGCGCGGTGATGATCTCGACGGTCTGGCCGCTGGTCAGCGACTGCGACAGCGGGTATGGCTGACGATCGACGCGTGCGCCGACGCAGGCATGGCCGATATCGGTATGCACCGCATAGGCGAAGTCGACCGGCGTGGCGCCGGCGGGCAGCTCGACGATGCGGCCTTCCGGGGTGAAAACGTAAATCTCATCCGGGAACAGATCGGATTTGACGCTCTCGATAAATTCAAACGAACTGCCGGCGCTTTGCTGCAGCTCCAGCAGGCTTTGCATCCAGCGTTGGGCGCGGATCTGCGCCGTGGTGCCGGTTTCGCCCTGTTCTCTTTCCTTGTAAGCCCAGTGCGCGGCCACCCCCATCTCAGCCATCTGGTCCATGTCTTCGGTGCGGATCTGCACTTCGACCGGCACGCCGTGCGGGCCGATCAGCGAGGTATGGAGCGATTGATAGCCGTTGGCCTTGGGAATGGCGATGTAATCTTTCACCCGCCCCGGGCGCGGTTTATACAGGCTGTGCACCTGGCCGAGTACGCGGTAGCAGGTATCGACCTCTTTCACGATCACCCGGAACGCGTAGATATCCATGATGGAATGGAAACGCTGTTCTTTCAGGTGCATCTTGAGGTAGATGGAGTAGAGGTGTTTTTCCCTTCCGCTGACGCGGCAGGCGATGCCGGCCTCGGTCAGCCGCCCTTCGATCTCGGAGAGGATTTTTTGAATCATCTCTTTGCGGTTGCCGCGCGCGGCTTTCACCACTTCCTTGATCACGCGATAACGGTTTGGGTACAGCGCCTCGAAGCCCAGCTCTTCCAGCTCGGTTTTCAGGTGATGAATACCCAGACGGTGGGCGAGGGGGCTGTAGATTTCCAGGGTTTCACGCGCGATGCGCCGGCGTTTGTCGGGGCGCAGCGAACCGAGGGTGCGCATGTTGTGCGTACGGTCGGCCAGCTTGATCAGCACGACGCGGATATCCTGCACCATCGCCATGATCATCTTGCGGAAGTTTTCCGCCTGCGCTTCTTTCTTGTCCTGGAACTTCAGCTTGTCGAGCTTGGAGACGCCCTCAACCAGTTCGGCGACGCTCTTGCCGAACAGCTGTTCCATATCTTGATAGGTGGCTGGGGTGTCTTCGATGACGTCGTGCAGCAACGCCGCCATCAGCGTCTCGTGATCGAGACGCATTTCCGCCAGGATGCAGGCCACGGCGACCGGGTGAGTAATGTAGGGCTCACCGCTGGAGCGTGTCTGGCCCTCGTGCGCGTCGCGCGCGACGAGGTATGCCTGTTTGAGGCGCTTAATCTGCTCCTCGGGCAGGTAACGTTGAATCAGCAGATTCAGGCTTTCAAACAGGTACAAGGCGGACTCGCAGTCTAATTAACGACGACCTTCAGCAATCGCGGTAACCGCTTGAATCTCTGCGGCTTCCTGCTCTTGCTGTTCCTGGCGCTCACGCACGTCGAGGATCTGGCTGGTGATCAGGCCTTCTTCGATTTCGCGCAGGGCGATAACGGTGTACTTGTCGTTCTCTTCCGGAACCAGTGCATCTTTGCCGCCGGTCTGGATCTGACGCGCCCGACGAGCAGCGACCAACACCAGGTCAAAACGGTTACCAATTTTCTCTACAGCGTCTTGAACAGTTACGCGTGCCATATTTGTGCTACTCCACAGGTGACGAAAAGACTGGGCATGATACTGAAACTGCCTTCAGTCTGCCAATAGTTTGCTGATTAAAGCGTCATGCCGCAGCAACTGGCGGCCCAAACGCAGGCGTTCGGCGCGAATGATGGTCTTCAGATCGGACAGCGCCAGATCGAAATCATCGTTCACGATCAGGTAATCGTACTCCGCGTAATGCGTCATTTCCGCCACGGCCTGAGCCATGCGCTTGGCGATCACCTCTTCGGAATCCTGCCCGCGCCCGCGCAGGCGGCGGCCCAGTTCTTCCTTCGACGGCGGCAGAATGAAGATGCTGCGCGCCTGCGGCATTTTGGCGCGGATTTGCTGCGCGCCCTGCCAGTCGATATCCAGAAACACGTCCACGCCGGTCGACAAGACTTGTTCGATGGCGGCGCGCGAGGTGCCGTAATAGTTGCCGAACACTTCGGCGTGCTCAAGAAACGCGTCCTGCTCGATCATCCGGCGGAATTCGTCTTTCGAGACGAAGAAATAGTGCTCGCCGTGATTTTCACCCGGGCGACTGTCGCGCGTGGTGTGCGAAACCGAAACCTGCGTGTCGTACAGCGGTTGCGTCTTTAACAAAGCCTGAATCAGACTTGATTTACCTGCGCCACTGGGAGCAGAGACAATATAAAGCGTGCCTTGAGCCATGATGATGTTCGTTGATAACGGTTGATATGCCAAAAACAGCGGATGTGTATTTTCTCCGCACAGTATACACGGCTAACGCGCCGGGTGCAGCGTTAGCTCGCATTTTGCCCGCGGCTTTGCGTGGAAAAAGCGCCGAAAGGGCGAATATGCGCGCTGAAGGGCGACATTTTTGCAGTTTTGGCCTCGGCGGCGGCGCGTTGCCGCCCCGAGATCAGTGATCCGGATGCTGGTAGTTGAACACCGGCAGGCCGAGGCGGAAGCGCAGGGCGATAAGACGCGCGCTCAGGCCGGCGACCAAGGTGAGGATCACCACCAGATTGTGCGGCAGGCTGAGGTGCTGCAGGCCGATATACAGCCAGGCGGCGCTGAAGGAGATGCCGGCGTAGATCTCCTTCTGGAAAACCAGCGGGATGCGGTTGCAGAACATATCGCGCAGCACCCCGCCAAAGACGCCGGTGATCACCGCGGCGATGGCGGCGATAATGGCGCTGTGCCCCATATCCAGGGCCACCTGCGCGCCGATGATGGAGAAGACGATCAGGCCGACGGCGTCGAGCACCAGGAACAGGCGGCGCAGATGGCGCATCAGAGGAGCCACCCAGGTGGTGACGATCGCCGCTATCGCGACGATGACGATGTATTCCGGGTGTTTGACCCAGCCCAACGGAAAATGCCCGAGCAACATATCGCGCACCGACCCGCCGCCGATTGCGGTGACAGAGGCGATGATGATCACGCCGAACATGTCCATTTGGCGGCGGCCGGCCGCCAGCGCGCCGGTCATGGCTTCGGCGGTAATGCCGATGATATAAAGGATGCTCAGTAACATAAGGGGTTCACAGCGTAATTGCGTCAGAATGATGGCCGGCAGGGTAATCGCCGCCGAGGACGCGCGCCACTGAGTTTTTTTCACCGATGGCGTTTCGGATTAATATAGCTAATCCAAACTCCATTTTTATTGCCGATAACCAGCCTTTTTTAACATCTGGCTGTTAATAAAAGCATTAGAAATTTCGCGCTAATTTCCATCGCTGACTATGATTTTTGCAGCGAATCCTTCAACCGAAAAATCGAGATTGCAGATGAAAAACTCCCCGAGACTGGCCGCCGGCGCCATGGTGGCTGCCCTGCTGCTGAGCGGCTGCGTGGCGCCAGGCCACCAGGCTGTTTCCCCCACCCCGGCTTGTCGCACCGGCGATCCGCTGGTGCAGACAACGCTCTACTTCGGCCTGAACCGGCCGGCGGGGCCGGCGATCACCGCCGCCGAGTGGCAAACCTTCGTCGATAGCCAGGTGACGCCGCGTTTTAAAGACGGGCTGACGGTGTTTGATGCCAAAGGGCAGTGGCTGGGTCACGACGGCAAGCTGGCGCGCGAGAACAGCAAGGCGCTGCTGTTGATCCATGCGCCGGGCAAAGAGAGCGAGGCGAATATCGAGGCGCTGCGCAGCGGCTATAAGCAGCAGTTTGCGCAGGATTCGGTAATGCGGGTGGATGCGCCGGTGTGCGTGGCGTTTTAAAGCGAACTCCCGGCCCTGCGGCCGGGAGTGGGGATTACAGCACCAGGCCGGCGATGGCCGCCGACAACAGGCTCACCAGCGTCGAGCCGTAAACCA
>Ga0308162_1002512_pt1 | contig 11898 bp, 10 predicted proteins | sample PhySR2_FD_201370 | JGI IMG/M metagenome (GOLD analysis project Ga0308162, IMG submission 201370) | Phyllosphere microbial communities from UC Gill Tract Community Farm, Albany, California, United States - DLSLS.R2 | ecosystem: Host-associated > Plants > Phyllosphere > Unclassified | place: USA... | reverse complement strand
ACCAGGTTGAAGTGGATCTGAAACGCAAAATTCTGGATGACCTGCGTCACCTGGAAAGCGTGGTTTCCCACAAGATCACTGAAATTGAATCGGATCTGGAAAAATTAACCCGTAACAGCCGTTAATTCCCTGTCCGACCAGAGAGGCCAGCTTTGCTGGCCTTTTTTATGCTCCAAATCTGCCCCCTACCCCTGCTCATCCAGTTGCAAAGCCACATAGAGCAGGAGCCTGTCGTCAAAATGCCCCAGATTCAGTCCGGTCAGTTCAGAAATGCGGTTCAGCCGGTACTCCAGCGTATTGCGATGAATAAACAGCGCACGCGCGGTCGCGCTCGGCTGGACGTTGTGGGTAAACCAGGCGATCAGCGTGCGACGCAGCAATCCGTTGTTATCCATACTCTTGAGTTTCGCCAGTGGCCGGGCAAGTTCATTGGCCTGCCAGCCACCGCGAAGGCTATCAAGCAGCACGGGCAGCACCAGATCCTGATAAAAATAGCTGCGCACTTCAGGCATTCGTTGCTTGCCCACCATCATGGTGGTGCGCGCCGTCCGGTAAGAGCGTGCAATACTGCCAGGCCCGGTAAAGAAGTTACCCAGCGCGATACGCATCCGAAGATGCCCGCTCTCTTTCATCCGCTGCAGCAACTGTTCAACGCGGCGGCGATGATCATCCTGATCGTAACGTCCGTGCCCGTTCAGGGCCGGTTTCAGCACCACCATTTCGGTCAGTGACACGATAGCGATCAGATTATCGCGCTCCGGCGTGGTCAGCAGCGTTTGCAGTTGCTGTAACTCTGACATTGCGCTGTCGACGCCGAGCTGACCGCTATCCACCTCTAGCACGGCGACCACACGCGGCTGATTGAGATCGATGCCCAGCCGCTGTGCCCATTCGGTCAGCTGGGGCGACAGGGTATCGCTGCGGATCAGATTCAGCACCAGCTCTTCACGCAGACGGCTGTCCTGCGCCAGCATATGGAGCAGGCGCGCCTGCTCCAGCATCATCTCTGCGGTCATGCAGACCAGCTCGCCATAGTGCCGCAGCGCCAACGGCTCGCCAGTCAGACCTATCACCCCCACGATGTCACCATCAATGCGCAGCGGCAGGTTAATGCCGGGCCGCACGCCATGAAGATGTTTCGCTACCGCCTCATCGATGTCCACTATGCGCCCCTGAGAGAGCACCAGCAGCGCACCTTCGTGCAACTCCCCAATGCGTTCCCGGTCACCGCTGCCAATAATCCGGCCGCGCGCATCCATCACGTTGACATTGCTGTCAATAATTTTCATGGTGCGTGCCACAATATCCTGGGCCAGCCGGGCATCAAGGTGATAGGTAGCCATCCATTACTCCTGAAAAGAGGGGGGAGAAACAGAATACGCATGCACCGCGTGTAGAACATTGTGCAATTGCACAGAGCCGGGCGGTCATTTACCGAATTTGCGGTGGATGTCACACTATAATGTGGCAGAAAGCAGGCATAAAAAAAGCGGACCGCAGTCCGCCTCTTCATCAATTATTGTTAAGTTACTGCATCAGCAGATAGATGCTGCTGTCACCGCGTTTCACATTCAGCGCCAGAACGGACGGCTTAGTGTCGAGGACTTTCCGCAGTTCGCCCAGGTTGGTGACCGGCTGCTGGTTAACGCCCTGAATCACGTCACCCTTTTTCAGGCCAATACGCGCTGCGGCACTGCCCGCTTTCACATTATCAATGCGAACACCTTTATCGCCAGTTTCAACATTGCTGAGGTCAGCCCCTTCAATGCCAGTGTAAATGGTGGCGGATTGTACTTTTGCCTGACTACTCTGCTGCAACTGAACAGAGACATCGACCGGTTTGCCATCACGCAGCAGGCCCAGTTTCAGGGTGGTGCCAACCGGCAGTGAACCTACTTCTGCGCGCAGCGAAGCAAAGCTGCTCAGCGGCTTGCCGTTCATCGAAACAATCACGTCACCCGCTTTGATACCCGCTTTAGCAGCCGCAGAGTCTGGCAGCACCTGGCTGACAAAAGCACCGCGCTGCGCATCGACCTTCATCGCTTTTGCCAGCTCGGAGTTCAGTTCAGTTCCCTGTACCCCCAGCTCGCCGCGTTTCACCTGACCAAACTCAACCATCTGAGCCGTCAGATTTTTCACCATATTGCTTGGGATAGCAAAGCCGATACCGATATTGCCACCATCCGGCGCCAGAATGGCGGTATTAATCCCGATCAGTTCACCGTTGAGGTTAACCAGTGCCCCGCCGGAGTTACCCCGGTTAATCGCCGCATCCGTCTGGATAAAGTTTTCATAGTTTTCCACGTTCAGGCCGCTGCGTCCCAGCGCCGAGACAATACCGGAGGTCACGGTTTCACCCAGACCATACGGGTTGCCGATCGCCACAGTGTAATCACCGACGCGCAGATTGTCAGAGTCAGCAATTTTTACAGCGGTCAGATTTTTAGCTTGCTGCAGCTGGACCAGTGCAATGTCAGAGCTGGGATCTTTACCGATCACTTTTGCGTCATAGCGACGACCATCGCTGAGTTGCACCTGAATTTTGGTGGCGTTATTCACCACGTGGTTGTTAGTTACTACATAGCCTTTTTCAGCGTTGATGATGACGCCCGATCCCAGAGCACGGAATTTTTCCTGCTGAGTATCAGGGGCAGGTGCGCCGCCATTACCGCCCGCACCGTCACCGCTCTGGCACATGGGTGAACCCTGGAACGGAGAGCCGTCCTGACAGAATGGCGAATTATCGCCAAAGAATTGCTGAAACTGCTGCGGCATGCGCGGCGTTTTCACCGTGGTGGTGCCCTCGACGCTGATACTGACCACAGACGGCATTACTTTTTCCAGCATGGGTGCCAGACTCGGGAGTTGCTGGCTATCGGAAGAGGCCGTTTGCGCAGCAAAAACAGTAACAGGGGCGAGCGCCATGCTCAGGCTCAACGCAAGCGCACTTAACACTAAAGTCTTTTTTTTCATTTTTCGTTTCTCGATGAGATTACTGTTCAGACCATTGCTGTGGTCGAAAGGTGAGATAAATGTTTTAGCGCGAAGTTCCTTTAAAAGTTTAAGGCAAAGGTAAAAATTTATTCGCGCTCTTTACAAATGGCGGCTTATTCTACTGCCATTAACCGCCGGTACTCATCCCAGGCATAGAGATCGGTCATCCCACTGATATAATCCTGAATCAGCCGGAAGCGATAATAGCGTTCCCACAACAGCCGCTGATATTTATGCTCAACCACCAGAGTGCGCATTTTATGCAAATAGGCTTTTCGGTGTTTACCGGAAAGCTTATGGAAAAGTCGGGTTTCAATGGGATGCTGTCGCAGGAAATCTTCATTTATCAGCGTGGTAAAGGCTTCATAATTCAGGCGCATCAGCGGCTGATAGATCTCCAGCAGCCCTTTAATCACCCGGTATCCCTGCAACTCCAGCTGCTCGACTTCGGAATGGTTAAAGACCTGCTGGCGCGCAACGGTTTTAAACAGTTGAAGTAAGCGGCCCTCTTCACCCTCATCTTCCAGAAGTGCATGATTGAAACTTCCGTCGAATATCGCAGGCAGATTATCAACGAAACGTTTTACAGCGTAACTTACCAACACACTCTGCACATTTACGCGTAATGACATAAAAAACTGATCGCTGCGGCTTCGGCGTTTTTTACTGCAGGCTTCACGCCAGGCTTCGCCAATAGTCCGGCTGAAAGCGTCATTATTTTTAACCGGCCCCCAGGCTTTATTGAGAAACTCAAACAAACTCTCAACATTAAAGATATCTTTTTCTACAGCGTCGTCCAAATCGGCAATACAATAGGAGATATCATCCGCAGCTTCCATTATATAGGTGAGCGGAAAGCGATGATGTTCTTCCATATTGGTAGCAGCACGCAAATCCGCAATATAATCCTGCTCAGAAAGATAAAAGCCGGGTTTCTTCATTAAGGCGCTAAATTCGCCAGGCTTTTCCCCCTGCCACCACGCGGGCGCCGTATATTTCAGGATGCAGGCAACCTGAGAATAACTGAGATTGAGTTGCAGCAGCGTATGCACCATGCGAATGGCCTGCGCGTTGCCCTCGAAATGACAGAGATCCTGGCGGATCATGGCATTCAGTTGATCAAAGGCTTTCCGCTGTTCTTCTCCTTCCACGCCTGCCACCAGCGGATCAACCAGGTCAGCAGAGAGGTTTTCTTCAAACCAGTCGTTAATGGCCGCCTCGCCAAAATGGCCAAACGGCGGATTGCCAACATCATGCAGCAGACATGCCATCTCAATCAGACTTTCAAATGCGCCTTCCATCTCATCAAGACCATACTGCGCCAGCCCGCCCTGCATCTTCAGGGTTTGCAGAATCTCTTTGGTGATGTAGCGCCCGGTCTGTTGCACCTCCAGCGAGTGTGTCAGGCGCGAGCGGACGGCGGCGTTGCGCTCCAGTGGAAAGACCTGGGTTTTCTGCTGCAGACGCCGGATAGCGGCGGAGTTGATAATCCGTCCACGGTCGCTCTCAAAATGGCGGGTAATGTAATATTCGCCTTCCGGATCTTTTCGACTGTTATAAGGGCGCGAGAAGCTGATCTTCTTCCTGAAATTGATCGCCGACATGAATTACCCCTTACTTTTTGGTGAATTAATCCCCTGAATGCCATGCTAGACTATGCCCTAAATTTTGATTCTTTACATTAGCGGAACTCACTATGAAAGCAGGCATTATTGGCGCGATGGAGCAGGAAGTCACACTGCTGCGCGACAAAATTGAAAACCGTCAAACGCTGACACTGGCGGGTTGTGAAATCTATACCGGCACCCTGCAGGGCGTTGAAGTGGCACTGCTGAAATCGGGCATTGGTAAAACCTCTGCCGCGCTGGGTACCACGCTGCTGCTGCAGCTCTGCAAGCCGGATGTGGTAATTAACACCGGGTCGGCGGGCGGTTTAGCGCCGTCACTCAACGTCGGTGATATCGTGGTGTCAGATGAAGTGCGTTATCACGATGCTGACGTCACTGCTTTTGGTTACGAGCCGGGTCAGATGGCGGGCTGTCCGGCCGCGTTTGTGGCAGACAGCAAGCTTATCGCGGCGGCAGAAGCCTGCATTAAACAGCTGGACCTGAATGCTGTTCGCGGTCTGGTAGTGAGCGGTGATGCCTTTATCAATGGTGCCGAACCACTGGCACGCATTCGTAATCTGTTCCCGCAGGCCATTGCCGTTGAGATGGAAGCGACCGCTATCGGCCACGTCTGTCATCAGTTCCAGGTGCCGTTTGTGGTGGTGCGCGCGATTTCCGACGTGGCCGATAAAGAATCACACCTCAGTTTTGATGAGTTCTTAAGCGTTGCAGCGAAGCAATCTTCGCTATTGGTGGAGAACCTGCTGGCGCATCTGGCGCGTGGCTAAAAGGCTCCTGTTCTGCTGGCTGCTGCTGTTGAGCGGCAGCCTGCTCGCTTCCCCACCCCGTGTTGTCACCCTCGCCCCTCACCTTACCGAACTCGCTTTTGCTGCCGGGATTACCCCGATTGCGGTGAGCGCCTGGTCTGACTATCCGCCACAGGCGAAAAAGATTGAACAGGTCGCTAACTGGCAGGGCATCAAAGCCGAACGTATCCTGCAGCTCAAGCCGGATCTGGTTTTAGCCTGGCGTGGCGGTAATCCGCAGCGACAGATTGATCAGTTGCTGCAGCTCGGCGTGCCGGTTAAATGGATTGATCCGCTAACGCTGGATGAGATGTTCACGGCACTGGCCGGGCTGGGGCGCTGGAGCCCAAGACCGGAGCAGGCCGCCAGTGCGGCCCGACAGCTGCGTGAGCAGGAGGCCGTATTGCGACAGCGCTATGCTCATCTGACTGCGGTTCCACTTTTTTTGCAGTTTGGTCAGCAGCCGCTATTCACCGCCGCCAGAGCCACGCTGCAGAATCAAATTATTACATTGTGCGGCGGCAGAAATATCTTTGCTGACAGTCGCGTCAGCTGGCCGCAGGTCAGCCGTGAGCAGGTCCTGATGCGCCATCCTCAGGTCGTGGTGACCGCGGGCGGTGCGCAGCAGGCGGAGAACATCCGTGCATTCTGGCGGCCTCAGCTTGCCGTCCCGGTGATCGCCATCAACGAAGACTGGCTGAGCCGGCCAGGCCCGCGATTGCTGCTGGCGGCGCAGCAACTCTGTGCGGCCCTGCATCCCGACGAATAAATCGGCGAATTGATTAAAGTCACTGCACTTTTTGCCGTTAATCAATACCAGAGACGAACGGGCCACGTATGCTCACCGTCCTTTTAGCGCCACGGCGCTTTTAAAACACCAGGAACCTTATATGACCAGAGCACTGCTGCTGGCCATAGGGCTAACGCTCACCGGACCTGCATTTGCGGGATCGATAAATGGCTCTATAGGCGCCAGGCTTGTCATCTATTCACGCTGTGAAATCAACACGGCTAACGGTCAGCTCGCGCCGCAGATCAACTGCGGCAGACAGCCAGCCACGCAGCCACGCGTCACCCATAGTCAGATTCAATCGCAGGGAAGTCTGAAGCAGAGTAACCGGCTGGTCACAATAGAATGGTAAACGAGGCCGTCAGAGTGACGGCCTGCGTTATCAGATACTGAAGGAAGAGCCACAGCCACAGGTGGTTTTGGCATTCGGGTTAGTCACGATAAAGCGCGATCCTTCCAGGCCTTCCGTGTAATCCACCGACCCTCCCACCAGGTATTGCAGGCTCATCGGGTCAACCACCAGCGAGACGCCCTGCTTTTCAATCGTCATGTCGCCATCGTTAATCTGGTCGTCAAAGGTGAAACCATACTGGAAACCACTGCAACCGCCACCGGTGATGTAGACGCGAAGTTTCAGCGCCGGATTCTCTTCGTCGGCAATCAGGTTCTTCACCTTGGTGGCTGCGGCGTCGGTAAACTGCAACGGCAGTGCTACTACTTCATCACTCATGTTTTACTCCGGTAAACGCCCAGGTCAGAAAACGACCTTAATGACGCTATTATCAGTCAGCACTTCAGCGCAATCAAGCTCTGCCCTTCGCACTCTGTGCCGCTTTCACCTCTGTTAAGGACGCTACGGGTGAAACCACCTTTCGTCTGCTGCCCCTCTTCCGTAGAATGGCGCAATATTTTTCTGAAACGCTGGAGCCGAAAATGAGTAAGTCCGAACAACTGTTTGCCGAGGCACAACGCCTGATCCCGGGTGGGGTAAACTCGCCAGTACGCGCATTTACCGGTGTGGGCGGCGTTCCACTGTTTATTGAACATGCCGATGGCGCGTATCTTTATGACGCCGATGGCAAAGCCTATATCGATTATGTCGGCTCATGGGGTCCGATGGTGCTGGGTCATAACAACGTGGCGATCCGTAATGCGGTGATCGAAGCGGCACAGCGCGGACTGAGCTTTGGCGCACCGACCGAAATGGAAGTGACCATGGCGCAACTGGTGTGTGAGCTGGTGCCGAGCATGGAGATGGTGCGGATGGTTAACTCCGGCACCGAAGCGACGATGAGCGCGATCCGTCTGGCGCGTGGCTTTACCGGCCGCGATAAAATCATCAAGTTTGAAGGCTGCTACCACGGTCATGCCGACCATCTGCTGGTGAAGGCCGGTTCAGGTGCCCTGACGCTGGGTCAGCCAAACTCGCCGGGCGTACCGGCAGATTTCGCTAAACATACGCTGACCTGTACCTTTAACGATCTCGACTCAGTGCGCAGCGCCTTCGAGCAATATCCTGATGCCATCGCGGCCATTATTGTCGAGCCGGTCGCTGGCAACATGAACTGCATCCCGCCGCAGCCGGCGTTTCTGCCAGGCCTGCGCGCGCTCTGTGATGAGTTCGGCGCGCTGCTGATTATCGATGAAGTGATGACCGGTTTCCGTGTGGCGCTGGGTGGCGCGCAGGCTCACTACAATGTGCGTCCTGACTTAACCTGCCTCGGCAAAATTATCGGTGGCGGGATGCCAGTCGGTGCATTTGGTGGCCGTCGCGAAGTCATGGCCGCGCTGGCTCCGACCGGCCCGGTTTATCAGGCAGGAACGCTTTCCGGCAACCCGATCGCTATGGCGGCCGGTTTTGCCTGCCTGACGCAGATCGCGCAGCCTGGCACTCACGACAAACTGGATGCTCTGACCCGCAAGCTGGCAGAAGGTCTGCGCGAAGCAGCCCAACAGCAAAATATCCCGCTGGTGATTAACCATGTTGGCGGGATGTTCGGCCTGTTCTTCACCGATGCTGACAGCGTGACCTGTTATGCTGATGTGACCCGCTGCGATGTGGAGCGCTTTAAAACCTTCTTCCATCTGATGCTGGAGGAAGGCGTTTACTTTGCGCCATCGGCTTATGAAGCGGGCTTTATGTCGCTGGCTCATAGCGAAGAAGATATTCAGCGCACTGTCGACGCCGCGCGTCGTTGTTTCGCGAAGCTGTAATTTCGGCAGCGTTAAAGATGAAGACCGGCAGCAGCCGGTCTTTTTGTTAACCTGAACGCCGTAGCAGCCAGATAAAGTAAGGCACACCTAAAAACGTCGCCATCAGCCCGGCTGGGATTTGATCCGGAAATGCCAGCATCCGCCCGCACCAGTCAGCCAGCACCATCAATCCTGCGCCCAGCAATCCCGATAGCAGCAGTTGCGGCAAGGCGCGCCGGAACCCCAGCATGCGTGCCATATGCGGCGCCATGAGTCCGACAAAACTCAGCGGACCGATAGTCAGCGTCGCGCTGGCGGTCAGCGCGGCCGCCAGCAGCAGCAGGCTCAGCCGCGCGGGGGTTAACGCCATGCCGGCCGAGCGTGCGGTGGCACTTCCCAGTGGCAGCAGTGTCAGCCAGCGACTCGCCAGCGGTGCCAGCGAAACCAGTAACAGCGCACAGACTGCGCTTTGAATCGCCTGACTGCCGCTGATGTTATAGGTTGAGCCGGAGATCCAGCTCAGAAGCCCGCCCATACGCGGATCGCCACTCGCGAGCAGCAGCATCAGCAGGGTGACAAAGGCGCTGTTAAGCGCCATACCCGCCAGCAGCATCCGCTCTGGCGAGAAGCCGCCACGACTGGCTACCGCCATGATCACCAGCAGTGTCAGCGCAGCCCCCATCGCACCGGCGGGCAACAGCCATGCCATCGCATCGCCCGGCACAAAGAACATCATGATGACGACACCACACGCGGCACCTGAACTGATGCCCAGCACTTCCGGGCTGGCCATGGGATTGCCGGTCAGCCGCTGAATCAGGCTCCCCGCCACGCCCAGCATCAGGCCGGTCACCAGCGCAGACAGCACGCGCGGTGCGCGCCACGGCAGCAGCGACTGCAGCATCTCGCCCGCTGACCCGGTCCAGCCTTGCGCATCACGCCCAAACGCCAGACCACCCCACGCCAGCAGGGCCAGAACAGCGAGACCAGCCAACGTCCAGCGCAGCAGGTTCTGTCGCTCGGCGGGTACGCTGTCGCCCTGATTCAGAGCGGGCGGCACCGAACCCGTACGCAGTCGTGGCAGCAGCCACAGCAGAATCGGTACGCCGAGTAACGCCGTAGCCGTGCCGGTCGGGATATCGCGCCAGTGTGTGCTGAGCCATAACACGCAACTGTCGGCCAGCCACAGCAGCAGCGCGCCTGTAAGCGGTGCCAGCAGCATCCGGCTGAGGAGCCGTCTTCCACCCAGCAACTTCGCCAGCAGCGGCGCAAACAGCCCGATAAAGCCGATGATACCGGCGACATTCACCAGCTGTGCGCTGAGCAGGATTGCCAGCCCGAGGCCACCGATACGCGCCACCGAGAGCGCCAGCCCCAGATTTTTTGCTACACCATCATCCAGCCCCATCAGCGTCAGCGGACGCAGCAGCGCCAGCGCCAGCAGAAATGCCAGCAGCAGGCGTGGCCAGAGTTGCTGCACATTTTCCCAGCTCATCTGGTTCAGCACGCCGGTGCTCCACAGAAACATGTTCTGCAGCTGATCGTGATTGAAAATAGCGAAAATTTGATTTATCGCGCCGCTGTAGAAGCTCAGTACAAGCCCGGCCAGAATCAACGTTACTGGCGACAGACGTTTGCCCCAGGCCACACCAAACACCAGCGCGGCCACCAGCAACGCCCCGCCAAGCGCGGCAAACTGCTGTGTCAGCGCGCCGCCCGGCAGATGCCACAGTGTCGCCACGGTAATGCCCAGCTGTGCGCCGGAAGAGACGCCCAGCGTGGTGGGTTCGGCCAGCGGATTCCGCAATATCTGCTGAAACAGCAGACCGGCAAGACCCAGTCCGGCGCCCACCAGCAGCGCCAGCGCCGTGCGCGGCAGCAGGCTGTAGTGAAACACCATCTGCGGCAGGCTATCGATCGTCGGTGACCAGAATGCCTGCCACCACTCTTCCTGTGGCAGCGCCTGGTGAAAATTAACCAGCGTCAGGCTGAGCGAGAGCAGAAACAGCAGGCTGAGGAGGCCTGCGGGAAACAGAGCATGTCGCATCAGTGCATCTCCAGCGCGCGTTCCAGCACGCGAACAAAGTGCAGCGCCGAGAGCGTAGCACCGTAATACCAGACCGCAGGGACGCGCTGAAAGCGTCCGGTGCGTACAAACGGCATGGCCTGCCACAGCGGGCTGCGCATCAGCTGCTGCATCTCCACGTCGTTGTCATGATCGAAACAGATGACATCCACATCTCCGGCCTGCGCCAGCTGTTCAATGCCGATCACCGCACTGCCCCAGAAGTTGGTCTCGCCCTGCCAGCCATTTTTCAGGCCCAGCAACGTCATTACTTCCAGGAACAGACTGTTTTTGCCAAAGGTAATAGCATGACGGCTGTCGAGCAGCGACATCAGCAGAATCGTGCGTCCGGCATAGGGCGCCAGCCGCTCGCGGGCCTCTGCCAGTTGCGCATCGACCTCGCGCAGATGCTGCTCTGCCCGATCGCGTAATCCAAGGCGCGCCGCCAGCTGATGCAGCGACGCGCGCGCGGCGGTGAAGGGTTTCCCGTCGCCGCTGTGAAGGTCAAAGCCCATGATCGGCGCGATGCGGGTTAGTTTCTCTTTGGGCGGGCCGTAGCCATTTGAACAGAGGATCAGCGACGGCTCCATTTGCGCCATCAGCTCAAGATTAGGTTCGGTGCGCAGGCCCACATCGATCACGTCCGCAGGCAGCGGTGGCTCCCCGACCCAGATGTTGTAGTTGTGCAGATCGGCCACACCCCAAGGCGTGACGCCTAATGCTATCAGCAGTTCGGTGGGGAGCCACTCCAGTGCAATAATCCGGCCCGGATTCGGCGTGGCGGCACGCAGGGGAAGTGAACAAAACAGTGGCGAGGCCGCCAGCGCCAGCAATAGTCGGCGGCGATAAAGATCGGGCATTATCCTTTCCTTAACAGACAAAACTGACCGGCGCGCCGCCCTGCGGATGCGGTAAAATGCCCATCGGGATACCATAAATCGCACCCAGCACGTCAGGCTGCATAATCGCCGCCGCATCACCTTCGGCAATCATCGTGCCCTGCCGCAGCGCCACCAGATGATCGCAGTAGCGTGCTGCCATATTGATATCGTGCAGGACCGCAATCACGGTTAAGCCGCGCTGCTGGCTCAGATCTTTTATCAGCGCCAGTACCTCAACCTGATGGGCGATATCCAGCGCCGACGTCGGTTCATCCAGCAGCAGACAGCGGCTGTTCTGTGCCACCATCATCGCCAGCCAGGCACGCTGACGCTCACCGCCCGACAGGCTATCCACCAGTCGTCCGGCAAAGGGCTTGAGTCCGACCTGGGCAATCGCATCTTCTACCCTGTCCCGATCGTCCTGCCCGAAACGGCCCAGCGCGCCGTGCCAGGGATAGCGACCAATCGCCACCAGTTCACGCACCGTCATCCCTTCGGCTGCCGGTAACTGCTGCGGCAGATAGGCCACCTCGCGGGCAAACGCTTTGCTGTTCCAGCGCCC
>Ga0308162_1002504_pt1 | contig 11924 bp, 10 predicted proteins | sample PhySR2_FD_201370 | JGI IMG/M metagenome (GOLD analysis project Ga0308162, IMG submission 201370) | Phyllosphere microbial communities from UC Gill Tract Community Farm, Albany, California, United States - DLSLS.R2 | ecosystem: Host-associated > Plants > Phyllosphere > Unclassified | place: USA... | reverse complement strand
CTCTCTCTTTAATCACCAATATCATCAATGTCTTTATTATTATGTCATTTTGCTCGGTCTTAATCCGGCTGACCAACGTGGCGCAGGATATGCTTTATATCCGCTATGACATTAATATTTCCAATAATCTTCGTGCGCGCAAAATTCGCACGCAGATTATCTATGTCAAAAAAGTAGTTATTGTTATCCTGGTTCTGTTCTGTGTTTCGCTGATTCTGCTCAGCTTCCCTGGCGTCCGGAAATTCGGCACCACCATTCTGGCGGGTGCGGGTGTCGCCGGTATCATTATTGGTTTTGCGCTGCAGAAGTCGCTGGTTAATCTGTTTGCCGGTATTCAGATCGCCTTTACCCAGCCTATTAAAATTGATGATGCGGTAGTGGTAGAAAAAGAGTGGGGCTGGATTGAGGAGATCAACCTGACCTATGTGGTGGTGCGCATCTGGGATTTGCGTCGGCTGGTGTTGCCGATCACCTACTTTACCGAAAATCCGTTTCAGAACTGGACGCGCAATAACGCCCAGATCTTAGGCTCGGTGTTTCTTTACGTGGATTACTCCATGCCGCTGGAGCCGCTGCGCAAGCACTTTGAAAAGGTGCTGAGCGAAACCAAGCTCTGGGATCAGGAAACCTCTGTGCTTCAGGTGACCGACACCACCGAGAAAACCATGACCATCAGGATGCTGATGACCGCGCAGAACTCCCCGATCGCCTTTGATTTGCGCTGCTACGTGCGTGAAAAGATGATTGAGTTTATTCAGCAGAATTATCCGGAAAGCCTGCCGCAGGTGAGAGCGTCACTGACGGACAGTGGGGGTGAGAAGTCAGGAAGGGCAATGGCTGAATAGAGGGTGTTGGGGGAGGGAGCGGTAGTTTGAGCGGGAGTTAAAGCCCCTGCAAAATTATTGCTCCGTTCTTCATTCAGAGGACAGGGGCGCCAAAGATAAATGCTGGCGCTTTCATGTCGCTCAGGCAGAATGCAGCGACACGCTGCGCACTTCCCTCCTGTCTGGCTCACTCTATTCATCGTAACTGGCGCCGCTTGCGGATGCTTTCTGCTGGCTATTCCTTAAACAGCCGTCAAAACACTGTCAGCCGTCCCCGTCTCAGCTGAGCTGTTTACCGTTACAAGCAGCTGTAAAGGCGCGATACCAGGACAAAAAAAGAGGAGCCAGGCTCCTCTTTGGTAATGCATAAGTGTATTAACGCACGATATGCAGGAAGTGCAGATGCTTCTCATACTGGTCGAGAATATCGTTGATAATCTGCTCCTGATTCCAGCCCATCACATCATAATCCTGACCACCTTCCTTGAGGTAGACAACAGCACGGTAATATTTCTGCTCTTCAGCTTTCTCGCCGTCAGACATCCCTGCCAGTGCAAAGGTGGGCTGCAGATAGGCGCGAGCACGAACTTCGTAAACAAAGTTGAGTTCATTACCCAAATCCACCTCAAAGCGAACGCGGTCTTCAACATCATCCCGGGTATGAGACACGGTATTCTGTTTCGCCAGTTCCTGCTCCACCATCTCCATCGCCGGGTAGATGACCTCCGTCATGAAGCGTTTAACCTGTGAGCGTTTCGGGAAGTAGGCAATGTTACGCAACCGTCGCTGCCACGGAATCGGGTTACGTGCAGCCGTGGGTGCAATGGTCGCAATCTGCTTACTGTCGCGCTTCCAGGCGTCAACGCGTAACGCCTTGAGCAGGCCATATATCGACATTAACAGAATAACCGCGAAGGGCAGCGCGCTGGCAATAGTTACCGTTTGCAGCGCCTTCATACCGCCCGCCAGCAGCAGCGTGACGGCCACCACCCCCATCATGGCAGCCCAGAATATGCGCTGCCAGACCGGAGTCTTGTCGGTGCCACCCGATGCCAGCGTATCGACCACCATAGCGCCTGAGTCCGCTGAGGTGACAAAGAACACCACGACCATTGCCATGGCAATAAAGGAGAGCACCGAGCTGAACGGGAAGTGCTCAAGAAAGTTGAACAGTGCCAGCGTCTGATCGCTCATAACTGTCTGCGCCAGGTCAGTGGCACCCTTCTGCATAATCAGCCATATTGCGCTATTACCGAAAAAGGTCATCCAGAGCAGCGTAAAACCTGCGGGCACAAACAGTACGCCAGTGACGAACTCACGGATGGTACGCCCGCGAGAGACGCGGGCGATAAACATACCCACAAATGGCGACCAGGCCAGCCACCAGCCCCAATAGAACAGTGTCCAGCCGCCGAGCCACTTACTTGATTTAGGTTCATAAGCGTAGAGGTTGAAGGTTTTGGTGACCAGTTCGGAGAGATAGCCGCCGGTATTTTCCACAAAGGATTTCAGCAGCAGTACAGTTGGACCGAGTGCGCCCACCATAATCAGCAGCAGTACTGCCAGACCCAGGTTAATTTCCGAAAGAATACGGATGCCTTTATCCAGTCCGGAGACCACTGAGAGTGTGGCCAACGCGGTGATGACGACAATCAGAATCACCTGCATGGTCTGATTGACCGGCAGGCCAAACAGGTGATTCAGTCCGGCATTAACCTGCAATACGCCATAACCCAGCGAGGTCGCCACGCCCAGTACCGTACCGATCACGGCAAAAATATCTACGGCATGCCCCATCCAGCCGTAGATGCGGTTACCGATAATAGGATACAGCGCCGATCTCAGCGTCAGGGGTAATCCGTGACGGTAGCTGAAGAACGCCAGAATCAGCGCCACAATGGCATAAATTGCCCAGGCATGCAGGCCCCAGTGGAAGAAGGTGATACGTAGCGCTTCCCGTGCGGCCTCCACGGTCTCCGGCTGGCCTGTAGGAGGGGCCATGTAGTGCATCACGGGTTCTGCGACGCCGAAGAACATCAGACCAATACCCATGCCAGCCGAAAATAACATGGCAAACCAGGAGTGATAGCTGAAATCGGGTTCTGCGTGGTCGGGGCCGAGTTTGATATCGCCATAACGAGAGAAGCCTAAATAGGCTACCGTCAGCAGGATTAATGCCACTGCGAGAATATAAAACCAGCTGGCGTTCGCAAACAGCGAGCTTTGCAGGGCTCCGAACTGCACATCAGCCTGTTCAGGAAAAAGTGCAGCAAAGGCCACCAGAATAAAAATAAGGGCGGCAGAGGTGAAAAATACCGGCGGATTAATCTGGCTTCTTTTGTGTGGCGTTTCAGTTTCTGATGAAGACATAAGTATCCTGCTCAATGTGAATGAAGACCAAATGTAACAATCAGTGTGGAAGAGTAAAAGCGATGCGGCATCAGGTGGCTAACTATTAAGCAGGCCGTCTGCATTACCTGCGTCAATCTGCCAGCGGGAGACACGTTCAACAGCATCTTTGTCTGCTTCACAAGTCATCGCAACATTTGTGCGCGTCAGAGCAAGCTGCGCATGGCGCTTTGCATCAGTGGCATAACGATGAGGAGCAATCATCGCTAACGCATGCAGCGCTTTCTGCAGGCGAAGTTGCACTTCAACCAGAGCGGCACCATCGCGCGCAATGCCGGTGAACATATCGTCGAACATATCGCTAATCTGAGTGGGTCGCATAAAGAGCTGAGAATAATGCGCTGTGGCAGAGTCAGCTGGAGCGGGAAGGCTGAACAACCTGACTGCCCGCCCGATAATGTCGATTGCAGTGCCGGGATCGTTAACGGCCGGAGATAAAGCACGAGAAGCAATTTCCGACAGGACACACAGCCCAAAGCGGGGATCCTGCTCAAATGAACGCTGCTCACCCAGCGTAAAGGCGTTACGCAGTATCTGTTGCTCGTCAGCGGAAAGCGGCTGGCTACACCAGAGCAGCGGGGCACCACAGTGAACAAAACTGCCCGGTTGGGCAGCAAGATAAAGATTACAGCCACTCTCTTTTGCGAAGTCGTAGAGATGTTGCAGGTCCAGATGCTGCAGATAGCCCGTCTTCAGCGGGTAGACGCTTTGGCTGAAGGCCGTTTCTGGCAGGATACCGTTCCAGTAAGCGCAGCCCATACAGGGTTGCTGGAGGCGATTATGAAGCGCAACCGTCGTGGCTTCCTCAACGCGACGTGATGTGTCAGACATACGACCAAACTGCGCCAGATGCTGTATCCAGCGCAGCAGAGTAATGACAATCATCGCAATGACCGCAAGGGTTACAAAAAACAGAACAACGCGGCCCTGTGAGCCATAAGCGCCCATGCCGAGTGCGATAATGCCCACCAGACTGTATAGAAAAGAGCCGATAAAGGTTGCCAGGACATTCTGCGTCGTCCCATCCTCAAGTAACAACACAGTAGCGCGAGGCGTAACGCTGCTGCTGGCAGAGTTATAAGCAGAGACCATAATATTGAGCGAAAAGGTGGTAACAGCCAGCATACTTGAGGCGAGGATGGCCAGGATTTTATCCACCGCGTCACTGCCCACGATGCCTGATACAGAGACCGGTATGAAGGGTTTAATCGCAATAGCTACCAGGGCAGTAATAATTGCCAGTACAGCGAATAGTGAACTGCGAAACCAGAGTTGTCGGGTCAGTCGGTGAATAAGCCATTGCGTTTTAGACATCATGTCACCTGTTGTTATGAGCTTTTCATTTGCCGCTCAACATTGTCCTGCATCACCTGGCGCAAAGCAGAGCGCCAGCACGTCGTCCATACAGAGCTTAATGCCCTGAAAAAATGTTATCAGTGATGTGAAGAATAGCAGCACATAACGGCAGAACATCGTCATACGGATTGCTTCCAGTCATCGACTTGGCGCGGGGTAGCGGCCGATCACGTTTTCAGGCTGACCTGGATCTATTTGGCTCCAGAATAAGAATAGCCCCATGATTCAGCATTTACATCTGCACGCCCTTACAAAAATCCTGCCGGACTGGACAGATTCAACGCTCCTCTCACGTATCCAGTGCTGCCTCATAGGGCTTTCTTTTGCCCTTCACCGCGCTGACCCGTCCGGGCAAAGATTGACCTCATTCCTCTTTCGTTTATAGTTATCTGCCTGTTCTGGTCAGTTTTCCGCTGAGATCAGACTTCGCTGCCAGCGTTTATCATCGCAATCCGCTGGTTAATTTCAGTCCTGAAGGCATCCTGTTGCCGTAAAGGAGAAATCAAAAAATCATGCGTCTTACGCCACCCTGAGTCGTCACCCTCCTCTGTCGCACTGAGTGACTTCAGTCGCGAATCCTTAAACATCCCGTCTGCGGATGTGCTTTTTCGACCTTGAAATTTTTTGCCCTCACGGGCTGACTGTATTCAAAATCTGAGAAATGACTATGCTGCTGTCCTCGACGCGTAAGGACTGGCTGGGTAACGTCCGTGGTGACGTCCTTGCCGGTATTGTTGTCGCGCTCGCACTGATTCCTGAAGCGATCGCCTTTTCCATTATCGCTGGCGTAGATCCGCAGGTCGGACTCTATTCCGCTTTTTGTATCCCCATCGTCATGGCCTTCTTTGGCGGCCGCCCGGCGATGATCTCCTCCTCAACCGGCGCGATGGCGCTGCTGATGGTCACGCTGGTTAAGGATCACGGCCTGCAGTACCTGCTCGCCGCCTCCGTGCTGACCGGCGTGTTACAGCTGCTCGCCGGATACCTGAAGCTTGGCAGCCTGATGCGCTACGTGTCACGGTCGGTGGTTACCGGCTTCGTGAATGCGCTGGCGATACTGATTTTTATGGCTCAGCTGCCGGAGCTTACAAACGTCACCTGGCATGTCTATGCGCTCACCGCTGCCGGTCTCGGGATCATTTATCTCTTCCCGTACCTGAATAAAACCATTCCCTCTCCCCTGGTCTGCATTATCGTGCTGACGGCCATTTCGATGTGGCTGCATCTGGACGTGCGCACCGTGGGTGACATGGGCGAGCTGCCGGACAGCCTGCCAGTGTTCCTGATTCCGGACATCCCGCTTAACTTTGAAACTCTGCTGACCATTCTGCCGTACTCGGCGGGGCTTGCCGTAGTAGGGTTGCTGGAGTCAATGATGACCGCCACTATCGTGGACGACATGACCGATACGTCGAGCGACAAGAATCGCGAGTGTAAGGCACAGGGCATTGCCAATATCTGCACTTCGTTCATTGGCGGAATGGCGGGCTGTGCAATGATTGGCCAGTCGGTAATTAACGTGAAGTCCGGCGGGCGGGGGCGGCTTTCCACACTTACGGCGGGCGTGGTGCTGTTGTTAATGGTGGTATTCCTTCGCGACTGGGTGTCGCAGATACCCATGGCGGCGCTGGTGGCGGTGATGATTATGGTTTCCATCGGCACCTTCTCATGGCGCTCGATTGCTAACCTGCGCACCCATCCGGTTTCAACCAGCGTCGTGATGCTGGCGACTGTCGCCGTAGTGGTGGCAACCCACAACCTGGCATTTGGCGTATTGACCGGGGTGCTGATTGCGTCACTGAACTTTGCCACGAAGGTGGCCCGCTTTATGGCGGTCTCCTCTGAGCTGAAGGGCGATACACGCACCTATACCGTAACCGGCGAGGTCTTCTTTGCCTCGGCTGACCGGTTTACCAGCCACTTTGACTTCCGCGAGGCGCTGGAGCGCGTAGAGATCGACGTGACGCACGCCCATTTCTGGGACATTACGTCAATCAGCGCGCTGGATCGTATCGTGATTAAGTTCCGCCGCGAAGGCACCGAAGTTGAAATCAGGGGGATGAACGACGCGACCCGCACAATCGTTGACCGCTTTGGGGTGCATGACAAACCCGAAGAAGTTGAAAAGCTGATGGGCGGCCATTAATTCACAGGAGACTTATCATGAATAACACTGTTATCGCCGTCCACGCGTCCGGTAAACTGGACGTGCCGAAAACCTTTTCACCACCATCACGGGACATGTTTGCCTATGACGGCAGCGAGGCGAGCCGGGAAAATCTGAATAGTGTGACAGTCAGCCCGTTGCTGAACTGACTGAACTGCGATCTGATTATGGTTAACAGCGAGGCGGCGGCGCTGCAGGAGGCGCAGGTTATTCTGCATAAGGCCAGTATCGTCATGGAGGCCCGGCTGCTGAAGAGCGCCTCTGTCACCGGCGCGCTGCGCAGGTATGCGAATGAGAACGATATTGGCCTGACGGTGATAGGGGCTTACGGGCACTCCCGGCTACGCCGGTTCTTTATCGGCAGCCATACCCCGGAGATGCTGGCTGAAAGCCGTCAGCCGCTGCTGATGCTGCGGTAAGCCTTACGGGCCAGCGCTCGCAGGTCCTTTTTTATAAGCTGGCTCCGTAGCCTGCGGGCAGGCCCCGGAGCCGGCTTATTTGTGCGGCACCCTGGCTGAGCGTTGATGTATCAGCACGGCCATTATCTCGTTTTGGGTCAATACTGATGTCACGCATTGGACAGATCTGTTTTATAGCCCTTTAAGGGCTTGAGATGTGGCAGGCGTTCACTTCTCGCTTTTAGCGGATGTTCCCGTGCAACTGTCCGCTCCTCGCTGAAAGCGGACATCGGCGTACGAGTTAGTCCGATCTGTGCCACAAGAGAAGATAATAATTTCTTTGCTTTATCCAATAAGTCCGACGTCTGCAGACATCAGCCTGATTCAGTTAAAAGCTCACCCACGGATCGCTTGAAACTTTTTCTTTCACCTGAACAGACAGTATGGCCGGGGAGCGTAAATCTGTCACGACCGCACCAGTCTGCAATCTGAACCGGCTGGTAATCGCACTTAACGATTTAACCTGTTCCTCCAGTACACCCGTAGCAGCAGCAGAAGCCTGAACCAGCGTGGCGTTCTGTTGAGTCACACTGTCCATTTCGGTTACAGCCGTGCCGATCTGATTTATTCCCTTACTCTGTTCAGAAGACGCCGCCGCAATCTCTCCCAGCAGCGAGGTCACGCCGGTCACATCGCTGATAATTTTTTCTGTTGTCAGCGAAACCTGAGCCACTTTCTGCTCACCCAGACCGACGTTCAGATTGGATTCAGCAATTAACTTTTCAATTTCCCGCGCAGACTGTGTGCTGCGTTGTGCAAGCGTGCGAACTTCGTTAGCAACCACAGCAAAACCGCGACCCTGGTCGCCTGCACGTGCTGCTTCTACCGCTGCGTTCAGTGCCAGAATGTTTGTCTGAAAGGCAATGCTGTTTATTACGGAGGTAATTTCACTGATGGCCATTGCGCTGGTTTTGATGTCTGCCATCGTGCGCACCACTTCCCGCATTGCCGCGCCGCATTCCGAAGCGGTTCCGGAAGCCGCAGAGGCCGCGTCGCTGGCGACTGAGGCATTACCGGCGTTGAGTGAGACAGTAGACGAGAGCTCCTCCATGCTCGCCGCGGTCTCTTCGAGCGCTGCCGCCTGTTGCTCCGTGCGGCTGGAAAGACTGTGGTTGCCGTCGCTTATCTGCGTGGTAACGCGAGCCACTTCGCTTACGCCATTGACGATTTCACTGACCATCGTTTTCAGGCCAAGCTGCATATTTTCAAGCCCCTGCAGAAGCCTGCCCATTTCATCGTTGCGGAGATTGTGGAACTCCGATGTCAGATCGCCGGCACCAATGGCTGCCGTTACTTCGCCAGCACGACGCAGGGGCTTGATCAGCACATTTTTCAGTACCACCGCCACAATGACTGAAGCGAGGATAAAGAGTATGACCGACACACCCGCAGCAACATAAGCAATGTGCGTATCGGTATCGGCCTGTTGGGTGATGTTTACGGCTGACTGCTTATGTATGGCAATAACCTTGTCCAGCGGAACGCGGTAAGCCTCATCAAGTGCCACGACTTTTGTGCCGGCAAGCATCAGAAAAGCGGGTACATCCCTTTTCTGCAGCGCGGTGAAAAGGGCACCAACGCCTTGCTCAGTGTAATCGTTGTAGCGTGCGGCCAGCTCCCGTGACAGTTCCGCTTCACCGGCCATTTTTGGTGCAGCCTGATAGGCCTGCATAAAGCGCAAGCCGCCATCATAGTAAAATCTGGCCTGGGCCAGCGCGGCATTAAACGCTTCTGGATTGCTGCCGTCAGCATAAGGGACAGCGGCCAGCAGTGTGGTGCGAGCGGCACGTATCCAGTTAGTCGTGTCAGCGACGCCAAGGGTGGCAGAGACTTCATGGTTGAGATTTTTGAGAGACTCTGCGCTGCGATTCAGATAAATCACACTCAGCAATGAAGAAGCAAGAAAGACAAAAAACAGGAACAGTCCGGATAACGTCAGGATCGTGGTGAGACGTGTATTTTTCAGCATGGCTGTAAAGCCTCCAGGTAAGATGTATTACGATTATCGGCCTGGAGTAGCCAGAGATTACTCACCGTTATTAACCAAAGGCAGTGGAAAAATCGTGCACAAATTTAAGAAGGCAGACTTCAGTAAAAATAAAATGGCATTTTAAAATTATGATGTTGAATCATATGACTTATTTATTTTTTAAAGTTTTGAATATTCAAAATAACTTAAAAAATAGTGGGAAATTACAATGTTAATTTGAGGGGGAATGATGGAATACCATCAAAAGGGTATCAGAATTTTGCCAGCCGGGATGCTTTTTGGTTCAATTCTCTGCGACTTCTACTCTATTTCAGTTTTGAAAAAAGCCTTTGGGGAATGATCAACTGTTCAGGAATTACGTCCGTTTTCTTTCATTAAATACCTGACCCTGGTTGCATCATTAATCCTGTTCAGAACCTGCTGATATTGCCGCTTAAGCTGAGGGAATAGCGTGGCTACATCTGTTTTACCGGTTTTAATCCCTGAGGGTAGGGCAACATGCAGCCTCAGGTTAAAACATTTTGCCGTTAAGGGTGGGGGCTAAACGCGGTCAGGGCTAAATGGTCGTCTGGAGGATGATATCAACACACTCAGCAGGCGATAATACAGCCGTATCCAGCTTCAGATGTTCTCTGCTCCACGGTTCATAAACACGATCCACAACGGCTTGCCAGTCAGGCACTTTTAAACCAGGAATATCTGAGATTCTGTTCTCTACACGGGCACGATGCTGTTCTGGATCCGAACAGAGGATTTCTATCTCCAGAAAGGGAAGACCTGATGAAAGTGCGATATCACGAAAACTATCGCGCACCAGGTTAAGGTCATTCACCGAGTCAGTGATAACAGTTGACCCCAGTCTGAGATTGTCCCGCGCAAGCTCATAAAGGATGAAGTAGCCTTCAGGACCAATATCCCTGAAAGCTGCTGAACTATTACGCAGAGCCTGTTCAACCGTGTCGACGCGTAAATATACCGCTTTTAATTTTTCAGATAACATTTTAGCGATAGTGCTTTTTCCGCAACCCGGAAGGCCACTAAAGATGTAGAACATAACGACTCCTGTTTAAACCTGAGCTCCGGTAGTAAAGCAGACACATTGATACATCAGTCTGCGCGAAATTATGCGAACTCTAGTCGGATGATAGCCGCTCTATGTCAGCAGCGGACAGTGTTTATTCCACTTCTGCCCGGCTATTCGTCTGGCAGTGCTTCAAGGTCTGCGGAGATAATGGCCGGTAAGTTTTGGGTGATTTTTTCTACCGGCCAGTCCCACCAGGCCAGCTTCTCCAGCGTTGATATGGTTTCATCGGTAAAACGCTGCCTGATCACTCTGGCCGGGTTGCCACCCACAATCGAATAGGCCGGGACATCCGACGTCACAACAGAACGAGACGAGATTATGGCGCCGTTACCGATTTTAACGCCTGGCATAATCAGCGCCTGATAACCCATCCATACATCATTACCAATCACCGTATCGCCTTTATAGGGAAGATCGCCAGCCTGAGGCTGGGCTGTTTCCCATCCGTTTCCGAAGATATAAAACGGAAAAGTGGAGAAACCCGCCATGTTATGGTTTGCCCCGTTCATGATGAACTGAACGCCTCTGGCTATCGCGCAGAATTTACCAATGATCAGTTTGTCACCAATAAAGGGGAAGTGATAAAGGACATTGCGCTCAAAGTTTTCTGAGTCTTCAGGATCATCATAATAAGTAAAATCCCCGATTATGATGTTGGGGTTTTTCACCGTATTTTTGATAAAACAAACCTGTGGGAAACCTTCCATTGGATGGGGATTGGCGGGATCCGGTCCGTACATATTCTCTCCTAAGCGCAACGTTAGTTCGTTTCAGTGTACACCATCAAGTCCGTCGTTCCTTTCGTGCAAGCCCGGTCTTCATTATCTGCTCATCGCGCGCCGGTCCCGGCAGTATTGCCCGCTCCAGTTTCCTCTTTCCGGGGTGGGCCCGGCAGAGATTCAGCTGATATACAAACGGCTGTTAATTCTCTTTGTGTGCAAAGAAATCTGATTCCTGTAAATTAAATTTTTCTGCATTCTGATAAAGAGTTTTACATGCTGACCGGACTCAATCACCTCACCCTCGCAGTTAGCAACCTGGCCAGTAGCCTGAATTTTTATACGGAGACCCTGGGATTCATCCCCAAAGCGGCATGGGATCACGGCGCTTATCTTTCGCTGGGTGAACTCTGGCTCTGTCTCTCTGTGGATACCGTCTCTGCTGGAAATGATTACACACACTATGCATTCACTATTGCTGGTGAAGAATTTGATGCGTTCGTTGAGCGATTGAGAGCGGCGGGTGTGACAGAGTGGAAGCGCAATAAAAGCGAGGGGAACTCCTTCTACTTTCTGGACCCCGATGGCCACAGGCTTGAGATCCATGATGGCGATCTTGAGAGCCGTATCAGAGCCTGCCTTGCTCAGCCTTATCAGGGAATGACGTTCTTCTGATTGATTAACTCCCGGTCCGGCAGAGGAAATGATCGCTTAAGCGGGGGCTATTACCCCATGCCCGGCGGTTTCCTGCCAGTCACTCACCCTGACAAGCACTCCTCATTTTCCGGTCACCACATTCACCTCTCCTTCACCCCCCCGTCACGGTTCTGTCATCTGATCCCCTCAAGCTAACACCATCCCGCAGCGTCTTTTCACTGCGTTCCCACTCTGTAACCCGTGAGGATTTCATCGTGATG